>WNFZ01000805.1_pt1 | contig 48958 bp, 46 predicted proteins | sample 5400081 | NCBI WGS metagenome assembly WNFZ01 (sample SAMN13153365, study PRJNA577476) | soil metagenome | isolation source: 80 cm soil or saprolite under grassland replicate 1 | place: USA:California | collected 2016-06-15
ATTCGCTTTGATATTTTGATGCACGCGCGCTTCGAAGTTGCGGTTTCCCGAAAGCACCGAGGCAGCAACCAGATCGAATTCGTGGATCGCCTTCTCGATTTTCGGATGCAGCGGTCCGGAGTTGCCAATGCATGTCGTGCAACCGTAGCCGACGAGATTAAATCCGAGCTCATCGAGATATTTCTGTAATCCGGTCTTGTCCAGATAATCGGAAACAACGCGCGAACCGGGTGCGAGCGAAGTCTTCACCGCCGGATCGACATGCAGACCGCGCTCGACCGCTTTTTTCGCGAGCAAACCGGCCGCGATCATTACACTCGGATTGCTCGTATTCGTGCAGCTCGTGATCGCTGCGATCAAGACGGTGCCATGACCGATGCGGCTATGACCACGCGTGAATACTTCGCTGGATTCGGCTTCAATTTGTCTTCCGGAATCGGGCGTCGGCCGATTCGCAATCATCTCGATCTTATTGAGCTCGTCCCCCGGATTGATTCCCTGATCTTCTTTTGTATCGCTCGAAGCCATCCGGCCATTGCGCGGCGCGCTGCCGTTCAATTCCACGAGATGTTTTTCGCGAAGATCGACATTCTTTTTGCCGTAGCCGCCTGCCTGGACCGGTTTTTCAAGCAACTCGCGAAATGTCTTCCCCAGTTCCGGCAAACTGATCCGGTCTTGCGGCCTCTTTGGTCCAGCGACGCTGGGTTGCACCTCTGCCAGGTCAAGTTCGATATCGATGCTGTAATCGATTTCGCCTTTCCGCGGCATCCCAAACATATTTTGCGCGCGAAAATAATTTTCGAAGGCGCGGCATTGCTCCTCAGTGCGTCCGGTGGCACGCAAATAATCCACCGACTCCTGATCAATCGGAAAATAGCCCATGGTCGCGCCGTACTCGGGCGACATGTTCCCAATCGTCGCGCGGTCGGGAACCGGCAACGATGCTGCGCCTTCGCCATAAAACTCGACAAATTTGCCGACGACTTTTTGCGCGCGCAGCAAATGCGTGATGTGAAGCACCAGATCAGTCGCCGTTACCCCTTCACGCAACTGTCCACTCAGGTGGACGCCTACCACTTCCGGCGTCAAAAAATAAACCGGCTGCCCGAGCATGCCCGCTTCTGCTTCAATTCCGCCGACGCCCCAGCCCACGACACCGAGACCGTTGATCATCGTCGTGTGCGAATCAGTGCCGACGAGCGTGTCGGGGAAGTAAATAGTTGATGGTTGATTGTTGATAGTTGATTGAGAGGAGAGGACACCTTTGGCGAGGTACTCTAAATTTACCTGGTGAACGATGCCGATGCCCGGCGGGATGAGTTGGAAAGTCTTGAAAGCTTGCTGTCCCCATTTCAGAAACTGGTAACGCTCGCGATTGCGTTTGAACTCCATTTCCAAATTCAATCGTAAGGCATTCGCTGAACCGAAGAAATCGACTTGCACGGCCGAAGAAATCGACTTGCACGGAATGATCTACCACCAGATCAACCGGCACGAGCGGCTCGATGATTTTCGGATCGCCACCGAGCCGTTTTACTGCGCTGCGCATCGCGGCAAGATCAACGACGAGCGGCACGCCGGTGAAATCCTGTAAGACGATGCGCGCGACGATGAAAGGAATCTCTTCATTGGCCGGCGATTTTGCGCTCCAGTTCGCCAGTGTCTCGACATCTTTACGCCGGACTTTTTTCCCGTCACAGTTTCGCAATACCGATTCGAGCACGATGCGAATGCTTATCGGCAGCCGCGAAATCTTGACGATCCCTTGCTCTTCTAGAGCGGGCAGCGAATAGAGAAAACCTTCGCGGCCTTTGCCCGCGTCGAATTTCTTCAGCGTCTTGAATTCGTCATTCATCTTCGTACCAGGAAGAACAGGAAGCACACGAAGGGAAACAATCCTCGTACTCTTCGTGACCTTCGTGGTGAATCCGACTCATTTCAGCTCTGCCAATTTTGTCTTGATCTTGTCGAAGCTGGGCAGCTGCTTTGCGTCATCGTTGCTCTCGGCATATTGGATCACACCGTTCTTATCGATGACGAACGCGGAGCGTTTCGGGACCCCGGCCATTCCGAGATTTAATTGCGGCAGGAATGAGTCGTACATCACGTCATAAGCTTTTGCGACTTTGTGTTCGTAGTCGCTCAGGAGCGGCACGGTAATCTTTTCTTTTTGTGCCCAGGCTTCCTGTGCGAATGGATTGTCGCCGCTGATTCCGTAAACGGCGGCGTTTAGATCCGTGTAAGCGTTCAGCCCCTGGCTGACTTCACACATTTCTGTCGTGCAGGTGCCGGTGAACGCCATGGGAAAGAAAAGGAGCAACGTGTTTTTCTTTCCGAAATTATCGCTCAGTTTGATCTGATTCGGTCCGTCGGCGGTCTTGGTCGATAGTGTGAAGTCTAGTGCTTTGGTTCCTACTGCTAGTGGCATAATGAATCCTCCGGGTTGCGTTCAACAGGGGGACTTTCAGTATAAGATCGAGATTTGAGCGGTCAAAGGAGATCGTGAAACGAGATTCGTTAAACCGTGGATCGTTAGACGGCTGGCTCACGTTTCTCGATTCACAAATCTCGGATTACGATTCCTGGCCTGCATGGAACTCTTCTGGTGGTTCGTCACGGTAGTGCTGTTCGCCGTCGGCCTTATCGGCACGGTGCTGCCCTTGGTTCCGGGAACAGTTATCATTCTGGCTGGCGCGATCCTTCATCGCATTATGCTTGGTCCTGAGAAAAGCATTGGCTGGAGGACCATTGCCGTTCTTGTGCTGCTGACCCTCGCGACCTACGCCCTCGATTTTGTGAGTGGTTACTTTGGCGCAAGATATTTTGGAGCGACGAAATGGGGATTGTTCGGCGCGATCGTCGGTGCGCTCATTGGCATCTTTTTCGGAATTGCCGGATTGTTTATTGGACCGGTGATCGGCGCGGTGCTTGGAGAATTTGTTGCGGGGAAAAGAATGATCGATGCCGGACGCGCAGGCTGGGGGAGTTTACTGGGAAGTCTCGGCGCAATGATCGCCAAACTCGTGATCAGCCTCGTTATGATTACGATTTTCTTTCTGACCGTGCCGCCACCATTTTAAGGGACGTGAACAACTTTTCACCGCAGATTACGCAGACGTAAATCCTAGTTCGATTTATCCGTGTTGATCCGCGTAATCCGCGGTTCTGTTTTCTTCTTTCTCAGTTGTGCTAAATTCCTCGCCGATGGCAGATGATCGCTGGTAAGCGGCAACGCTTGCTGGAGGAAAGTCCGAACACCATACGGCGACATGCCGCGTAAAAGACGCGGGCGCCGCGGTTGTAAAATTGCGGTGACGGAGAGTGTCACAGAAAAGACACCGCTGGTTCTTTGGCAACAAAGGCACAGGCAAGGGTGAAAAGGCGAGGTAAGAGCTCACCGCTCGCGGAGCAATTCGCGAGGCAGGAAAAACCCCATGTGGTGCAAGACAAAACAGAGGAAGGGCAGCCGGTCCGCTAAAAATCCTCGGGTATCGTCGCATCACGATGCTGTAGCGGCGGTCTATGACCGCCGAAACTTCATCGGACTCTCGGAGAAATCCGGGTGAGATAAATGATCATCCGCGTGAGCAATCACGCCGACAGAATTCGGCTTACCGCCATCGAAATATGAAGGGCGTTTTCGGAAACGAAGGCGCCCTTCGCTTTTTCTTTGCAGCGTCTTCGCCGCAACAGACTTCTTCTGATTGCAACAGCAAGAAAAAGTTCGCGAACCCGAGACGGCTTCGCCAACACGCGGGACGCGTGCGCTACCCAACGCGATCAGGCAACGCGCTGGTAGATTTCAGGCTACCGATGGACGGAGACTCGATTTTTTGCGCAAGAGCGGAAGCACTTTCTCGACGAGCGCGTCGGCGGTGATGCCGTGTTTTTTGCGCAGGATTGGAACGGCGCCATGCTCGATGAATTGATCGGGCCAACCGATTCGCACCACGGGCGTATTGATCATTTGCGAGTGCAGATGTTCCATCACCGCGCAGCCAAACCCGTTATGCAAAACATGATCTTCGATCGTGCAGACGACTTCGACGCTGCGAGCGAAAAATTCGAGCGTGCCGGTGTCCATCGGCTTGATCCAGCGCGGATTGATCAGCGCAACGGAAATTCCTTTCTCTTCCAGTTTGCGCGCGGCTTCTTCGGCAACTTCAAACATGTTGCCCAATCCAAAGATGGCCACATCGCGGCCGTGTTGCACGACTTCCGCCTTGCCAATCTCAAGAAGTTTCGGCTCCGGTTTGATTTGCGCACCCGTCCCGGGGCCGCGCGGGTAGCGGACGGCGATTGGACCGGAGTTGTAGTGCGCCATTGTCCAGAGCATGTCGACGAATTCGTCTTCGTTCTTCGGCTGCATGTGCACCCAATTCGGGATGTGGCGCAGATAACCAATGTCGAACAATCCATGATGCGTCGGGCCATCGTCGCCGCTTAATCCAGCGCGGTCCATGCACAGCCTGACGTTTAGTTTTTGAATCGCCATGTCGTGAATCGCCATGTCGTAAGCGCGCTGGAAAAACGTGGAATAGATAGTGAGAAAGGGCGTCAGGCCCTGCGTCGCCAATCCGCAGGCGAAAAGCGCGGCGTGCTCTTCCGCAATGCCGACGTCGAAGTAGCGAGCAGGATGCGCCTTGGCGAAGTGCGAAAGGCCGGTCCCGCTCGGCATCGCTGCCGTGATGGTGACGAGCTTCTGATTGGTCTCCGCAAATTTCGCTAGTGTCTTGCCAATGATTTCCGAATAAGTCGGAGTCGTTGTCGGGGCAGTCTCGCCGCTCTCGATCTTGTATTTGCCGAGACCGTGAAATTTGTCGGGTTGTTTAATGGCCGGTTCGTACCCTTTACCCTTCTTGGTGAGAATGTGCAGGAGGACCGGCTCCTCCTGGGTTTTCAAAAACTCGAATGTCCGGATCAATAACGGGATATCGTGTCCATCGATCGGGCCGTAGTAGCGCAGACCGAGTTCTTCAAAAATAACGCTCGGCACGAGCAAACCCTTGACGCTTTCCTCTACCTTGTGCGCGAGCTGCACGCCGGTTTTTCCAAGAATCGCCTGGACGAAATCGCGCGCCTTATCGTGCAGATGCGCGTATGTGGGATTCGCCACGATGCTGTTTAGGTAATTAGCGATCGCGCCCACGTTTTTTGCGATCGACCACTCGTTGTCGTTGAGCACAACGATGAAACGCTTGGTATGCGTCTTGACATTGTTGAGCGCTTCGTAACTGATTCCGCAGGTGAACGCGGCATCGCCCGCGATTACGACAATGTTTTCATCGCCGCCGCGCAGATCGCGCCCAACAGCCATGCCGAGCCCAGCGGAAAGCGCCGTGCCGGCGTGACCGGCGCCGTAGCAATCGTGTTCGCTTTCTGTGCGCAAAAGAAAGCCATTCAGACCGCCGAATTGCCGCATCGTGTGAAAACGATCGAGTCGCCCGGTAAACATCTTGTGGACATAACCCTGGTGGCTGACGTCCATGACAAAGCGGTCGCGCGGCGTGTCGAACACACGATGCAGCGCAATGGTCAGCTCGACTACGCCCAGATTCGGTCCCAGATGTCCCCCGGTTTGAGAAAGAACTTTGATCAGCTCATCACGCACGTCCTGCGCGAGCTGGGGCAGGTCTTGTTCGCGCAGCGCCTTGACATCTGCGGGCGAACGGATTCCGTCCAGCAATCGGGTTGGCGCCACTGTCGCGTCAGAAGTCGGGGAGGTTTCAGAAGAGTTGGATTTCGTCATTGCTGTTTTGGGGTTCGACCACACTGGCCGACGCTGCCGGCTCGGGCGTTGCCTCGAAATCCTTAACTGTCGTCTTGCCGGCGTTGTCGCGGGCAATGATCTCGATCTTTTGTTCCGCGTTGGCAAGCCGTTCCTGGCAAATTTTCACCAGATTCATTCCTTCTTCATAGCGCACGATTAGATCTTCCAGTGGCAATTTGCCCGACTCCATCTGCTCGACAATCCCTTCGAGACGCTCCATCGCTCGCTCAAAGTTAGGCTCTGTCTCGCGCTGCTTCGGTTTGCTGCTCACGGGCAAACGAGAAATTAAGCACAGATTAGCCAGGAGAAAAGGGCGAGGTTCTAGGCGTGTTAACGAAGTTCTGCACTACATTCGAGCGACTGTTCGTCAGCAAAGATCAAATTCAACCGCGGATCACGCGGATTCAACGGATTGGGGAGCGCACGCGCCTCGCGTGCTGGTTTCGGCGCCCTCGCCGAAACGGACTTTTCCGCCACGACGATGGCGTTCATCCGATCTGCTTTTTGTAAGCCGCGGCGTTTTTTAGATTTTTCAGCTCGTCGGCGTTCTCAATCTTAAGAATGAAAATCCAGCCCTGACCGTAGGGTTCGCGGTTGATCAAGCCCGGATCTGCTTCGAGCGCTTTGTTTACTTCGACAACGGTTCCTTTCACGGGCGCGTAAATGTCACTCGCCGCTTTCACTGATTCCACCACTGCGATTGCTTCCTTCGCGTTCGCTTGCCGGTCCATCTTTGGCAGCTCGACGTAAACTACGTCGGTCAACTCAGATTGCGCGTGATCGGTAATTCCAACCCGGACGTTGTCGCCTTCGCGTTTAATCCATTCGTGGCTCTCGGTGTAAAGCAAATCGTCGGGGACATTCATGATTTTTTGTAGAGTGGTTTCTTTTCTATGGTAGCGGGAAATTTCTGGCCGCGAATTTCAATGTCGATCTGCGCGCCGATCTTCGCGTGCGAGGTCGAGACATACGCCATCCCGACGCCCCAGTTCAAGCTCGGAGAAAGGGTGCCACTTGTCACTTCGCCAATGCGCTCCCCGTTTTGAAAAACCGCGTAATGCGGCCGCGGCGGCGGCCCTTTTTCTTTCATCCGAAATGGGACTAGCTTTTCTCGCGGGCCGTTTTCTTTTGTTTGAAGGAGAACATGGCGCCCGATGAAATTTGGCTTAGACAGATCGACAAAGAAGCCGAGCCCCGCTTGAATCGGATTCCGCTCCGGCGACAAATCGGAGCCGTTGAGCGGGTAGCACATTTCGAGTCGCAAGGTATCGCGCGCCCCAAGGCCGCAAGGTTTAATGCCGAGCGATTTGCCTTTTTCAAGCGCCGCGGTCCAAAAATTTATCGCATCGTCCGCGCGAAAGAAAACTTCAACGCCGTCCTCTCCGGTGTAACCGGTCCGCGCCACCAAAACGTTGGTTCCGTTGACTGGAAGATCGACAATGTGATTTCGCGGCGGTAGATCGACAGCATCGCCGAAGAGCGCATGAAATAATTCCACGATGCGCGGTCCTTGAATGGCGACTCCGCCAAAATTCGCGCTGCGATTTTCGAGTTTCCAAGGAGCGGCGGTTTCCAAACCGCCGCCGGGACGATCAGGAGATCGCCCCTGTTTAAGATGTGTTTGCAGCCAGGCGAAATCTTCATCTGTCCGCGAAGCGTTGACCACGAGCAGAAACTTCTCTTCGTCGATCCCGTAAACAATCAGATCATCGATGATGCCGCCGCCCTCGTTCAGCAGAAAAGTGTATTGCCCCGTGCCGACATCGAGTTTGTCGATGTTGTTTGTGAGCATGGTATTGAGCCATTCGCGCGCGCCGCTTCCTTCGACAATCAGTTGGCCCATGTGCGAAATGTCGAAAATGCCGACTTTGCTTCGCACGGCCTGATGCTCGTCGACGATGCCGGTGTATTGCACCGGCATGAGCCATCCCGCGAACGGCACAATTTTCGCGCCAAGCCGCACGTGTTCATCGTAAAGTGGAGTCCGTCTTTGTGCGGCTTCGCTCACGCGGGCAAGCTAGACTTCGCGATCAGAGTGTCAAAGGTGGATCGGCCGCTCCGCGGGCGATGTTAAATAAATGCGGCTTCGCCGCCTAAATTAACATCGAGGTCGCTGCGGCGACGATTGCTCGATCCACCTTGAAGCGCTGCCCTGTTCCTTTACCGTGCGCAACATGGCCTGGCTGGATAAACTCGAACGCCGTTTTGGCTTTCTCGCCGTTCCCGGATTGACGCGCATCGTTGTCGGCTTGACGGCGCTCGTTTGGGGGCTGATCTGGCTGAACCCTGATTTCCGTTTTGCCCTCGATCTCGATCCGGCGCGTATCCTCCATGGCGAAGTCTGGCGGCTTATCACTTACATTTTTCTCCCGCAGACCCTCAGTCTTTGGGTCATTCTTGCCCTCTGGTTTCTTTGGTTTATTGGCGAAGGCCTCGAGCGCGCGTGGGGCGCGTTCCGGCTCACCTTCTATTTTCTTGTCGGCATGATCGGCACGACGGCCGCAGCATTTTTCTTCGGTGCGAAATTTTCGAACGGCATGCTGATCGTGTCGCTGTTTTTCGCCTTCGCCCGGTTTTATCCCGAAGAAGTCATCTACATCCTTTTCATTCTGCCGATGAAGATCAAGTGGCTGGCGTGGATCATGGGCGCGTTTTTGCTTTATGGGTTCGTCGTCAACGGGCCCTCGTATCGGATGGCGCTTGTGGCCGCGTTTGCCAATTATCTGATCTTCTTCGGCCCGCAAATTATTCACGAAGCCCGGCATCGCACTGAAGTCTCCGCCCGACGCAAGCGTTTCGAATCGCAAGCGCGGAGCGAAGCCGAGCCGCTTCACAAATGCGCAGTCTGCGGCGCTACCGAGTTGACCGATCCGAACCTGGATTTCCGCGTCGCGCGCGACGGCGAGGAATATTGCATGGCGCATTTGCCGCAAACGCAGAGCGCTGGCTAGTGCATGCGTCTTCCCCCCGAGCTCCCCTTGACCGCTATTGCGCGCGGCGGAAACTAGCGCGATGACTGATAAGAACACGACGCTTGTCGCGGAAGAGGGCTGGCATTGTCTGCATTTGTTTTACCGGATCGAGTATGGACAATGGCAGTTGCTCAGTCGCGATGAGCAAAATGCCGCGAAAACGAATCTCTCCTCGCTTGTGCAGGAAGTGCGCGCGCTGGAATCGACTCAGCTGTTAACCCTCAGCATGGTGACGCCGAAAGCAGACCTCGGCTTCATGCTGGTCACGCCGGATTTGCAAAGCGCGAACAAGATCGAGAAACAACTCTCCCTCTCATTAGGCGCCGATGTGCTCACTCCGCTTTACAGTTATCTCTCGCTTACTGAGGAAAGTGAATATATCACGACAGAAGAGGATTACGCAGAGACGCTGACAAGAGAACAGAACATCAGGCCGGACTCGGAGAAATTCGCCGAAGCGATGCGTTCGTTTCGCGAGCGAATGAAACATTACCGGCAGGAGCGGGTTTACCCGACATTGCCCGATTGGCCAGTGGTTTGCTTCTATAACATGAGCAAACGTCGCGGCGAGCAGAGAAATTGGTATGCGCTTCCGTACGAGGAGCGCCGCAAATTGATGAAAGGACACGCGACGGTGGGCCGTGAGTTCGCTGGCAAAGTGAAACAGCTCATCACCGGTTCAACCGGCCTGGACGATGCGGAGTGGGGTGTGACTCTGTTCGCGCGCGACACATTTCAGATCAAGGCGATCGTTTACAAAATGCGCTTCGATCCGGTGAGCGCCGAATATGCGGACTTCGGCGAATTTTACATCGGCATCCAATTGCCGCTCGACGAATTGTTCCGCCGATTGCAACTTTGACAACTGTAGCGGCTTCCCGAGAGCGCCCAGGGTTTAAAGTGCGACCCCGAACGTTTTCGGGGCCGCTACAGCAAACAAAAAATGGATGGGTGACAGAGCGGTCTATTGTGCACGCCTGGAAAGCGTGTGTGCCGAAAGGCACCCGGGGTTCGAATCCCCGCCCATCCGCCAGGTTGCCAAATCAGTGATACAAGCGGCTTTTACGCTTGCTTTAGTGATGTGTTCTGCTCGTTTAGATGTCTATGTCCCCCGCCAGGGCAATCCGTAAGGATAACGCCGCCCCGACTCCGCTCCCCAAAGTTGGGACTGTCGCCGAGTTGGTAACTTTTCAGGCAGCTGCGACGCCTGACGCAATTGCTTTGGCGTCTACAAAGCGCGTCTGGAGCTATAAGGAACTGGACGAGAGGGCGAGTGCACTTGCGGATATCCTGCGGACTTTGGGCGTCGGCCCTGAGGTGGTAGTTGGATTATGTATGTCGCGTTCGCCGGTAATGATAGTGGGAGCGCTGGGGATCCTGAAAGCCGGAGGTGCCTACCTGCCTCTGGATCCAACCTATCCTGCGGCGTGGCTCACATTCTTGTTGGACGATGGGCAAGTTCCCGTGGTGGTCGCCGGACAGCGGATAAAAGAGCGAGTGCCAAAAGGCATTTACCACACAATTCTTCTGGACGATCTCGGGCGAGTGGCTGACTTCCCGCATCTTGCGCAGTCAGCTCCCGTAAATGCCGCAGCAACGCTTAAGAACCTAGCCTATGTAATCTACACTTCGGGCTCGACCGGCCAACCCAAAGGTGTCGAGATAACACACGAGAGCCTGTTGAACTTGGTGTACTGGCATCAGCAGGCCTTTGGCGTCGAATCCGCCGATCGCGCGAGCCAGGTCGCCAACGTGGGTTTCGACGCGGCGGTGTGGGAAATCTGGCCGTACTTGGCGACCGGCGCGAGCCTGTACTTCGCCGAGGACGAAACCGTGAGCGATCCGCAATTGCTGCGAGATTGGCTGGTTGCGCAGAGGATCACAATGGCTTTCATCCCGACACCACTCGCGGAGCATCTCTTGACGCTGCCGTGGCCATCCGAGACTGCTTTGCGTACGATGCTCACTGGAGCAGATACACTCCACGTTTATCCGCCAGCTGGACTGCCTTTTCTGTTGGTCAACAACTATGGCCCGACGGAATGCACGGTGGTGGCCACGTCGGGGCCGGTTCATTCGAACGCCTCAACCGATCAACTGCCACCGATTGGCTGCGCCATTGCCAATACTGAGATTTACATTTTGGATGAATCAGGCAACCAAGTGGCGGTGGGAACGGCTGGTGAACTTCACGTCGGGGGTATCGGTGTGGCGCGCGGTTATCGGAACCGCCCGCAGTTGATGGCACAAAGGTTCATTCCGAATCGCTTCAATGACAAATTGGGTGAGCGGCTTTTCAAGACGGGGGATAGAGCCAGCTTCTTGCCCGACGGGGGGATCGTCTTTCTCGGGCGGATCGACGAGCAGGTGAAGGTGCGCGGCTTCCGTGTTGAGCCAAATGAGGTGACGGCGTCTCTCAATGCCCATCCGTGTATTCAGCAGAGTGTGGTTGTGGCTCGCGAAGTCGCCCCAAGCGATGCGCGGTTGATCGGCTATTTGGTTCTAGCGCCGGAATCTCACCTCACCTTAAGTGCGTTGCGCGCCTTTCTCCGGGCCCGCCTCCCCGACTATATGGTGCCGGCGACATTCGTTCGTCTGGAAAAACTACCGTTGACACCGAACGGAAAGGTGGACCGAATGTCTCTACCTGCGCCGGATGAGAGCAACACGTTGCGCGACGACGCGTACGCCGCTCCCCGGACGGAGATGGAGAAGAGGGTCGCTGGCATATTGGAACGTCTTTTGAACTTGGAGCACGTTGACGTGGAAGAGAACTTTTTCTCGCTCGGAGGACACTCGCTCTTGGGGGCACAACTCATTGCCAGGTTGCGCGACACTTTCGGAATTGAGATGCCCCTGCGCGTTATCTTTGAGGCCCCGACAGTAGCTGACTTGGCTACCGAGATTGAAGCGCTTCTTATCGCCAAACTCAAAAGGATGAGTGAAAAAGAGGTTCAACGGATCCTCGGATTCCAAGCCGCTAAACCGACCCAGAATTAGTGCAAGGTGATGACAGAATCTCCCGCCACGGCTTATGCGAAGAAGACAGCCGCAGAGCTGAGCTTGTTTCGTTTGCTGGATCCGGAGGTTTTGGCGGATCCGTATCCACTCTACCACCGCCTTCGCCGCGAGGACCCGGTGCACTGGGATCCCTTCTTGCACTCATGGGTCGTCACTCGTTATACGGATGTCGTTCGGGTGTTGCGGGATTTTTCGGCGCAGCGCGCGCCGACGACGGAGCAACTTACGACGCTCGGGCTCGCCGCGCTGAACCCGGTGGCCAAGGTCATGGTAAAGCAGATGCTTTTTTTGGATCCTCCGGAACATGCGCGCATCCGCAGCCTCGCCTCAGCCGCTTTCACGCCTCAACGGGTAGGAGCGCTCCGATCCCATATTCGCGAGATCGTGAGGGATTTGCTTGCGAAGGTCAGGCACAAGGGACGCATAAATGTAATCGCGGACTTGGCCGAGCCACTGCCGTGCATCGTGACCGCCGAGATGCTCGGCGTGCCGGTCGAACACCATCGTCAATTGAAGTTGTGGTCGCAAGACTTCGCCGAAGTGCTGGGGAACTTCCAACACAATCCTGACCGGGTGGGGAAACTTTTGAAGGCTACGGAAGAGATGACGACCTATTTTCGCTCCTCCATGCGCACTCAAAACTTGCGTCCGGATGGACTGGTCAGTTCGCTCATGAACGCGGAAATTGACGGTGAACGTCTGACCGAGGACGAAGTGATCGCCAACTCGATTATTACGATGGTCGGCGGACAGGAAACGACGACGAATCTCATCGGCAGCGGCACGCTTTCATTGCTCCGCAACCCCGATGAACTCGAAAAACTTCGCGCGAATCTCTTCATGATCCCCGCGGCGGTGGAGGAGTTGCTGCGGTACGAGAGTCCCAGCCAGCATACTGCACGGCTGGCCCCTGAGGACATAGAGCTCGGCGGGAAATTGATTCGCAAGCGGCAAGCAGTGCGAGCGGTGATGGCTGCAGCAAACCGCGATCCAGAGCGTTTTCCGGATCCGGACCGACTGGATATCACCCGCCAAGATAACCGTCACGTTGCCTTCGGATATGGCGCGCACTTTTGTTTTGGCGCGCCCTTGGCGCGGATTGAGGGCCAGATTGCCTTTGAAGAAATGATCCGCGAGCTTCCGAATTGGTCGTTAAACGGCGACAAGCTCGTTTGGCGGACGAACCTGGGTCTACGCGGCCTGACATCATTGTGGATGAATTTCACGAGTAACGCAATCGGGAATCGGACGCTGGTTTAGATGGCTACAATGCCAACTTCAGCAAAGAGCAATACAACTGAAGCGCTTCCTGTTACGAAAGAGCTGTCTGAGGCCAAGCGTCTTCTGTTGAAGAAGTACGTGCGCGGCGATCTCTTGAAAACAGCGGACGACTCACTTCGAATCAGGCCTCGGCCGCGGGGCCAGCCCGCGCCGCTGTCGCTGACGCAGGAACAAGTTTGGCTGCGTGCCCAGAAAAGCGCGGACCTACCTCCTTTTTATAATGATTCCATAATCATTCACCGCCACGGCGCGCTCGACCCACGTGTCCTTGAACGAAGCTTCACCGAAATCATTCGTCGGCATGAAGCATGGCGAACGACTTTTGATATCGTGGACGCTAAACCGGTCCAGATCATTCATCCGCCTCCGGCCGCGGTTCCGTTTCCTGCAGTCAATCTCCAAGAAATGCCCTCACTGGAGGGAGAAGCAGAGGCACTTCGACTAGCGACCGAAGGCGCTCGAAAGCTCTTCGATTTGAAGAAAGGCCCATTGGTGCGAGCCAAATTGATTACGTTGGCTGAGGATGAGCATTGGCTCGCACTGACAATGCATCGGAGCGTGACTGATGGTGTAACCGTCAACACTGTGTTTCCTACCGAATTGGCCACTCTTTATGAGGCATTCAGTGCGGGCAAGCCGTCTCCCCTGGCCGATCTGCCGATTCAGTACGCCGACTATGCTTACTGGCAGCGACAATGGATGCAGACCGAGGCATTTGCGAGCCAGTTGGCGTACTGGCAGGATCGATTGATGCCAGAACCATCCGCCCTCCAATGGCCCGCCGACTGTCCGCTACCCGCTTGGTCAACTTACCGCGGAGCAATCCGCCCGTTCACAATTCCGAATCAATTGGTGCAAAGACTTAACGCGATGAGCCGGGGGGAAAGCGTTACATTGTTCATGAGTTTGCTAGCCGGTTTCTCGGCGCTTCTTTATCGCTACACTAATCAAGAAGACATCGTGGTCGGTACTCTCGCGCCCTCCGGCCGCAAACGATCCGAGGTTCAGAATTTGATTGGATATTTCCTTAACCCAGTCCCTTTACGCATGAATCTCTGTGGCAACCCGACGTTTCGTGAACTCCTGCGGCGGGCGCGGGACGTCGTTCTGGGAGCGATTGCCAATGATGATGTGCCGTTCGAGTACGTGATGGCAAAAGCGGGGCTTTCGTCGGACCCAACCCGGCGTCCGCAGCTTGAGGTTGTCATCTCCCTTGCCCCCGCGACCCCAGATCTTGGACCTGGTTGGAGCCAGACTTTCATGGACGTCGAGAGTGGCGGGGCAAGATGGGGTTTGTATCTGGAGTTGGGGGAGAGGCCCAACAGCCTGCTCGGTCGAGCTCAATATAACCCGGATGTGTTCGAGGCGGCCACCATTGGACGAACACTTCAAGAATGGCAGGTGTTACTGGAAGCTGGTGCTTCAAACCCTGAATTGCGCCTTTCAGAGTTGCCCTGCTAGAACGCTTCATGAACAGCGGTCTCAAGCAATCGCAGTTGACCACTCACACTAGGGACGGGTTCAAAACTTTGTGCGAGCCTAGCGAGTTATTATTTCAGCTTCGGAACGAAAGTCCTGGATTGCTGTTGGAGGATGCTTTTGTCGTGCCATCCTGGTTTATCCAGCAAGCAAGGTGGCTGGAAGATCCTTCAAACTCAGACAGCGCGGTATATAATTATCCACTTCTTTTCCGTATTCGCGGGCCGCTCGACGAAGGCGCCTTACAACAGAGTCTACACGAGATTGTTCGACGCCACGGAGTGCTTCGATCTGTTTTCCGAATGAGGGATGGAGAACTGGTTCAAATCGTTGTTTCATCGCAGAAGCAAACCCTTCGCTCGATTGATTTGTCAAGGTTACCCGAAACCGCCAGAGAAGCCCGATCCCAACAGCTCGCACTGGAAGAGGCCGGTCGGCTGTTCGATCTGGCACTGGGTCCGTTGCTTCGCGCCTCGCTGTTGCGACTTGGGGTCGACGATCACATCCTGCAACTTACAACCCATCACATCATCCATGACGACTGGTCCACTGGCATTCTCTCCCGTGAGTTGTCCGAGCTTTATCAGGCTTTTGCGGCCGGCACCGAATCGCCACTGCACGACCTGGCTTTCCAATACGGTGACTATGTACGGTGGCTACAAGAACAACTCCAGGGAAACGCCTTGCGATCCAAGCTATCTTATTGGAAGGAACAACTAGCCAGCGCTACAGGCTTTCAGCACTTGGCGATAGACTTTGCGCGGCCAGCAAAATCCGCTACGGCCAACCGCGGCGCGCGCGAAAGCACGGTGTTGCCAACCGATTTAGCTAATTCACTGAAAGGGTTAAGTCGTCAGGAGCGCGTCAGCCTGTTCATGGTGTTACTGGCAGGTTTTCAAGCATTGTTGCATCGCTACTCAAACGATGAAGAAATCGGCGTTGCTTCCTGCGCGGCAAACCGTCCCTTGGCGGAAGTCGAAGGAGTGATTGGCCGCTTCGGCAACGACATCCTTCTTCGCACTTGCATGGCGGGCAATCCAACATTCCGCGAGTTGCTCATACGCGTGCGCGAGGTCGCTCTCAAGGCCTACTCGGACCAGACTCTGCCTTTTGGACAAGTGTTAAAAGAGGTCACGAATAGGACCGATGTGAATCGGAACCCGCCATTCCAAGTGATGTTCATTCTCCAAAATGCACCCCGTGAAAATCGGCAGATTCCAGGACTGAGCATAAAGTGGTTCCCGCTCTACGCAGGAACTGCAAAGTACGATCTGAACGTCTGGCTCAAAATCGAGCCGACCCTGGAAGTAATTCTCGAGTACCGAACGGATCTGTTCCGAGCCGCGACGATGAAACGAGTCCTCGAGGACTACCACACAGTCTTGCAAACGATGGTGAATGATCCCCAGGAGCGGGTAAGCAACGTTCTGATTTCGAGTAAACCCAGACCTACTCCGGTGCAACGTACGCCCACCGGCGCGAAAGAGATCGTTGCGGCAAAAGATCGCATTGCGCCAAAGGATGACGTACAATCGCGCTTGGTGGAGCTTTGGAAGGCAGCTTTCGGGATGCCGATTAGTGTCGACCAAAACTTCTTCGAACTGGGTGGAGATTCCCTGCTGGCAGCGCGGCTATTCATCCAAATTGAGAAGGCCTTCCAAATCGAATTGCCTTTGGCGGTGCTTCTTGAGGCGCCGACAATCAGGCAACTGGCAGGCATCATCAGCGCACCAACAGTTTGCTCGTCACGTTCGTCGCTTGTGGCGGTCCAACCCACCGGAGCAAAGCCACCTCTTTTTTGCATTCATGGGCACACGGGTGAGATCTTTTACTGTCGGAACCTGTCGCTTTCCCTGGGGGCGGATCAGCCCGTATTCGGGCTTAGATCGCAGGGTCTTGGCGGGGAGGCGCCTTATTTTACAGTTGAGGAGATGGCGACCCATTACTTGAGAGAGATTCGCACTGTGCAGCGGGAAGGACCGTATTTTCTAGCTGGCTATTGTTTTGGAGGCATGATCGCTTACGAAATGGGCAGGCTTCTAAAGGCTCAAGGTGAGGAGGTGGCGTTATTAGTAATGTTCAATACGCCCGCGCCGGGTTCTTTAAAATGGTGGCCGCTCAGGCCGAGCTCCCTCCTAAGGCGGACCGCGCGCGAATTGAGAAAACTTCGGACGGTCAGAATCCGAGAAAAGCTTGTGGTTCTTCGTAGCAAAGCAATCAGGTTAGCGCGGCTCGCCTCCGGAAGTTTCAAAGCTGCTCTGTGGCGTGCCCTCGCGAAGTCCTCTACTGGCATCGCTGAGAGAAAGGCAGAAGGATTTTTGAATGTTGCAGACATCAATCTCCTGGCAGCCAAAGCCTATAATCCGGGAGCATACCGGGGACGTATTATCTTTTTCCTGACCAAAGACGAGGAGACATCGCTCTACGCGACGGACCCAGCGGGTTGGATGGCTTTGGCCGAAGACGGAATTGAAGTTTACGATTTCGCCGGCGACAACACGCCGTCGATAAGACAGGCACCGAACGTGGAATTGGCCCAAAGGTTAAAGTCCTGCCTCACTCGGGCGCAAACTCTATAGACAGGAATCCGCGGCGAAGCGATAGCCGCTCATTCATAGGCGCTTTGTGGACCACCCTAAGAAACTGGTTCGTACTTAAAGCATCTAAAAGCGATGTCGCGGCCCTCCACCGCTGCTGCTCCAATGTAACCCGGCGCAGGCGACAAATGTTGAACAATCCAGCGTCGAGAGACATCGCGATCGCCGGAAGCTTTTAGGATCATCGCAGGTTCATCCGGAGTTAAACTGACTTCAACACGGTCCAACGGGAAAGAAAGACCTTCTCCGCGCCCCTTTAGATAAGCTTCCTTTCGAGTCCAGCCACAATAAAAAGCCTCCCTCTGATGATCCGGGGGCAACGAGCGCAATTTCTTGAACTCATTCGGCGAAAAATACCGCGCTGCCAAAGCTGCGACGTCAATATCCGGACGGATGCGCTCCACATCGACTCCATTTTTGTGCCCACGCGCGAAGCCGAACAAAGCCAGATCATCGGAATGGGAAACGCTAAACCTTATCGAGGTGAGAGGTTCCTCACCGGCGAGACGCGGTTTGCCGAAAGCATCGTAAGCGAACTGCAATCTGTCGGGCTCGATCCTCAAGTATTCGCCTAACAGGCTTCGCAACGAACCCCGCGCGGCGATATAACGCTGTGCGTCTCCGATTTTTCGGAAGCGTCCGGCACGTTCTTGTTCGTCGCGGGAGAGAATGGATTTGAAGTATGAAGATTTCTCCGCAGATAGGACCAGGGGTACAACCCAGAGGTGCATTTCAGCCTGGGCGAGAAACTCTGTCAGAACACGGCCTCGGTGAACGTTATTGAGATCTTGTCTGAAGCGCTCGGCTCGATCCGAAGCAAGTACAGAGTCTCGTTGTGCATCCACGCTGATTGACGGTAATCTCCCTGAGTCGACCTGCAAATGCTGACGGATGAGCTGAAAGGGATCGCGCACGGACGTGACTGTGGATATTGCGCTCATCAAATCGCGTTCGGATTTCAACGTTTTGTAAAAGGATCGGCCCTATCAATTAGGCGAGGCCGATATCACGCCGGCCCAGCACCTGAGTGGTCTGCTGCATTTTCACAATGTTGTTGCTGGCGAGCACGCCACGGAAATTTAGGCCGGGATAAATCATGCGATAGCGCCCCAGAACGGAGCCTGGATTAATCACGGCGTTGCAACTAATTTCCGTTCGATCGCCGACAATCGCACCGAATTTTGTCAGACTAGTTGCGATGTTGCCATCGGCGGTCACAACAGCGATTTCGCCGTGATCGAGTCTAACGTTCGAGAGAATGACGCCCGCGCCAAGATGAGCGTGGTGCCCGAGAATGGAATCACCCACGTAGTTGAAATGCGGTACCTGCATTCAATTGCCCCTCGACGAATTGTTTCGACGGGTTGCAACTTTGAGCTTCTAATCGTGCTCCTGCTCATGATCGTGCTCGTAATCGATTTAAACTGGGCACAATTACGATTACGAGCACGAGCAGGAATGAAAACGGATGGGTGACAGAGCGGTTGATTGTGCACGCCTGGAAAGCGTGTGTGCCGAAAGGCACCGGGGGTTCGAATCCCCCCATCCGTCCTGCTGCCACCCCTTGTGGAAAATCCATTGAAGACACCTCTGCCGCACCGTGCTAAAACTTACACAGTTTGTAGAGATCCATAAGAGATGACGCCGCAAGTCGGGAGCAACTAATCAAGCAAATCGAAGCGTCTGATCCCGATAATCCGCGACGATTGCTCCTGTATATAGCAAACACTGATCACCAGGGCAGCGCTGTTAGTCCTGGTGATGTTGTGCCGTTTGGTGATGCCCTCGCCCAAATCAAGAAGGTAAGGAACCTTGATCTAGTGATCCATACATTCGGGGGAGCGGGTGAGACTGCCGAGAAGATCGTCGAGATGTGCCGTTGTCATTGTGACGGCGAATTTCGGGTGATTGTTCCAAATATGGCGAAAAGTGCAGGGACGTTGATCGCTTTAGGCGCCGACAAAATCGTTTTGGGCTATTGCTCGGAGCTCGGCCCGATCGATCCACAAATTCGGATCATGGTCGGCAACTGTCCTCAAATGGTGTCTGCTTGGACTTTTACTCGAGCGCGGGAGGAACTCATCAGGAAAGCAGGTGAGGCGACCGCCAAAAAGGAAGATCCTTCTCCATACCTCCAGCAATTGGCGGCTATCGATCCCGTATTCGTCACCCATTGTGAACAACTTCTACTTTTTGCAAAGCAGCTTGGTCGAAAGTGGATTGCAGCCCGATTGGTGGGGAAAGGACAAACCGCGCCTGATGCCGAACAAGCTGCAGACAAAGTTATCGGCTTCCTAAGCAACGTGGAAGAGCATATCACGCATGGTCGGCTGATCTTGGCGCGGGAACTCAAAAAGCATTGCGAGCCGCCGCTTGAGATCGTCGAACTGCCAGAACAAGACGCCGCTTGGCAGCTGCTGTGGGAGCTTTACATCCGCTGCGAAGTATTCCTGAGGATGTCGCAGCCCGGAAAGCCGCAAGCGAAGTTAATTGAGACGGCAGATGTCTCTATTACGCTGGGTTAGCTGACGCCCGCATGTAACACCAATGGCTCGGGGAGAGTGTAACGGTTTCCCTCCGCTTCCTCGCCAGCATCCGCTACATTCGCGGCGTTCACCCTGCGGCTTCTCCGCATCATTTCGAGAGCGCGCTCAATTTCTTCCGTGAAGATGATTTTTTCCTGAGCGAGCTCACCTCCGGAGACAGTGGTGCTGTTGTCGGTGTTCATGGTGGATTTCTTTTTCATATCGGCTGATCTCTTCTTGGAACAGTTCGGACTCGAACAGTGCGACGGTCGTCAAAAACCGTCAAGAATAAAATACACCACCCGGCTGGGTTCTTCCACTGGTTCCTCCAGAGGCTGACTTAATGTATACGCGATCGACGGTATAGTGTGTTGACAGATTGGTTGATTTGCACGCCTGGAAGCGTGTGTGCTGAAAGGCAGCCGGGGGTTCGAGGTTCGAATCCCCCCATCCGTTTCGATCGTGCTGAGAGTATGAGCAACTTGACACATAACGCGTACGTCGGCTCGTCTCGACTTCAAACTGGTTTATGACTCTTGCATAATTATACGCATTGCGTTCTGACTCGTTGTTGACTAGGCGGCCATTGAGCGGTAACGAGGGCACCGCGTATCCTGGGGCAACGGCAACACGGTGGATTTTCATAGCTAAGACTTGTTTTGCCGTGCGGATATGTGTCTGTTCGTCTTCGCATTTTGACCACTGGTCTTCGGGCACATCCTTGCACTCCCCCTTAAACCTTTGGATTCTGATGTTCAGGGCATCCCGTTCTTGAACCAATTCTGCACGAGACTGGAGGAGAGCTTCGCTCTCGCCGGGCCTCAATCCATCGGGCAATTGTGGAATACTGAACTCTTTATCTTCTGCCGCTGACACCTTTGCGGCGAATGCAATCGCCAAAAAACAAACGACTATCGTGCGGCTAGACACGGATTTGGTCCTCGGGAAAGACGAATTATCTGGCAGGTGCTTTCTCCAGTCAACTTTGATCCACTCGGAACATCTATTGATCCACGGTAATTCAAACTGCTTATCAAGGCGCTGAGATTCCTGAGCTGTGACTGCCTTTTAACATCGTCACCGCACTATGGCGCAACGGGGGTTCGAATCCCCATCCGTGGTTCTGTTTCTTTTAAGCGTCCTCGAGCACGCCTGCCAAGCATATCTTCGCGAAGGTTGGTGCCCCTGCTTGTTAACGCTTTTCTATTACTTGCAGTTCCTGCCGCAGTTTCACCATGCTGCCGTGCTGCAGGACACCGCGGAAATTTACGCTGGGATAAATCATGCAATCACGTCCCATGACTGAGCCGGGGTTGATGACAGCGTTGCAGCCAATTTCTGTTCGGTCGCCGATGATCGCGCCGAATTTTCTTAAACCGGTTGGAATCTCGCCATCAGGCGTGATCACCGCAATCTCGCCATGATCAAGTTTCACGTTGGAGAGAATCACGCCCGCGCCAAGATGAGCGTGGTGACCAAGAATGGAGTCGCCGACGTAATTAAAGTGCGGCGCCTGCACTTCGTCGAACAGAATGCAATTCTTGAACTCGCACGAGTTTCCCATCACGACGCCATTCCCGACGATGACGTTCTCGCGCACGTAACAGCCGCTCCGAATCTGGCAATTTTCACCGATCCAGGCCGGCCCTTTCAGCATTGCGCCCTGCTCGACGACAGTTCCTCTGCCAATGAAAACGTGGTTGCTGATGAATGGTTTGCCCATCAGCTCGCCCAAAACCGCGGGCTTCAAACGAAATTGCAGGTAACTTGCAATCTGTTTGAGCGCGTCCCAGACGTAGTTCTGGTTCTCGAACAGCTTCGGATGGGCCGTGTGTTCGAGATCAAGAAATTCGGTGGGCGCAAACATTTTTCTCTACGCCCAAGATGACCAATCGATTCACCGGTTGCGAGCGGATTTTTCCGGGGTAGCGCACGCGTCTCGCGTGCCGCGTGAGACGCGTGCGCTACCGAATGGCGGCGTGCTGCGTGAGTTTCTGCCCCTCCTTTGTGTCGCGCACTTCCCAGCCGAGCGCGGAAATTCGATCGCGCAGCTCGTCGCTTCGTTTCCAATTTTTTTCGCGTCTTGCGTTCTCGCGATCCTTTGCGAGCTGCGCGACTTCCGCCGGTACCACGGCTTCGCTCTCAGCTTCGAGATCGAGAACATTATTGATCCGCTTCCACCAATCCAACCAGACGTTCGCCGAGGCAGTGTCCAGTTCGTTTTCATCCATCGCGCGATTCGTTTCTCGAATCGATTCAAACAAAAATCGAAGCGCTGCGGAAATGTTCAGATCATCGTCGAGCGCTTCTTCGAATTGCGAGGTAGGGGCGCAGCCCCGCGGCGTCCGGTCAGCGCGGCGCGCTGACCCTACCAGTTCGCGAAGTCGCGCCAGCCACGCATCAATGCGGGTGAGAGCCTGGCGCGCTTCTTCCATTCCTTCCCAGGTGAAATTGAGTGGCGCGCGATAATGCACCCGCATCAGCGCGTAGCGAATTTCCCGGCCGGTGTATCCCTTCTCGAAAAGATTCGGTAGCGTGTAAAAATTCCCGAGCGATTTCGACATCTTCTGGCCATCTACCAGCAGATGCGCGCAATGCAGCCAGTAGCGCACGAATTTTTTCCCGGTGACGCCTTCGCTCTGGGCGATCTCCGCTTCGTGATGCGGAAAAATGTTATCGACGCCACCGCAATGGATGTCGATCTGGTCGCCGAGCAGCGCTGTCGACATTGCGCTGCATTCGATGTGCCAGCCGGGACGGCCGCGGCCCCACGGACTCTCCCACGCTACATCGCCATCTTCTTCGTCCCACGCCTTCCAGAGCGCGAAATCGCCGATGTGTTCCTTGTCGTATTCGTCGTGCTTCACCCGGCCGGTCGACTGCAACTGTGTGAGATCGAAATGCGCTAGCTTTCCGTAATCCGGAAATTTGTTGATCCGAAAATAAACTGATTTGTCGTCCGCCTGATAAGCGAGGCCGCGTGAGATGAGCGCGCCGATCATCTCGATCATTTTGTCGATGTAACGTTGATCGGTCGCGGCGGGGAATTCATCCGCGCGCTTGATTCGCAGCGTCTCGATGTCTTCGAAGAATGCTTGCTTGAATTGCTCGGTGAAGTTGTCCAGCGGCACTTTGGCTTCGCGGGCGCCGCGGATCGTTTTGTCGTCCACGTCGGTGATGTTCATCACGCGATGCACCTTGTAACCGCGCAGCTCGAGATGGCGCTGGAGCAAATCTTCGAAGATGTAGGCGCGGAAATTTCCGATGTGCGCCCGGCTGTAAACGGTTGGGCCGCATGTGTAGATACTGATCGGACGTTCGGCGGGATCGCGCGGTTCGAATTGTTCGATCTCGCGCGAGTAGGTGTTAAAAAAGCGCAGGGACATGTTCTGTCAATGGAGTGATGGAGTAGCGGAGTATTGGAGTGATGGAAAGATCTGACTGCATTACTCCATTACTCCATCACTCCGTTTCCACCGTCGCCACCGCCATTGCCGCGATACCTTCGTTGCGTCCGATCGCGCCGAGCTTTTCATTTGTGGTCGCTTTCACGCTGACATTCGAATCCGAAATGCCAATCGCGTCCGCGATTGTTTTTCGCATCTCGTCAATGCATGGCGAAAGTTTCGGCGCTTCGGCGATAATAGTTGCATCGATATTCACCACGCGGGCTTTTTTCTCCGCGAGCAATTTGGTCACCCGTTTCAAAATCTCGATGCTGCTCATGCCGCGAATTGATTGGTCTGTATTGGGAAAATGTTGGCCGATGTCGGCCGCGGCAATCGCGCCGAGGAGCGCATCCGCGATTGCGTGCGATAAGACGTCCGCGTCCGAGTGTCCTTCCAGTCCGTGCGAGTGTGCGATCTCGACTCCGCCAAGAATCAGTTTTCGTCCCTTGACAAGACGATGCACGTCGTAGCCGATTCCACATCGAATCATGGCTTCGCCGCGTTGAATCGTTGAATCGTTAAATCGTGAACTCGTAAATTCATCGTCACAACTTGAGATCGATCACGCCGTTAGAGGCGACAATTCTGTATTTGCCTTTCATGTCTTCGCGCGGCCGAAGATCGACACGGCCGCCGGCGTTTTCAACCAGGAGCCATCCAGCTGCGATATCCCACAAGCTAATTCCCTGCTCAATGTAGGCGTCGAAACGTCCACATGCGACGTAAGCCAGGTCGAGCGCAGCGCTGCCGAGGACGCGGCATTTGCGCACGCGATGAATCATTTCCTGGAGTAGCGGAAGGTTCGCGTTGATTGTCTCTCCGGTCTTGGCAAGCCCGATCGAAATCACGGCTTCAGCCAGGTCCGCGCGCTCGCTCACGTGAAAGGGCTGGCCATTTAATTTCGGGACTGCGCCTTTTTGTCCTGACCACATCTCCTCACGGACTGGATCGTAAATGACGCCCACCATGATCTCGCTGCGGACACGTAGCGCGATTGAAACGCAAAAATGCGGGATGCCGTAAAAATAATTGACGGTGCCATCAAGCGGATCGACGACCCATTGATGCTCGCTGGATTGATCGCCCACGATCCCTTCTTCGCCATAAAGCGCGTGGCCGGGAAATTCCTCGAGGAGCAATTTGGCAATTAACTCCTGCGCCTGAACATCAATTTCCAGTTTAATGTCGTGCGCATGAGCGGAATTAACGCGCAGCGGCCGCTGAAAATTTTGACGAAGCAGTTCGCCGGCGGCACGTGCCGTTTTCTCGGCCGTATCGAGATAATGCTTCATGATAAGAACTACCTCGCACAACGGGCGCAGAGTGCGCAACGGAAAATGAGATAACCCAGCCCAGCGGCGAGCGTGCGATTGTGTGGTGGACCATGGAAGTGCAGAGAGGATTACCCGCATCACAAAAAAACCGGGAGGAAAATAAATTCTCCTCCCGGGTTGAAGTTAGGGGTTGTGGCTCCGAAAGCTTTCGGAGCCGTTATCGAGCGTTGGGCCTTAGTGCCTCTTTTTCTTCGCTGTTTTTTTCTTTGCTGCTTTTTTTTTCTTTGCCATCGACTCTATTCCCCCCTTTCAATCCGCAACGTGCGGAGAGATGTGAAGAGTTGGGAATGACTTCACTTACACGGGTTCAGTAATCATCACATTTTTTTTGTCAAACATTTTTCTCGCGAATTTGCTAATATTTTTACGAGCTCGCGCGCGATAATTTTTTTTGATACGCGCGAGATTTTCTTCTTTTCGCCGTTGCGAAAGAAGATTGTCACTTCGTTTGCGTCGCTTTCCATCCCTGAATCTGCGCGGCTCACATCGTTCGCCACGATGATGTCGCAATTTTTCGCGCGTAGTTTTTGTCTCGCGTTTTCTTCGATGTCATTCGTTTCCGCGGCGAAACCAACGAGGAGAAATTCGCGCCCTTGTTTGGAGAGCGACGCGAGAATGTCGCGTGTGGGAACCAATTCGAGCGAAAGAGTTTCATTGCGTTTCTTAATTTTCGTCCGGGAAACTTTTTGCGGTTTGTAATCGGCCACAGCAGCGCACATCACGAGCACGTCGCATTCGCGCGCGTGGCGATGGACTGCGCTGTACATTTGGTCGCCGGTCGAGACCGAGATGACATGCGCGCTGCGAGGCGGATCGAGATTCACCGGGCCGGAAATTAAAGTGACATCGTGTCCGGCTTCGAGCGCCGCTTCGGCGATGGCGTAGCCCATTTTCCCTGAAGAGCGATTCGAAATGTAACGAACCGGATCGATCGGCTCGCGGGTCGGGCCGGCCGTGATGAGAAATCTCACGCGATCAAATTATCCTGGCGCGCGAGGAGGAATTCGGCGCGAAACGCGATATCGTTCACTTTCCAAAGCCGGCCGAGACCTTCGTAACCACACGCCAGCATTCCTTCTTCGGGTCCAATAAACTCAGCACCGCGGGCTTTTAGTTTTTCCACGTTCTCTACCGTCGCAGAGTGTTGCCACATTTTTCCATTCATGGCGGGCGCGAGCAGAATCGGCGCGCGGGTGGCGAGCGCGATGGCGGCGAGCGGATGATCAGCCAGACCATGCGCAAGTTCGGCGATGATGTGCGCCGTGGCCGGCGCGATCAAGAGCAGGTTTGCCCGATCGGCGAGCTCGATGTGACTCGGCCGCCAATTTTCTTTCTCGTCGTAGAAGCTTGTTGTCACCGGATTTTTCGAAAGCGTCTGCAATGTAAGCGGGGAAATAAACTCAGCCGCGTCCCGCGTCATCACGACAAAAACTTCATGGCCTTGTTTGACGAGTAGACTGGCGAGCTCCGCGGATTTATAGGCGGCGATTGAACCCGTGACTCCGAGCACGATACATTTTCGATCCATTCGACTGGCGCTCAGGACAGGTTTTTCGATTTTCGATTTCGGGTTTTCTTTTTTCAAGGCTTGTTCTGAACTTGGTCGAAGGATCGACATTATTCGCGAATCCGATTACTTCTGAAGCAAACGCCGGCTCAAATAACTCTCCGCACTCATGATCTGCCAGAGCTTCTGCAAATCCTCTTCGACCGAACCACTGATCACAGTGTAACGGTAACTGCGCCATAATTCCATTTCGCGCGCGGCTGTGGCGAGACGCGATTCGATCTGCTGAGCCGTTTCCGTTCCACGCTTGAGCAGACGCCGGCGTAATTCTTCGTGATCGGGAGGCATAATAAATATGTCGCTCAACGCTTCGCGAATGAATGGATCGTCGCAATTGCGAATGGCGACTGCGCCTTGCGTGTCGATGTCTATTAAGACATCCACTCCACTTTTTAAGTTGGCAAACACCGGCTCGCGCAATGTTCCATAATAATCGTCGTGCACACGCGCGTGTTCTAAAAAATCGCCGGCTTCAACTCGCGCGCGAAAATCTCTATCGGAAAGAAATTGATAATCTTGGCCGTCAATTTCACTTGTGCGCGGCGCCCGCGTCGTGCAGGAGACAGAATAAAAAAGGTTGGGAGTTTGGCGAAGCTTTTCGACCAGCGTGGTCTTGCCTGCGCCTGAAGGCGCAGAAATAACAAAGAGAATTCCGTGGCGGCTGAATTGTTTACTCAAGATTTTGGATCTGCTCCCGAATCTTCTCCAATTCCGCTTTGCAGGCGACCACGCGCTGCGAAATGGCGGCGTCGTTGGCTTTCGCGCCGAGAGTGTTGAGCTCGCGAAAGATTTCCTGAGTCATGAACTCCAGGGCGCGACCGACCGGCTCGTTTCTGCGCAGATGATGCGCGAATTGGGCAAGGTGACTTTCCAAGCGCGTCAATTCTTCCGAGACGTCGGTGCGGTCGGCGAAGAAGGAAATTTCCTTCAACAAACGTTCGTCGTCGGTGGCAATGGGTAGCCCGGCCTTTTGAATCCGATCGAGAAGCGCCGCGCGATATCTTTTGACCACGTCGGGATGAAGCGCGCGAACCTCCTTCAGTTTTTTGCGGATCGCTTTCAGACGATGGATCAAATCCTTGGCCAGATGTTTGCCCTCGCGCTCTCGCATTTTGATTAAATCGGCAAGCGCGGCGCGCAAAGCGCGGTCGATCACGGGCCATGCTTCTTCCGCACTGACAGCTTGCTCCGGGACCCGCAGTACCCCTGGTGCTTGAAGAATGGTGCTGATCGTGATTTCGCCCGGCGCGTCTAATTCCTTTTGCAATGCGCGCATTGCTTCGTGGTAGGATCGGGCCAACTCCGTGTCGAGCGCAAGGTTGCGCGCCCCGTTTGCGCCGCTGTGAAAGGTGATGTTGGCATTGGTCCGGCCTCGCGAAATACTTTCATTGATCGTCTGGCGAATGCGCGGCTCGAGCTCGGCCAGATCGCGCGGCAAATTGATCACGATATCGCTCTGCTTTCGATTTACGGAATTGAGCTCGACGCTAAATTTTGTCCCGCGATGATCGGCCTCGGCGCGGCCATATCCGGTCATGCTTCTCATAACTCGCTCTTTCTTCTGCGCTGCCGGGGCCATCGGTTTTGTTTCGGCCACAACATTTTGGAGAACATGAAAAAGGTTATCGCAGAGTCAGGTTCAACGTTCAACACTCAACGTCGAACACCCAGCCTGGTCACCCAGGACGCTTTGAGAGCAGTGCGGCGATTGCCCGGCGGTGTGGTGAAGGCACCGGAAGAGATTCGAGTGAATTGACTCTCATCCAGCGCTGCGAGCGATTTTCGATCTTCTGCCGGCGCTGCGCGTAAACGTTCAACGCGACGCGATGGTTCGTGAACGGAAAGATCGACTTGTACGCCGGACGGCGATTTGCCGATCTCCTTTTCAACGGCGGCAGGATCCACATGCCGCGCCAGCGATGATCGGATTGCTGCAGTAAAATCCTCTTTTGTCTGGTAACGAACGCATGATGCTCTGTTAGCCGCAATGTCGGAGGTCGCGCTTTTTTTAGCGGAAGAGCTTCCGGATCTTTTGCACGACAGAATTTTTTGACCGGACAAATCCCGCATTTTGGCTGACGCGGCAGGCAACTCAGCGCGCCCAGATCGGTAAGCGCCGAATTGTAAATGTGCGCAGAAGATTTCGGAACCAGGGAAAGAGCACGCTGCCAGAGGAGTTCGCGACCGGGCATTTGATCGATTCGCTCTCGCAGATCGAAGATGCGCGCCAAAACACGGGCCGTATTGGCCTCGACAATGGGGACTGATTCATCGAAGGCGAATGTAGCGACAGCATTCGCCGTGTACCGGCCGATGCCTGGAAGCTTCTGCATTGTCGCGATCGTGCGCGGTAAAATTCCGTCGTATCGACCTTGCACGATTTTAGCTGCGGCGTGGAGATTACGCGCGCGAGCGTAATAACCGAGGCCTTGCCAGGTGCGGAGAACCTGACTTTCCGACGCGCGAGCAAGTGTTCCGAAATCCGGAAAGCGGCGGAGCCACTCATTATAATAAGGAATCACGCTGGCAACTTGTGTCTGCTGCAGCATACATTCGGACACGAGGATCGCGTACGGATCGCCGGTCTCGCGCCAAGGCAGCTTGCGGCCGTTCCGGCGGTACCAATTTACAAGCGTGCGTCGGAAGTGATTTGTTCGGAAAGCCACAGGTGGACACAGATTAACACAGATGTCCGAACCCTGAATCCCAAACCCTTCTCTTACCCGTGTTTCATCTGTGTTAAGCTGTGGCTTAAATGAATTCATACACGCATCCGCTCACCGACGATCAGGTGAGCAAGCTGCGCGCGCTGCTCGCGGAGCTTGGATTCCAATTCGTGCCGAAGCAGTGGACGATTTTTTTCGCACAGAAGAACAAGTTGAGCGTCGCGGTTTACGAGAAAGGGCCCAAGATCCTCGTGCAAGGCAGGGGCGTGGAGGAGTTTGTCCAATTCGAGTTGGAGCCGAAGATCCTTGGCGAAGCAAAGCTGGGCTACGAAGAGGTGCACTCCCCGGAAATGTTCGAGCCGCACTTCGGCGTGGACGAAAGCGGAAAGGGCGATTTTTTTGGGCCGCTCGTCATTTCGGGCGTATACGTCGACAGGGTAATTGCGCGGAAACTTCTCGATGCCGCTGTGCAGGACAGCAAGCGAATCGGCTCGGACGCGCGGATCCGCGCACTAGCTCAGACCATTCGCAAGAGCGCGAACGGTTTGGTCGAGACGGTGCTGATTGGTCCGCAAAAATACAACGAGCTTTACGGGAAGTTCGGCAATTTGAACAAACTGCTCGGGTGGGGGCATGCGCGCGTGATCGAAAATCTGCTGGCAAAAAAATCGGATTGCCCGCGCTCACTCTCGGACCAGTTTGCCGATCCGCGTATGGTCGAGCAATCGTTGTTGCGGCACGGCCGCAAAATCAACATCGTCCAGCGGACGAAGGCGGAATCAGATGTGGCGGTTGCGGCTGCCTCGATTCTGGCGCGTGAAGCTTTCATCAACTGGCTGGAGCGCCGAGGGAAAGAGCTTGGGTTCCGACTCGAGCGGGGAGCCTCTGCGAACGTAAAGGAGATCGCGAAGAAGCTCGTGGAAATGAAGGGCCCGCATGCATTGCGTGACGTAGCGAAGGTGCATTTTCGAACCGCGCATGAGGTCGCGCCGAATCATTATGCGGCCCCGCCGCCACGCGACAATTGGCGAAGTAGGAGCGAACAGCTCTAGGCATGATCGGAGCGGCGCAAAACTGCCATTGCGTTTCGCCTTCTTGTCGAGGAGGTTAGCCCGGCTATTTTTTTTGCTTTTGTGCTTAATCTGACCACCGCTAGGGGTTCATGAAGCGATTACTAAATTAGATATGGCAAAGCTAACCAAACGCGACATCGTTGTCGCCATCAGCAACCAAACCGGCATGGTCCAGCATGAAGTCTTTGATGTGGTCCAGCGCACGCTCGATAAAATTACCGACAGTTTGGCCAACAATATCCCTGTTGAACTGCGCAACTTTGGCGTTTTTCAGCCGCGATTGACCAAGCCGCGCGTCGGGCGAAATCCGAATCAACCCGGTAGCAGTTTCGTGATTCCGCCGCGAGTGACGGTGAAATTTAAAGCTGGCAAGATCATGCGTCAGCGTGTCGAGAAACTTTCGCGTCAGCTCAAGGAAGCTGGCGAAGGACGTGAGAAGGCTCCCCTATCCAGCCCCGATACCGGATAAACGAAAATATTCCGCGTTAAAAGCTGAATAGGCTCGGCGATGTCGCAGCTCAGCGTTTGCGCATGAGCCAATAGATTTCCCCTGGCCAGGAGGGAAATCTGCTTCCCCACCACAAATTGAATCGAAGCCACGCAGCAGAGTTTTCCAGCGGGCTTCCACTGCTCCGCATGAAGAAGGCGCCGCTGATGAACTCGACTGTGCAACCGGCTGCTTCGCCCATTTGAACGACCCGCTGTGGAGAAAATACGCTCACATGGCCCATTGGCTGCGCCGTTTTGCGCTCGAGTTTCTGGTGAGACCCGACGAGAAAGTTAGGCAGGACTGGGGAGCCCCCAATCAAGACTCCGCCTGGCCGTATTCGGCGCACAACCTTCCGCAAAGCCGCGTCTGGCTCGAATAAATGCTCAAGCACGTGCAGCAGAACCGCAGCGTCATAATCGCGGGGAAGATCAAAATCCTGGCTCTCGAGATTCGCCTCCAGAACATCCTCTTTTTTGATCCCGACCTTGCGAAATTTTTCAGTATGGATGACCGCATCTACCACCGTCCATCGCCCAATATTTGGCTGAACGGGCGCCGAATGAACGAATTGAAGGAATTGTGCCTTGTGCACGCCGATCTCGACCAGATCGATCGGCGCGGCGCGACACGCTGATTCGATTCGCAACAAATGGTAAGCAAACCAGTAGCGCAACAAGCGGATGGGGTAACGGACGCTCTTCGCCTCGGCGGTCATGTTGAACCGTTTTGAGCGAACAGCGGCGTTCTCTGCGAGAAACCGAAAGTCCCAATCGAGAGGTCGATAGACTGACGCGTTTTTTTCTGGCACAACGTTCTGCAAAAAACGGGACCGGCTACTGCGCACGCTATGAGCGGACGGTCGGCTCCGGCTCAAGCAGATTAGAGATGGCTTCCTCGAGTCGCTCAAAATTGATTGGCTTGGTGAGATGCTCGGAGAAACCCGCAGCCCGAGCCTCACGCACGTCCTGTTCCGTTCCAAAGCCACTGAGCGCGATTCCGGGAAGAGTTTTGCTGCTTCGCACTTCTCGCATTAAATCATAGCCGCTGCGGTCCGGCAGCCCGATATCGCTAATGAGAAGATCGAACTCCTGTGTGCGCACTTTTTCCACGGCCTGCTGAGCGGTATGGGCCACTGTAATGTGGTAACCGCGGCGCTCCAGCATCCTTTTCAGGCCGGTGCAGGTGTCTCGATGATCGTCCACCACCAGGACGCGCCGATATCTGGGCAGCTCGACTTCTGTCTCCAACGCGGCGCGCCGATCTTTCCTGGCGCCGTCGCCCTCGCCGTCGCCGCTGACCGGACTCGGCACCGTCGTCAATTCAAGCGAAAAAGTGGAACCCCGATCCTTCCCGGGGCTCTCCACTCGGATTTTGCCGCCGTGCGCGTCGATTAGCGCCTTCGAAATCGTCAGGCCCAAGCCGAGACCTCCAAAACGGCGGGTGACCGAGGTCTGTCCTTGCTCGAAGGCGTTGAAGATTTTCTCGATCTCTTCCGGCTCGATGCCCATCCCAGTATCGGCAATCCGAATGCTAATCTTCTCCGGCGCGGGGTTGGCGGTTTCAATCGTAATGCGGCCTTTTTCGGGGGTGAATTTCACGCTGTTCTTGATCAAGTTCCAAAAGACTTGCTGCAAACGCGCGGGATCGCCTTCGACGTACGCATCGGCGGCGCGAAGACGAAACTCCACTTTGAGATCTTTGGCAGTAATGTCCTCGCGGCAAATTTCGTAGGCACGGTGGAGGATTTGGTGCACGCAAATCGTTTCAAAGCTCAGCTGCAATTTGCCTTTCGCGATACGTGTGATGTCGAGCAAATCGTCAATCAAGCGCGCTTCCAACTCCACGTTGCGCCGAATGACCTCGAGCGCCTCGCGAACCCTCGGCGAATCCGGAATGGTCGCTTCCAATTCTCCGACCATCGCGATCACTGGCGAGAGGGGATTGCGTAGTTCGTGCGATAGCAGCGCCAGGAATTGGTCCTTTGCTGCATTTGCGTCAATGAGCTCCTGGCGCAGCTTGACGTCGCGCGTCTTGTCTTCGACGAGATAAAGCACACCCTGGGTGGTTTCGTGCGAGCCCTGTAAACGCAGCAGATTGATATCCAAAAAATGCGTCAAACCCGTTTTGTCTTTCAACGGCTGTTCTACGAGCTGAAATGGAGTCCCGAAGGAAAGCACTCTCTCAATGGCCTCGCTTGGAGCAATCTTCACGTCATCGAACGTGGCTTCCGTGACATCCTGACCGGCCGGAATATCCCCGAAACGCTGTGCCATGCGCGCAAACGCGTCGTTTGCCTGAAGAAAACGGCGCGACTTTGGATCGATAAAGGCAATGCCGCTCGGCATGTTCGCCAGGATCTTTTCGTTAAACACGACTTCACGTTCGATGCGTCGCGTAGATTCTATCTGCCGCTGATAAAATCGCGTGCCAAGCCACGCGAAAACCGCTGTGAGAACAACCAACCAAGCCGCCAGGATGGTCATTCGCCCGAGAAGATCATGAACCGGTTTGTAGGCCAGACTTTTCGGCTGCTCGACTACCGCGACCCAGCCGGTCGATTCGATAGGGCTGAAAGAATAAAGATTGCCATGCCGCTCGAAATGCCCGCTCTTGTTCTGGCGGATCTCATTGAGCAAGATCCCGCCCTCTGGTGAGGTCGCATTCGGATTCGGCTTGAAGTCATTGGCGAAAAGTGCATCGCCGTTTTGATCGAGCACCTCGAAAACGAGCTTGTCGGGAAAGGCGATAGCGGATAGGCGCCGTCCCATTCTTTCCACCAGGACAGAGACGCCAACATAACCGAGAATCGTCCGGTCCGGCGCCCGCACGGCGCCAACGATATCAGTGGCTAGTCGCTTGTCCGATAACCGGGGATGAACTGCCGAAACGAAAGTTTCATTTGATGCCGCAGCTTGCTCGCGCCAGTAATCAGAGTCAAAATCCTTGCCGATTATCTCTGGATCCGTTGGGATCGACGCACGCAGGCGCCCGTCTGCCGCACTCATGAACATTCCATCGATTTGCGGATGCGAATAAAATGCTGAGCCGAGCCATTGTTGAGCGAACGGCTCGGGATTCGGCGCGCTCAAAACGTTCGCGACTTCTGGCAGCGTCTGATAGTATCCAATGATGCTGCTGATTCGGTTAAGCTCATGGCCAACGAGATGGCCCACTAATTGGATCAAGGTCTGCCGGTCGCGCAGGATTCGGGTTTCCAGAGTATCACGCAGGATAGTGTAGGAAACAATGAGCGTTAAGACCGACGGAATCCATCCCGCCAGGAGGATCGGCAGGATGATCTTCAAACGTTCGAAACGGTCCCGTCTTCGTTTCTTAAATGCGTCTCGCAATTGCATATCCCTTTGTTGCGAAAAATTGGCTTATCACCGTTAACCCGCTCGCCGCCTCAGGCAAGGCGAATGTCGGCGGCAGCCCTAATGCTTGGGGTAATCGGCTTAGCGAATCGCGAGGTTTTAACTCCCGCGTTTGCTTGTGGCCAACATGATGGGGCCGGGTTTTCAAAGCCAAACGCGCGATTTTTCAATTGACGCACCGGCTGGAAACGGCATCATGACGCCCTTGCTGCTTTAACCATCGGCAGCTGCGGAAACTCCCATGCAAGGAAGCCTCGGACACATCATCTGGACGGTCTGCTATCTGAGTGTGCTGGCTGGTCTTTCCGCTTACGGCATTCACCGTTATTTCATCATCTATCTGTATCTGAAGAACCGGAAGCATCCGCCTGTTCCGGCCGGCAGATTTGAACAACTGCCGAAGGTGACCGTGCAGTTACCGATCTTTAATGAGGTTTATGTGGCCGAGCGTTTGCTTCGTTCGGTCAGTGAACTGGACTATCCGCAGCATCTTCTCCAGATCCAGGTGCTGGATGATTCGACAGATGACACGCGCGAGATCGTCTCGTCGTACGCAGACAAACTCCGCCGGCGCGGCTTTAATGTGCAATGTCTTCATCGGGTTGCTCGCACCGGTTTCAAGGCCGGCGCGCTGGCGGCCGGCTTGGAAGCCGCGGAAGGCGAGTTCCTCTGTATTCTTGATGCCGATTTTGTCCCTCGGCCAGAGCTTCTAAAGCGCACGATTCATTTTTTTACCGATCCGAGAATAGGAATGATTCAGACCAGGTGGGGCCACTTAAATCGCGGTTATTCCCTTCTCACGCGCATGCAGGCGATTTTTCTGGATGGACATCTCTTGCTGGAGCAAACTGCGCGCAGCCGCAGCGGCCGTTTTTTTAATTTTAATGGAACCGCCGGTCTATGGCGACGTTCGTGTATCGAACAAAGCGGAGGCTGGCAGCACGATACGCTGTGCGAAGACCTCGATCTTAGCTATCGCGCCCAGCTGGTGGGCTGGAAATTCATTTATCTTTCCGACGTGGTAACGCCAGCGGAATTGCCGGTGGATATGAACGGCTTCAAATCTCAGCAGCATCGCTGGACAAAGGGTTCGATCCAGACGTGCAAGAAATTGCTGCCTACGATATGGCGCAGCCGGCTTCCGTTTCCAATCAAACTGGAGGCCACTGGTCATTTGATGTCCAACTTCGCCTACCTGCTGCTTGTCTTTTTATGCGTCCTCTTGCATCCCTCCGCAGGCGGGGTCCAGGGCGGGTGGCTGCGGACCCTGTTCATCGATGTTCCGATCTTCTTCGCCGCATCGGTCTCAGTCGCGGTGTTTTATGTTTGCGCGCAGCGCGAGCTGCATCCGCGCACATGGAAGAAACAGATCTTATTCCTGCCGTGCTTACTCGCCCTCGGCATTGGGCTTTCACTCAACAACGCGCGCGCGGTGCTGGAAGCACTCTTCAATCACCAATCCGATTTCACGCGCACCCCCAAGTATGGAATCGAACGCAAATCGCAGCCTTGGCGAACTTGCAAATATCGGCTGGCGAAACCGATGTTGCCATTGGCGGAGCTGGCATTCGCAATTTATTTCACTTATTTTGTTTGGTTCGCGATTGGGCATGGCCAGTTCCTCTCGGTGCCCTTCCTTCTCATGTTCCAAGGCGGTTTCCTTTATGTCTGTCTCTCTTCATTAGCCAGTCGCTGGCCAAGAATCAGTCTTGGCAGTTCACGCGCTGGCGCCGAAATTCCCGCGTGACAAAACTCCAATTATCGGTTAAGAGGGTGCGCATGTTTCGGCCCCTCGCTCTGATTTTCAGTTTAGTTTCACTTGCTCCCACCCTTTTCGCCACACAACTCGACCCTTCCCATCATTTGATAATAAGCATCCGCGATCAGAAGCTGATGCTGCTGCAGAACGGCGCAAAAGTGGCGACTTACCCGATTTCCACGTCCAAGTTCGGTTTGGGCGATTTTTGGGGACGAATGACAACTCCGCTTGGTTACCTCGCTGTCGCGAAGAAAATCGGCGACCACGCACCGGCGGGCGCTGTTTTCCATAACCGCCGATTCACAGGAGAAATTCTTGCACCAAATGCTCCGGGTCGCGATCCGGTAATTACCCGAATCCTTTGGCTACGTGGCTTGGAAGGTCAAAATGCCCACGCCTTTCGCCGTTGCATTTACATTCATGGCACGCCGGAAGAGAAAAGGATCGGCCGTCCAGCCAGCTACGGCTGCATCAGGATGAAATCGAGCGATATCACCGCCCTATACAATCAAGTTCCGCTCGGAGCGATTGTACAAATCGTTCCCGATGGTTTGCCTAAGGTATCAAAGGCCGTGCCAGCGCCATCGGTCGATACTCTCATAGCCCTGAGTGAAAAGACCAAAAATCAGGATCAGCTTGGTTCCACGCGCCGGACAGACAAGGCGACGCCTTTGCTGAATAAGCGGGCATCGATCGCCCAAAATAGCCCGCGCGCATAAGGGCGCATTTGCTCTTTTTTGATCAAGCGATGGCTAACACGAAATCAGCCGCCAAGCGCGCCCGCCAGACAGCCGGGCGATCACTTCGCAATCGCAGCGTTTTGACACAATTGCGGACAATTCAGAAGCAGGTGCGTTCCGCGGCGCCGCCCAGCGCTGATCAAATCCGCGCGGTCATCTCGGCGATCGACAAAGCTGCAAAGCGCGGCATCGTTCATCGAAACGCCGCCATTCGCCGCAAAGCGCGCCTCAATAAAGCGCTGGCAGTGGCTAAATAGTGGAGTATTGGGGTGCTGGAGTAACGGAGTGATGAACTTGCTCTGAAGCCAATGCTCCACCACTCCATTGATCCATGATCTTCCCTTTGCAAGTCTCGTGCGACAGATAGATTCTTCCGAATGATTCCCGCTCTTCTCCTAATTTTTTCAGCCGTCGCTTATCGCGTCACAACGGGGCTCTTGATTCATTCCGGCGCAAGCTGGCTTTCCAACTTCGCGCCGCTCGCAGCGATCGCGCTTTGCAGCGCAGCTTACTTGCCAAAGAAATACAAATTCTCGGTGCCGCTGGTTACACTTTTTATTTCCGACGCGGTCATAAACTTGCGTTACGGCGCGCCGTTGCTCGACCCGCAGATTCTCCTGCGTTATTTCGCCCTCGCGTTGGTTGGGGGACTCGGAGTTCTGTTGCAAAATCGTGCTTCGCTCAGGACGCTCTTCCCGGCTTCGATTGTTGGCTCGACGATTTTTTATATGATAACGAACGCGTTCTCCTGGTTGAGCGATCCAGGTTACGCAAAAAATCTGGGAGGCCTTATTCAGGCGCTCACGATAGGCTTGCCTCAATACAGCGCGACGCCGAGCTGGATGTTTTTCCGTAACTCACTAATCAGCGATCTTCTATTCACGCTGCTCTTTGTTATCTCCATGAACTTCGGCCGCAGTGCTGAGAGCTCGCGTGCACGGGCCGCGCGGTTCCATCCCGCCGCCGCGGGATAACCGCCATGCAGCCGGGGCAGCAGCGCGACGAAGTCGAGATGCTCGCGCTTATGTTGTTGATCCGGCGCTTTGAGGAACGCGCCAGTCAGCAATATCAAGCGCAGAAAATAGGCGGCTTTTGTCATCTTTACATTGGTCAGGAAGCCGTCGTAACAGGCGCCCTCGCGGCTGTGCGCGAAGACGATTACGTCATTACCGCTTATCGCGATCACGCTCACGCGCTCGCTCGCGGGACAAGTGCGGATGCCTGTATGGCAGAGCTTTTTGGAAAGCAGACCGGCTGCTCGCAGGGCCTGGGTGGCTCCATGCATTTTTTCAACCGGAAAAATCACATGTACGGCGGTCACGCTATTGTTGGCGCCCACGTTCCGCTGGCGGTGGGAATGGCTTTTGCCACCAAGTACCGGGACGAAGATCGGGTCACGCTCTGCTTCTTCGGTGACGGCGCGATCAATCAAGGAGCTTTCCACGAAGCTCTGAATCTCGCCGCGCTTTATAAATTGCCGATCATATTCATTTGCGAAAACAACCTCTTCGCCATGGGCACATCGGTAAAGAGATCGACATCGCTTAAACAAATCGTCGATCGGGCGGAGGGCTACGACATCCCGGGAGAAATTGTCGATGGAATGAACTTTCGCGAAGTGCGCGACAAGGTCGCCGAGATCGCCGAGTCCATTCGGAAGGAGCCCCACCCGGCCTTTTTGGAAGTGCGCACTTACCGGTATCGCGGCCACTCGATGTCGGATCCGGCAAGCTATCGAACCAAGGAGGAACTGGAAAAATATCGCCTGGACGATCCAATCACGCGTTTGCGTGCGCAGCTCACCCGCGAGGGGAAGTTAACCAACGAACAATTCGATCTGCTCGATAAACGCGCGAAGGAAACGGCGCTGGCTGCCGTAAAGTTTGCCGAGAAAAGCCCTGAACCGCCGCTCGACAAGCTTTACGATTACACGTACGCCGACGGAGCAAAGCCGTGAGGGAAATTGCTTATCGCCAGGCACTCAACGAAGCGCTCGCGGAGGAGCTTGAGCGCGATCCAAACGTTTTTCTCATGGGCGAAGAGGTTGCCGAATACCAGGGCGCTTACAAAGTAAGCCACGGTTTGCTTCAGCGCTTTGGGCCACGACGGATCATCGATACTCCAATTAGTGAGAATGGATTTGCCGGCCTGGGGGTGGGAGCAGCAATGGTCGGGCTGCGGCCGATAATCGAGTTCATGACGTTCAGTTTTTCGCTCGTTGCGTTCGATCAGGTTGTGAACAACGCCCCAAACATGTTCACGATGTCCGGCGGGCAATTCAATATTCCTATCACCTTCCGCGGCCCGAATGGGCCGGCGCATCAGCTCGGCGCCACTCATTCCCATGCAACGGAGAATTTTTACGCCAGCGTGCCGGGCCTCAAGGTTTGCACGCCGGCGACGCCGCGGGACGCAAAAGGATTGTTGAAAACCGCCGTGCGCGACAACAATCCGGTGCTCGTTTTAGAAGCAGAACTGCTGTACAGCTCAAAAGGAATGGTCGAACCGCCCGATGAGGAGCTGCTCATCCCACTCGGAAAAGCGGAGGTGAAACGCGAAGGCAGCGATGTTTCGATCATCTGTTACGCGCAAACTGTGCCGCTCGCGCTTAACGTGGCGGCCCAATTGGAAGAGGAAGATATCTCTGCGGAGATTGTCGATCTGCGTTCCATCAAGCCACTGGATGAGAGAGCAATTTTCGATTCGGTTGCAAAAACCCATCGCGTAGTGATCGCCGAACAAGATCATCCGTTTTGCGGCGTCGGCGCAGAGGTCTCCTACCGGATTCAGAAACACATTTTTGATGAGCTCGACGCGCCCATCATTCGCGTATCACAAGAAGATGTTCCAATGCCTTACAATGAGCGCCTCGAGAAAGCCGTGTTGCCAAACGCGGACAAACTTATCGCCGCCGTAAAGAAAGTTTGCTACGCGTGAACCAAGTTAGAAGAGTTACAAATGTTACAAGGTTACAAAGGGAATCAGTTGTAACGTTGTAACTCTTTTAACCTTTTTAACCCTTTCCTACCATGCCTGAAATTCAAATGCCAAAACTGAGCGACACGATGGCCGAAGGAACGCTCGTGTCGTGGAAGAAAAAAAAGGGCGACAACGTTTCAGCCGGCGAAGTGCTCGCTGAGATCGAGACCGACAAGGCGACGATGGAATGGGAATCGCCGGAAGACGGAACGCTCACTGAAATTTACGTTGAAGAAGGCGGGAAAGTAAACGTCGGCGACAAGATCGCCTTCATCGGTGGCGAAGGCGAGGAAACGCCAAAGGAAGACGAGGAAAAACCTGAAAGAAAGAAAGAGGCTGAGAAAGAGAAAGAGCCCAAAGCCAAAGAAGAGAAAAAGGAAGAAGCAAAAGAGGAGCCGGAGAAGAAAGAAGAGAAACCGAAGAAAGAGAAGGAAGAACCGAAAGTCGAAAAGGAGGAGGAAAAAAAGGCGGCGCCGCCGAAAGCGGAAAAGAAAGCTGAAGCCGAAAAGCCCGCGCCGAAAGTTGAAAAGTCTGAAGAAGCGCGCGTGAAAGCGTCGCCGGTCGCGCGTCGAATCGCGGCCGAGCTCGGCGTCGATCTTGCCAGCGTAAAGGGAACCGGTCCGGAAGGCCGCGTGACGGAGACGGACGTGCGCGCCGCGGCAAAATCAAAACCCCCCACTCCAAAACCTTCCGCCCCAGTGGCCATTAAGACCGGTGAAAGCGCGCGTATTCAACTTTCCGGAATGCGCAAAATCATTGCGCAACGGTTGGTCGAAAGCCTCGGTCCGGTTCCCCATTTTTATCTCAACATCGACATCGACGCCGGGCCACTTATGGAAGCACGCGAGGAGTTGAAGTCCGCCGGGGAAGGCGCGGACGCTGCGAAAATCACGGTAAACGACTTCGTTTTGAAGGCGGCGATGCAAGCGGCGGTGAAAATTCCGCGTGTTAACGCCTCCTTCGATGGCGACGCGATTGTGCAGTACGCTGATGTCGATCTTGGCATCGCGGTCGCGATTGAAGACGGGCTACTGACGCCAGTCATTCGGGCTGCCCAAAACAAGTCGCTGCGTGAGATTAGCGAACTGGCCAAGGATTTGGCGCATCGCGCACGCAACAAGCGGATGAAGCCGGAAGAATTTCAAGGCGGCACATTCACCGTCTCAAATCTTGGCGGCATGGGCATCGACAGTTTTTCCGCTGTCATTAATCCGCCGCAAGGATTCATTCTCGCCATCGGCAAGATCACAAAAGTTCCGGTGATCGACGATTGCGACCAAATCGTTGTCGGCCATCGCATGTCGATCACGATGAGCTGCGACCATCGTGTCATCGACGGTGCTCTCGGTGCGGAATATCTGAAAGAACTCCGCCATCTGCTGGAAAATCCGGCGCTGCTCTTGGTCTGAGGCGACGCGTTGCTAGCTGGACGGGGGCGCAGTTTCCCATGTCATGAAATCGTCCAGCGCTTGGCGGGCTTTGTCCGCGACAAATTCGATAACGATCGCGTCATCGACGAAGCCTAGAAACGGAGTTTTGTCTGGAATCAAATCGAATGGGTCGACCAAATAGTTGAGACCGGCTACGATCCATATAAGAGTATCATTCGAAATCTGCTGATATTCACCGCGCTCGTACGCGCGGACCAGCCGCAGCATCGTCTGAAGATACGGCCAATTTTCCTTGAACGGATGCCTGGGGAGCGACGCCGCCTTTCTCGCGGCCTGTTCAAAAAGCGAGCGCAGACCGCCGGAACCGGCGACACACAATTTTGCTTCGCTGAGCGCCCGGGCAAACGCCTCGCTACGCAGGGCCGGTTTCTGATAGGAAAGGTGCCTTTCGGCGCGCGATTTCGTTTTCGCTTTTCTCATCGCATGAGATGAAAGCATTTCGGTTCGCGGATGAGAAGCCGATTCTTGATTAAGGTTTTGTCGCCAGAATTAGCGGTGAAGGCCCCGGCGCCTGAAGCTTTCGCACTTTCTTGAAGCCCGCTTCTTGCAACCAGCTCTTGATTTCGTTGAAGCTGAAGGTGTCGCCTTTTTCGGTGTTGACCAGCATTTGCACGGCAAACATCAGTGACGGTAGGGGTTTCGTGCGATCGTCATCGACAAGCCATTCTGCAATGGCGATCGTGCCGCCGGATTTGAGCGCGCGAAAAGTTTTCTTGAGCAACTGGCGGCTGCGTTCTTCGCCTTCGCTATGCAAGATGTGGCCGAGCGTGGCGACGTCGTAGCCGCTACCAAAATTCGCGTCCAATATATCGCCCTCGACATAATTAAAGCGATCGCCTACGCCGAACTTTTGTGTGATTCGTTTGGCTGTCGGAATCATTCCTGCCCAATCGACTGCGGTCACCCGCACCCGCGGCGATTTTCGGGCGAGCGCGATGCCCCAAATGCCTGAACCTGCGGCAAGATCGAGCACGCGAATTTCGTTCCTTGTCCTCGCCAACTTCAAATGATCGCCGAGCTTTTGCGCAGGCGGATAGCTCATCGGAATGATGTTCTCCACCAGCTGACTGAAGAATTCTGTGCCTTCGGCTTCTTGGTTCACGGCGACGGCCGGACGACCTTCGCGAACGATGTCGGACAATCGTAGCCATCGTGAGATGATCTGCGGTGCAATGGTTCCAAAAAATCCCGCGTGCGTGCCTGGTTTGTTGCTCAAAAGGAAGGCGGCGCTTTCTGGCGTTAGCGAATATTTTTCATTTCGATCTTTTTTCAGAAGATCGAGACCGACAAGCGCATTCATCAAAATCCGCAGAGCGCGCGCCGACGCCCCGGTTTGCCCTGCAACGTGCTCTGCTGTTTTTGCGCCGTCTTCCAACGAATCGAAAACTTTGTTGCTCACACCCGCGCTGATGATCAGCGGCGGCGCGTAAGCGAAGCTAAGTTCCATCAAACGTTCGGGCGTGACCTGTTTTTTCCGGCGAGTTTTCTTAGGCATATCGGATTTGAGATTTCGGAGCTAAGATCGACAAATAAGATTGAGAATCAATTGTGACCAAGCATTCTTCTGACGTTCGGGCGCCGCGCCTTACCGCCTTCTGCAAAACACGCGAAGAAATGGAAGCGAGCGAACGCGCCGTGCTCGCGCCGTTTGCCGAAAAATCCGGTGACTCGCGCGGTCGAGAATGCCCAGAACCAAGCCATGGGTATCGCACGGAATTTCAACGCGACAGGGCGCGGATCATTCATTCGCGCGCTTTTCGCCGGCTCGAGTACAAAACGCAGGTTTTCCTGAACGGGACTGGCGATCACCTGCGCACACGCTTGACTCACTCGATCGAAGTTGCCTCGATTAGCCGGACAATCGCGCGCGCCTTGGGATTGAACGAGGACTTGGCGGAAGCAATTGCGCTCGCGCACGATTTGGGTCATTCGCCTTTTGGCCACTCAGGAGAAGAGACGCTCGCCGAATGTATGCGCGACCACGGTGGGTTCGATCATAACCGCCAGAGTCTGCGAGTCGTGGAGCTGCTCGAAAATCCTTATCCAAACTTTCCCGGCTTAAACCTGACATTTGAGGTGCGCGAAGGTCTGCGAAAACACCAGGTCATTTACGATCCACTCACATCTGGGGAGGAAAAATATTGCTGCCCATCATTGGAGGCACAGGTTGCGGATCTCGCGGACGAGATCACTTATTACAGCCACGATCTCGATGATGCGGTCGATTTTGAAATTTTAAGCGCGGCGCGATTGGAAGAAAACGAAATCTGGCGGCGGACCCATCACGCGGTGGTTTCTCGTTATCCTAATGCACGCGAACCCGATCTGCACAAGTTGATCATTCGCGAAATTATCGATATGCAGGTGCGCGATGTAATAATGACAAGCGCCCAATCGATTGCTGATGCCAGCGTGAAAAGCGCGGAGGAAGCGCGCCGGCAGCCGGTGCCGCTCATTCGCTACAGCGACGAATTATTCCAGGCGAACCGCGAGCTGCGAAAATTTTTATATCAAAATGTTTATTACCATCCGCGCGTCGCCGACGTGAACCGGCGCGCATGCGAGATGTTGCGGCGTGTTTTTGACGCGTACATCGCCAATCCAGAACTACTTGGCGAAGCGGCAGCGAGACGGATCAAGAACGAGGGATTGCACCGGACAGCATGCGATTACATTGCGGGAATGACGGATCGATATTTGATGGAGGAATACGAGCGAATTGTGACTCTGTAGCCGCTTCGCTGTGCGAAGCGCGGCGCTGACGTCTTTAAAACGCACGCGTCGCGCGTCTCACAGAGACGCGGCTACAGTCACGCTGCCGCACTGCCGTTTTCCTCTCGCAGATATTGAATGAGAAGCCGCAGCCGTCGATTCGTGGAAAGCTCTTCCATGATGCGCTGGCGGTGCAGCGGATCGCTCACGAAAGTTGAAGCAACCAGATCAGCGAGCATTTCCGGGTCGCTCAAATCGGAGAGATACCGATCCACTTTTGGTGGAAGCTGCCGCTGCCCATCCCCCTTAAGACTGGAATAGAGCTCCAGCACTTTGGCCGCGAGTGCTTCGGTTTCCACCGAGGAAGCGGAGTCGCTCTCAAGCGAATCAATGGTTGCAATTGGAAATGGCCTTTCCTGTTCGAAGTCCCTGAATCGTACCCGCTCCAATCCTTGCAGGATCAGGTTCGACGTGCCGTCACCGCGTTCGACACAGGCTCGAATGAGACCGACGCCGGCGGTGGAAAAAAAATCGGCAGTCGATTGCCAGTCTGCGCAGCCCGGTTTAATCAATGCGACGCAAAACATGCGGTGATGGGCGAGGGCGTGTTTCAGCATCTGCCGGTAGCGGAGCTCGAAGATATAAAGCGGAAGCAGTGCGTGTGGAAAAAGCAAAGCGCCGGGCAAAGGCATGACTGGCAACTGCCCAGGCAAAATTACAGATGACGACATGATGTACAGACTCCCTTGTAAAATATGCGCCTGGTGGAAAGAGCAAACGAGCCACTAATACAAGACAATGACGAAATCGGAATGACGAATGAAGAAGGAAACGCGAATGACGAAGTCAGAAGTAACATAGCAAGGAGCGGTCGCTTTCCAGCCGCCGAGGGCGCTTAAGAAAGCGCGCTTCCTTGATGTTTGCCGCGAAGCTCTTTCCACTGTGGGCCAAAGCCTTTTGGTTCGACCTTCGGATTTCGTCATTCCTTCGTCCTTCGTCCTTCGCGCTTCGTCATTCTCCGTCCAATTCCGAACGCGCGAAGTTGTTCGAGCGACATTTGGCCTTCGATGTCGCTCGCTGCGGCGACTGAGCCATAGACAAGAGCGGAGCCGCGATAAGCGAGCAGAACGCGCGAAATCGCGCCAAGTTTGCCGATTCCCATCGCGCTTACCGGAAGATCGACATCCCTCTTTGTAATGAAATCGAGCAATCGCGCGAGTTGCGCCGGTGTATCGATGCGAGTTGCAACTTTGAAAATGTCTGCACCAAGCGATTTTGCCCTGCGCGCTTTGACCTGCAAGGCGCCGGAGTCTGGTGTGGATTTGAGATCATGAAACGAAATGATGCGCCGCACATTTTTTTTGCGCGCTAATCTTAATAACGAATGGAGGTCAGCCGCCGAGCGTAATTCGACGTCGATACACCGGGCATGGGGCAAAAATAGAGAGAGCAGATCGCGCCGCTGACGGAGGTTTAATTTATTTGCACCGCCTTCCTGCGGATGCCGTGCGGTCACGATAAGTGGTGCGCGCAGTCGCGACATTTTTTCTTCCAGCTCGTCCAATCCGGCGGCTGCCGGACCTACGAGATGATCCAGCCGCAGTTCGAACAAATCCGGCCGTTTTCGTATTCGAACGGCGAGATCCAGGTCCCCGCGCGACATGATTACGCCCACTACACGAGGTCGCGAGTATTCGTTAGCGGAACTGGGTTTGGTTACAGAAGGTTCAACCACGAATGGACACGAATGAACACGAATGAAATATGAGCGAGTGACGAAGCACGAATGACGAATGACGAATGAATGACAAAATGTCGAATGTCGAAAGGTCGCGGTGGCTAAAGTAAGTCATTCGGGATTCGACATTGATTCGTCATCCGTCATTCGGATTTCGTCATTTAATGCCTTTGTACATTCGTGTTCATTCGTGGTTAGGCTTTAGGAGCAGCGCGAAAGCATTCTCTCAACGTACTTGGCCAGAACATCGAACTCGAGATTCAGCAAATCGCCGGCTTTCGCGCGATCGAGATTGGTGTGGCGTTTCGTGTGAGGGATAATCCAGACGACGAAGCTTTTCGGAAGGACTTCAGCGACCGTGAGGCTGATGCCGTTCATTGCGATTGAACCTTTACTCACGACGTAATGTGCAAACTCAGCAGGTAGCTCAACTTCCAAGCGATGGTCACCTGCGCGCTCTTCAAAAGCCAAAATCGGCGAAGTGCAATCGATGTGACCCTGGACAAAATGTCCGCCAAGGCGCCCCTCTGCGGAGAGGGCGCGCTCGAGATTTACCGGAGCATCGGGCCGCAGTACTTTTAGATTGGTACGATCAATTGTTTCCTCGAGAAGATCGAAAGTGAGTTGATCGCCGCGCCACGAACCTAACGTGAGGCAACAGCCATTCACAGCCACGCTGTCGCCGGTGCGTATTTTTTTCGCGATCTGCGGCGCGGCAATTTGTAATTGGGCGCCGTGATCGCTGGCGCGCACGGCGATCACGCTGCCGACTTCTTCGATCAGGCCGGTGAACATGACGAATTATCTGTTAGATCAAATGAACCATTCTTGGCAAATCAACTCGTGAAGGCATTCGGAGTCGATAGCCCAGCGTCAATGAAATGACGAAGCACCCGCCTTCGCTGCGCTACGCCGCGGCAGGCCCGCTCCTCCGTTATCATTTTTTCTGAACGCGGAGCTTGATCTTGTCTGGGGAGCACAGCCTGTTCATCTCGGCAGCTTGCCGAGATGCATTGTCCATTCACGCGAAGACACCTCGCTAAGTGTTGCCGGCAAGCTGCCGGCAACTACAAGGGCTAGCAGCCTGTGCTCCCCAGAATGAGCCGACGTTTCGGCGTTTCGTCATTGATCTGATTTCGGCATTTGGATTTCGCCTGCCGCGCCGTAGCTACGCGAAGGCGGGTCATTCTTTGTCTTTTGTTCGCGCTGGTCGGGATCACCGATCCGGGCTACAACCTACGGCGTGGCCGTGTTCTCTGATACGATCGCGTTGACTGCCGATCCCGCCATCTTCGGCGTCCCGGTCGATTTCATTTTGTTCGGGCTGACGCTGCTTGGCGTCGCAGTGTTCCATCAACATACCCTGCGTGTTGCCCTCGCCGGTCTGGTGAGTATCTCGATCTATAAGATTGCTTTCACTGGCTTTGATACAGGTGATGGCGTCACTGGTTTCGTCGCCCATGTCGAGCACGAGTGGGTCATCCTCGCCAATCTGCTTTGTCTGCTGATGGGCTTCGCGTTGTTATCGCGCCATTTCGAAAAAAGTCATGTGCCCGTGGCGTTGCCAAAGTACCTTCCCCATGACTGGAAGGGCGGTTTCATCTTATTGGTGATGGTGTGGGTTCTTTCCAGTTTTCTCGATAACATCGCCGCGGCGTTGATCGGCGGCGCGATGGCGAATCAACTCTTCCGCGCCAAAGTGCATATCGGGTATCTTGCCGCAATCGTTGCCGCATCCAATGCCGGTGGCGCCTGGAGTGTGATAGGCGATACGACGACCACGATGATGTGGATCGCGGGTGTCTCGCCGATCCAGGTATTCCATGCAATCAGCGCCTCGTCGGTGGCATTATTGGTTTTCGGGATCCCTGCCGCAATCAAACAACAAAGATACTCGCCCATTTTAGGAGACGTCCACGAATATCCGGGTGTCGATTGGATGCGGATCGGCATAGTCGGCCTGATTCTTGGGCTCGCCCTCGCCACCAACGTGATCGTAAATGTGAAGTTCACCGGACAGGGGGACCATTTCCCGTTTATCGGCGTGGCCGTGTGGGTGGCGATCGTCGGCTCCGCGGGAATGCGCCGACCAGACTGGGAAGTACTCCCGAGAGCCTTCCGAGGCTCGATCTTTCTGCTTTCACTGGTGTTAATTGCTTCGATGATGCCGGTGGAGAAATTGCCCTTGGCATCCTCGAGAACGACGCTGGGCTTGGGTTTTCTTTCCGCCGTGTTCGACAACATTCCGCTCACGGCGCTCGCGCTCGAGCAGGGCGGCTACGACTGGGGCATGCTCGCCTATGCGGTGGGGTTCGGTGGCTCGATGATCTGGTTTGGGTCATCCGCGGGCGTTGCAATTTCCAGTATCTTCCCGGAAGCGCGCTCTGTGAGTCGATGGATCAAAGGCGGATGGTTTGTCGCCGTGGCATATGTAGCGGGCTTCATCGTGATGTTAATGTTGCTCGGCTGGCACCCGCAGGCTCCCAGGCACCGCGCAGTTGCAGACCGGGCCGCGCCAGCCGGCGTCCTCACCGATGTTCGATGTTACGGCTGCGCCCCTGTCAGTCGTTAAAAGGTGAATCGCTACATCGGATTCAACGATTCAACGTTTAACGAACGACATAAATGGGCTAACCGAAAACTCATTACCAATCACTGATCAGTTGGATTTGGCGGTATCCGTGAGATCCGTGGTTCTCTTGTAAAATCATCTTCCGCCTTTCTTAATTCGTGTGAATTCGTGGTTGGCAGGACGCTCAAAAAACTTCAAAAAAAGTGAAAAAAAAGCTTGTCAGGCTTTTGAATCTCAAATAGACGGGAAGATGCGATGACAAAAAGGCCTTAACAGCCGTTCAAAAAAACTTTGAAAAAAGTGAAAAAAAAGCTTGTCATCGCTTTAGAGATTGGATAATTCCTGCGAAAACCTAACCAAACCAATGGAGAAACTAATGATAAAAAACGTGCTAACTAAATTCGGTCCGGCGGCTGCCGGATTAATTTTTGCATCAAACGCTTTTGCCCAGGCGCCGGCGCCGCCTCTGGCGCCTGCGGTGCCTCCGCCGCCTGGTCCGGCCGTGGAGGCGGTAGCCGAGCGAGTCATCGTGACCGGTTCGAATATTCCGACCGCGGCAGAGCAAGCCTCGATTCCGGTGACAACCTACACAGCCCAGTGGCTCCAGAAAGCGGGCAGCAATACGCCGGTGGAAGGATTGCGTCAGCTTCCTACCTTTGTCGGAAACGCCGCCACGGAAAATGATTCCAATGGCGGCGATGGCACGGCCAACATCAACCTGCGCGGCATTGGCCCGGAAAACACGCTCGTCCTCATCAACGGCCGGCGCGCCGCTTTGGGCAACGGTTTCCCGGACGTCAATCTTATCCCGCTCAGTGCGATTCAGAAGGTCGACATCTTGAAGGACGGCGCCTCGGCCATTTACGGCTCGGACGCGGTCGCCGGTGTGGTCAATTTTGAGTTCTGGAATGACATACGTGACTACGGTCCGATCTATGAAGGGGCCGAGTTCGAGGTCCGTTACGGAACTACGACCGATAAGGATGCGAATACGCGCCAAGCGTGGATTCGGGGCGGGGTCACAGGAATGGACGGCAAGGTCGCCATCTTTGCCTCGGCCGAATATTACAATCGCGCAGCCATTAAGTCGGCCGACCGCACAATGGCGGTCACAGGGGACTTGAGCAGCAACACTACTGGCATCGAAAATAACCCCGATATTGGCGTTACTGGCCTGGGTCTTGGCGGCTTCAATAATAATAGCCCGACCTATGCCGGAGCGCTGACCACTACCACTGATGGGAACCTTACTTTGATCGATCTCTCAAACAATGCGCCGACTCCGGCCAGCTACCGGCCATTTCTGGGAAGCGTCGATCCGTCCCGGTACAACTTCCGCGCGTTTACGCCGGCGATTCCGGCGATGGAAAAGTCGCTGGAGTACGTGACTGGGCGATACAAGATATTTG
>WNFZ01003165.1_pt1 | contig 48741 bp, 46 predicted proteins | sample 5400081 | NCBI WGS metagenome assembly WNFZ01 (sample SAMN13153365, study PRJNA577476) | soil metagenome | isolation source: 80 cm soil or saprolite under grassland replicate 1 | place: USA:California | collected 2016-06-15
CGTGCCACACGAGCACCTGTCCGTCGCACTCGGCGCCGGCGCCGATACCGATCGTCGGGATCGAGAGCGTCTGTGTAATGCGCTTCGCGATAGGCGCGGGGACGGCCTCGAGCACGAGCGAGAAGCATCCGGCGGCCTCGAGCTCCCGCGCGTCGGCGAGGAGCTGCCGCGCCTTCTCGGCGGAGCGGCCCTGCGCCTTGAAGCCGCCGAGCATGGTCGCCGACTGCGGCGTCAGGCCGATGTGGCCCATGACCGGGATGCCCGCGCCCACGAGGGCGCGCACGCGCGAGAGCGACGGCCCGGCTCCCTCGAGCTTCACGCCGTCGGCGCCCGCCTCCTTCACGAAACGGATGGCGTTCTCGAGTGCCGACTCGTCGGAGACCTGGAACGAGCCGAACGGCATGTCCGCAATCACGAGCGGCCGTCGCGCGCCCCGGGTGACCGCGCGGGTCAGCATCACCATCTCGTCCATCGAGGCCGGCACGGTCGAGTCGTAGCCGAGGACGACCATCGCAGCGGAGTCGCCGACGAGGATGAGGTCGACGCCGGCCGCGTCGGCAATGCGGCCGCTGGGCGCGTCATAGGCCGTGACCATCGCGATCTTCTCGCCGCGGGCCTTGAACTCGGCGAGCTCGGGAAGCGGGAGCTTGCCTGGAGCGGGTGTGTTGGGCGCTGGCTTGCGCGGACGCGTGGTCACGAGAGCTCTCCTTTGAGGATTACATTGTCAATGAGTCGGGTCGCGCCGATGCGGACCGCGGCGGCGAGCACGGTGATGCCGTCGAGGTCGATCACCTCGACATAGTCGGGGTCGAGGCCGTTCATCGAGGCGCGTGCGGCCGCGACGGGGTCAGACCCCTGGGCGTGGGCCGAACGGCCGGCTCCCAGACCGCGTGGCAGCGCGAGCGCCCGTTCCCGGTCCGCCCGCGTGAGGTACGCGTTCCGCGACGAGAGCGCGAGACCGTCCTCGTCGCGAACCGTGGGGACGACGCGCAACACGAGGTCCAGATCGAGATCGCGAATCATCCGGCGCATGACAGCAGCCTGCTGCGCGTCCTTCTGCCCGAAGTACGCGACCTGCGGCCGGACGATATTGAAGAGCTTCAGACAGACGGTCGCGACGCCGCGGAAGTGTCCTGGACGTGCGTCGGCCTCGGCTCCGGAGTGTTCGACGTCGACCCAGGTTCCGAAGCCTTCGGGATACATCTCCGTCGCAGCAGGAACGAAGAGAAAGTCAACGCCGGCATCCTCGGCAAGTCGTGCATCACGCGCCTCGTCGCGCGGATAGCGATCGAGGTCCTCGGCGGGACCGAACTGCGCCGGGTTCACGAAGAGCGACACGACGACCGTCTCGCATTCCTCGCGTGCTGCGCGGAAGAGCGAGAGGTGCCCCTCGTGGAACGCGCCCATCGTCGGCACGAGCCCGACACGCCCCGGTTTGACCGCCTCGCGAACCTCGGAGACCGTGCGCACGATCTTCATCGCGCTGTCGCCTCAGCCAAAACGTCATAGAGCGGCTCCAGCTCCGGCTTCGCCGCGCGAATCGCCCGGCGGTGTGCTTCGACGGTGGCCCAGTCCCCGCGTTCGATCGGGCCGGTCAGCTCGAAGCCGTTGTCGATCGTCCGGCGCATGAGTGGGACGAGCGCCTCGGGAGGTGCCCCTGCTGCGCGGAACAGCTCGGCGGCGACGGCATTCAACGTGACCAGGTAGTTGGAGGCGATTGCCGCTCCGGCGTGGTAGAGCGGGCGCGCGTCGTCATCGAGCGCAAACGGCTCGAGACCGAGCGTTCGCGCGAGCCAGAGGCCGGCTTCACGGCCTTCGTCCGATTCGGCGGTCACCGCCGCCCAGGCCCCGTCCAGCTGTTCGGGGCCCCGCGCACGCGTGAACGTCTGCAGCGGGTGCATCGAGAAGCGCCGTGAATGCGGATCGAGCGCGGCCAGGGGAGTGGCGCCCGAGACGTGCGCAATCCACGGCCCAGGCTCCAGCCTTGCGGCCACCTCGGGAATCGCCGAATCCGGGACGCAGAGCAGGATGAGCTCCGACGCCTCGTCGCGCAGCTCGAGCCCGCGCTCTCGCAGTCGTGCAGAGACGGCCGAGCCGACGCGGCCAGAACCGATCACATGGACCGTCTTGAACACAGAGAGCTCCAGTTCCCTAGCGGATACCGGGCATCGCGAAGCTTACCGGCTTCCCCCCGGCCTAAGGATCCGGATCGGCTAGAGCCATTGCGGTGCCTCGCTCCTACCGGTACCGTCCGTGGGCCGCGTGAAGCTTTCGCGAGTCATCGGGGTCTCCGCCATCTTCTTCGCCGTGCTTGCCTTCGCGGCGGGTGGCGCCTGGGCGCCGGCGGCGACCGCGGTCAGCGCCGCGAACAGCAAGACTTTCCAGGACTCCACGGGTGAGCGGGCCGACGCGCCGGACATCACAACCGTCGTCGTCTCGAACACGAACGCGGGCGAGATCACCTTCAAGATCAACGGGCCGCCGCGTCTGACGGACGACATGGAGGCCGACGTCTGGATAGACAGCGACAACAATCCCGCCACAGGCGAGCCTGATACTGGTCTGGATTATGTGATCCAGCTCTTGTTCGGCGAGGTCGACTTGTACAGATGGGACGGCACGAACTTCTCCCGTCGAACGAACGATCCGCCGCAGTCGACGCTGACCTTTTCGCAACTCTCTGTAAAGATCAACGCCTCCGAGCTCGGCAACACGACTAAGTTCGCCTTCCTTATCGACGTGATCACGGGGCTCGCCATCGTTAATGGAGAAATCGACGGCTCGAACGCTCGCTTCGACGTCGCGCCCGACCCTGGACACGGTTTTTGGAACTACACCATGAACACCGTGCCCCTGAAGCTCGTTGCGAAGAGCTACACACGCACACCGCGCCGGCCGCTCGCAGGGCGGACGTTCACCGCGGCTTTGACCGTTGCGCGCAACGACACCGGCGCAATCCTCAAGGGCGGACAGGTCATCTGCACCGCGACGGTGGGCGGCGCGCGAATCACAGCTCGAGTCCGGAAGTTCGTCGGGAGTCAGGCACGGTGCGCCTGGCTGATTCCCGGCTCGGCGAAGGGGAAGCCGATTCGTGGCTCGATCACAGTCGTGTTCGAGGGGCGGAGGATCAGCAGGAGCTTCTCTGCGACGGTCGGCTAGTCTCGCGGCCTTCGGCTGCGCTGCCGCCGCGCTCGCGCTCCTCTCGGCCGGATCCGCGGCCGGCTCGTTGCAGCCGGTTCTCCGTACGTACCCCGGCGGCCTGACGATTCCGCGCGTCCGGGCGATCACGGCGTACATCCCCGCGTGGCAGGGGCGCACGCGAGTGATCGTCACGCTCCGGCTGCCTCCGCTCGCCCAGACGGATCTCGCGCGGCGTGCCGGGTGGCGCAGTGCAGGCGCGGCGACGCGGAAGCTCAACATCGCAAGCGCCTCCGCGCGCGCGTACCTGGCGCGCCTCGATGCCGCCCAGCAGCACGCGATCAGCCTTCTGAAACGCGAGGTCCCCGGGGCCCGAGTCTCTCGGCGCTTCCGCGTCATTCTCGACGGCTTCACGGTGAGCGTCCCGGTGCGCAAACTGCCTGCGCTCAACCGGCTCGGTTTCGTGCGGAAGGTCTATCCGAGCTTCCGCTACGCGCTCTCCACGAACAGGAGCGGGTTTCTGATCGGCGCCCCCCAGCTCCGGGCACTCACCGGCCTGAAGGGAGACGGCATCAAGGTCGCGGTCGTCGACGACGGGATCGACGAGAGGAACCCGTTCTTCGTCGGGACCGGACTCGGAGTCCCGTCCGGGTTCCCGAAGGGCAATCGCGACTTTACGAACGAGAAGGTAATCGCGGCCCGCTCGTTCCCCGGCCCCACGTCTGGCCCGCAGGGGCGTCAGCCTCTCGATGCTCGCGTCTCTTTCCACGGCACCCACGTTGCGGGCGTCATCGCCGGGAAGGAGAACACGACCGCGCCCGACAGCACCGTCATCGCCGAAGAGCAGACGCCTCGGCTTTGCGTCCGCTCGGCAGGAGGTTGCATCCCGAGGGTCGAAGGCCTCAGCGGGGTAGCGCCGCGCGCCTGGCTGGGGAACTACCGCGTCTTTTCGGTGCCGGACCCGCTCACGAAGTCGGACTGCTGCGTCGCGAACACGCCAGAGATCATCGCGGCGTTCGAGGCCGCTGTCACCGACGGGATGGACGTGATCAATTTCTCCGGCGGCGGATCGCAGGCCGATCCCGCCCACGACGCGATGATCGAAGCCGTGGCCAACGTCGCGAGAGCCGGAGTGGTGCCGGTCATCTCGGCGGGCAACGACCGCGAGCTTTTTGGGCTCGGCACGGTGGGGTCGCCGAGCACGGCCCCGGATGCGATCAGTGTCGCGGCGGTGACGAACTCGCACGTCTTCACGCCGAGTCTGACCGTCCTCTCGCCGGCCACCCCGAACCTGCGCCGGATCGGCTACCTCGCAGCCCCCGGCGTCACGCCCGCGGAGTGGGGGACGTCTGACCAGACACTCGTAGACGTCGGCACGATCACCGGGACGAACGGCAGGCCGGTCGACAGAACTCTCTGTGGAAACACGTTGCCGGACCGCTCGCTGCTCAACCTGATCGCCCTCATCACGAGGGGCGGCTGCGACTTCCGCGTCAAGAGTGCCCGCGCGGCGGCGGCGGGTGCAGAAGGGGTGGTCGTCGTCGACGACCACCCGGGCGAGGGGAGCGGCATCCCGGTCGGTCTCTCGCGCCCTGGGGGGATGATCGCCGACCTCGACGGCGCCAGGCTGCGGGCCGCCGTGGCAGGGACCGGTGGGCGGGCGACGATCCGAATCGGCCGGGACGTGACCGAGATCCTCACCGGCCGCGGCGGCACGCCGGCCGCGTTCTCTTCGGCCGGACTGACCGCCTTCGGCCACGACCTGAAGCCAGATGTCTCCGCTCCCGGCACCAGCATCCTGTCTTCGACCGTCGACGATTTCGCGGGCTCGAACTTCGCCGTTCTCGACGGGACGAGCTTTTCGGCGCCGCACGTTGCCGGTGCGGCCGCGCTCCTGCTGGAGCGCAACCCCGGGTGGACCGCGAAGCAGATCAAGTCGGCGCTCATGTCCACGGCAGGGCCGGCTTTCGAGGACACCGCCGGGACGAGTGAGGCATCTGTGTTAATCGAGGGCGCGGGGCTCGTCAGCCTCACAGCTGCGATCTCCCCGAGGATCTTCACCGACCCCCAATCCCTCTCGTTCCGGTACCTGAACGTGACCGCAGGCGGGGCGAGCCGCAGCATCCTCGTGCAGCTCTCCGACGCCGGCGGAGGCGCTGGAACGTGGCAGGTCGAGCTTCGGCCGCAAGCGGCAACCGCCGGCGCGACAATCTCGGTCCCTTCATCCGTCGCCCTCGCCTCCGGGGGAACGACGACCTTCGAGGCGGTCGCCCAGGCGTCCGGGGGCGCTGCGGCAGGTGACGACTACGGCTTCGTGGTCTTACGTCAGGGCGGAGTCACGCGGCGGATTCCGTATGCGTTCCTCGTGGACCGCCCCAGGTTGGCGGGTGCCCAGCCGATCGAGCTGAAGAATCCGCAAACCGGCGACACGCGCTCCGGCGTCGATCGCGCGCGCGTGTACCGCTGGCCAAGCTCCCCGTTCGGGTTGACCGGCCTGCTCGGCGTCGACGCGCCTCTCAACGAGGATGGGAAGGAGCAGGTCTACTTCATAGACGTCACAGGCAAGCCGGCGAACGTCGGCGTCGGGGTCGTCGATCCGCCGTACAACGTCAATGCGCCGTTCGAGGATCTGCTGATCGCCCCAATCCACCCGTGGTTCCTCGGCTCACTGGACGAGAACGACGTCCAGGGCATCGCGGGGACGCCGATCAACACGAACTCGTACATGGACGGCTTCCTGCTCGATTCGAGGACAGCCGGCACTGCCTTCCCACGCCCGGGGCGGTATTACGTCTCGGTCGAGTCGGGATTCGATCCCTTCGGTGGGAATGGGTATGCCGGCCCCTACGTCCTCCGCTCCTGGATCAACGACGTCAAGCCCCCAACTGTGCGGCTGCTCACCACGCGCGTTTCCGCAGGCCGGCCGTCGATTGCGGTCCGGGTAACGGATTCCCAGTCCGGTGTCGATCCGTTCGCCATCCTGCTCGACTACAGCTTCCGCCTGACCGGCGCGTCGCAGTTCGATCCGAGGACGGGAATCGCTGTCATCCCGCTTCCGCGTGAGGCGACGAAGCTGAAGCCTGGGCGGACCACGGTGCGGCTGATTGCGTCTGACCTCCAGGAGGCGAAGAACGTCAACACCGACTCCGAGGACCTGTTGCCGAACACCGCGCGACGACGCATGCGGCTCAGGGTCGTCAACGCGCCGACGGTCACGTGGCTCGCTCCCAGGGCCGGCTCGTGCGTCTCGGGCTCCGTGCAGCTCGACGTCGTAGCCAGCTCGCCCGCAGCCGTCTCCTCGGTCGGCTTCTTCGCTGCCGGCCGCGAGATCGGTCGTACCAAGAAGAACGTCGGCGGCGTTTACTCGTTCACGTGGAACGCGGGCGGCGCGCGGAAGGGGCAGCGAACGCTGTCGGCGATCGTCTCCGACTCCGCCGGGCGGGAAGCGAAAGCGACGCGGCGCGTTCGCGTCTGCTGATAAGTACACTCGCCGGACGATGCCGATGTACGAGTACGTCTGCATGAAGTGCGAGGCGCACTTCGAAGAGCTTGTCCGGGGCGACCAGGAAGTCTTCTGCCCTGAGTGCGGCGCAACAAAGGTCGCCAAGCAGCTCTCGACGTTCTCGATGATCGGCACCGCCGGCCAGACCGGCGCATTCGGCGGCGGCTGCTGCGGCGGCAGCTGCGGCTGCGGACACTGAGCCGACGCGTCCGGAAGGAGCCCTAGACTGCCTCCGCGTGGACGCCACTCTCTCTAGGGACCTCTCCCTAGCGGCCTTCGCTGATCAGGTCGCCGGCTGCACCAAGTGCGCGCTCGCGGCGGGGCGCACGCAGGTCGTCTTCGGCTCAGGAAACCCAGACGCCGACCTGATGTTCGTTGGCGAGGCGCCGGGATTCCACGAGGACAAGCAGGGCATCCCCTTTGTCGGGGCCGCAGGGAAGTTGCTCGACCAGCTCCTCGCGGGGATTGGCCTCAACCGCGAGCAGGTCTTTGTGGCGAACGTCTTGAAATGCAGGCCTCCCGGAAACCGCGACCCAATGCCGGAGGAGATCGAGGCCTGCGAGGCGCACCTCTGGCGCCAGATCGAGCTGATCCAGCCGCGCGTCGTCGCGACGCTCGGGAACTTTGCGACCAAGCTGCTCTCCGGCCGCCCGACGGGTATTACGCGCGTTCACGGGCAGGAGCAGGAGACGACGCTTGGCGGAAGGCGCGTGCTCCTGTATCCGCTCTACCATCCGGCGGCTGCGCTCTACACGCCGCGGATGCTGGAGGTGCTCCAGTCGGACTTCGCGCGGGTGCCGGAGCTGCTCGGACGGGAGGTGGCGCCGCCGGAGCCGGTCTTCGTCGCGCCGGCCGTCGCCGAGCCCGCCATCCAGCTCGGCCTCTTCTGATCCAGTCTCATTCGCCCGAGGAGACGGAAGAGATCGCCGGTCGGCTGGCCGCGACGCTCCAACCGGGAGATGTCGTGACGGTCTCCGGCGAACTGGGATCCGGCAAGACCACGTTCGTCCGCGGCGCCTGCCGGGCACTCGGCGTCGAAGTCCCCGTCACGAGCCCCACCTTCACGATCGGCCACCGTTATCGCGGTCGCGTCGACGTGTCCCACCTCGACCTGTTCCGCTTCGAGGGCATCTCGGCTGCGGAGTGGGGAGACCTGGAGCCCTATTTCGAGGACGCGATCGTCTTCGTCGAGTGGCCTGAGGCTGGAGCAGGGATCCTGCCCGCGCCTCGCGCGCTGGTGCTCCTGGAGCACGGCGGCGAGGGCGTCCGGCTTGTCACGATTCGCGGCGATGTTGATCCTGGCATTCGATACGGCCACTGACGTGGCGACGAGCGCGCTCGTCTCGAGCGGCGAGGTCCTCGGCGAGCGCCTCTCTCGGGCCGTGACGTTGCTCGAGGACGTCGACGCCCTCTTGCGTCAGGCCGGCGCGCACACCGCGGACGTCGAGGCGCTTGCCGTCGGAATCGGGCCGGGGAGCTTCACCGGCGTTCGCGTCGGCCTGGCTACGGCGCGCGGCCTCGCGCTCGCGCTCGGCGTCCCCGCTGCCGGGGTCTCGACGCTCGACGCGCTGGCCGCCGGGACTCCCGGAGCCGTACCCGTCGTCGATGCACGGCGTGGCGAGGTCTTCGTCCTGCAGGGGGAGCCGCGCGTCCTCGCTCCTGCGGAGCTCGACCTCGGCCCGGGCACGACGTGCGTCGGCAGTGGCGCGGTCCGGTACCGGTCGCTCCTCGAGGCCGTGGGAGCCGTGGTGCCGCCGGACGCCGATGAGCGCCATCTGCCGCGCGCACGCTTCCATGCGCTCCTCGCCCGCGACTTCGGACCTGCCGAAGCGGTCGAACCCCTATACCTGCGGATCCCGGACGCTGATAGAACCCGAATGTGAGCGCGTCACTCGCCCACAGGCTCGCTCCCGTGAGGGAAAAATGAGCGCGACTGCCAACAAGGTGGATTTCCGGCGCCTGGAGCTTCGCGACCTCAATGCAATCGAATCGATCGAGCGCGAGTCTTATCCGACACCGTGGTCACGGTCGATGTTCGCAGGCGAGCTCGCCAAGCCGTCATCGATCTCCCTTGGCGCTTTCGACCCCGAGACGGACGAGCTCCTCGGCTTTCTCATCATCTCCCGCTACGTCGACGCCTGGCATGTCATGAACCTCGCGATCGCGCCCAAGTACCGGCGCCGCCGGATCGCATCGAGCTTGCTCGAGCGCCTCTTCGAGTTGACGTCGAGCGAGGGGCGAAGGGGCTACACGCTCGAGGTGAGGGTGTCGAACGACGTGGCGATCAAGCTCTATGAGCAGGTCGGCTTCAAGGCGCGCGGAATCCGCCGGGGCTACTACACGGACAATCGCGAAGACGCGTTGATCATGTGGAGGGATCCCGAGCCGCGTTCCGCTTGAGCCGTTGATACTCGGGCTCGAGACTTCCTGCGACGAAACGGCCGCCGCGCTGATCACCGCCGACGGCGAGATCCTCGCCAATGTCGTTTCGTCACAGGCCGACCTGCACGCGAGCTATGGCGGCGTCGTGCCGGAAGTTGCGTCCCGAAGGCACCTCGAGCTCGTTACACCGGTGATCCGAGAGGCACTCGACGCAGCGGGAGCCTCGCTCGCGGACGTCGAGCTCGTCGGAGTCACGGCGGGCCCGGGCCTCATCGGTGCGCTGCTCGTCGGCGTGGCAGCCGCGAAGGCAATCGCCTGGGCTCGCCGTCTCCCGCTCGCGCCGGTCGACCATCTCCACGGGCATGTCGCCTCGCTCTATCTCGAACCGGATCCACTCGAGCCCCCCTTCCTGTGCCTGCTCGCGAGCGGCGGGCACACGCTGCTGCTCGACGTTCAGGAACGCGGCCGGCCTCCGCGTGCGCTCGGCACGACCCTCGACGACGCCGCGGGCGAGGCTTTCGACAAAGGCGCACGGCTGCTGGGGCTCGGCTATCCCGGCGGAGCTGCGATCGACCGGCTTGCGCGCGAGGGGAACCCGGAGACGTACGCGTTCCCAGTCGCCCGAGTCCCGGACCTCGACTTCTCGTTCTCGGGGCTCAAGACCGCGCTTCTGTACGCCGTACGCAAGCTCCCATCTGACGAGCTCGAGCGTCGCCGAGCGGATCTTGCTGCGAGCTACCAGCGTGCAATCGTCCGTGCCCTGGTCAACAGGACGCAACAGGCGGCGCACGAGACCGGCGCCGCGACCGTGGCGGTGGTCGGCGGGGTTGCAGCCAACTCCGAGCTCCGGGCCGCTCTGCCGGGCGCGGTCCTCGCCCCGCTCGAGCTCTGCACCGACAACGCCGCGATGATCGCGTCGGCGGCTCGGTTCGAAAAGCCCATCCTGTATCCCGGCTATCTTGCGCTCGATGCCTACGCGTCCTCCGCGTGAGCCGTTCAATGCCCTCGTGCTCGCGGCTCTTGCGGTCGCAGTCACGGGTGTCCTGATCGCCGCGGGTGGGCGCAGCAGCGGAGTCACTCCCCTAGGCGAGCCCAGCTGGCAGGGCCTCGCCGGCGCCCAGCGGCCGCGTGTCGCCGTCGGCCAGCGGGGAAGCTCCTGGTCGCGCGACTCCGGGTCCAGGGAGTCGTCGCTCAGCCCGAATACAGCTACACCCGCACCGTCAACGGCTTCTCCGCCGCGTTCGACGCCCGCGGCATCGCGTTGCTCGAGCGCGCACCGGAAGTCGAAGGCGTCTACCCCGTGCGGGCCGCTTATCCCGCCTCGGTCAGCTCGAGCCTGCTCGGCCGTGCGCAGGTGGGGCAGCGACCCGACATTGGCCTCTCGGACGTCGACGGCCGCGGCGTGACCATCGCCCTGCTCGACACCGGCGTCGACCGCGCGCACCCGTTCCTGCGCGGCCGGGTAACCGCCGGAATAGACATCGTCGGCGGGGCCGACGCGCTTGCGGCTCCACGGCCCGACGAGCCCGCGGAGCTGGAGCGACACGGAACGGAGCTGGCCGGGCTCATCGTCGGCTCGGGCGGACCGGGAGCGCTCGCCGGCGTTGCACCGGGCGCCACGCTGCTTCCGATCCGCGTCGCCGGCTGGCAGCGTGACGCTTCCGCCGGCTGGGCGGTCTACGGGCGAACCGATCAGGTTCTCGCCGGCCTTGAGCGTGCCGTCGACCCGAATGCGGACGGCGACGCGCATGACGCAGCGAGGGTGGCGCTCGTTGGCGTTGCGGAGCCCTTTGCCGCGTTCTCCGACGGCCCGCTCGCGCGCGCCGCAGCCGGCGCGACACGCCTCGACACGCTCGTCGTGGCACCCGCAGGCAACGACGGTCCGGCGGGGCCCGGCTACGGGAGCGTCTCCGGGCCTGGAGGAGCCCCGGCGGCGCTGACGGTCGGCGCCGTTGACCTACGCCCACACTTTGGCGAGGTGCGGGTCGTTCTCCGTGCTGGGCTCCGCGTGGAGCTGGATGGGACGCGTCCTCTCGCCGGCACCGTCGTACCTGCAGGGCCTATCGACGCCCAAGTCGGCGCGCCGCGCAGCCGGACGACCGCGCCGGGCGGTTATCGGGGCGCCGTGCCCCTGCTCGACTTCTTCGACCGACGCGGCCTCAGCCTCGTCGCCGGTCGCGCCGCGCTGGTTCGCTCGGGAGCGGATCCCGACTCGACTGCTGCCAACGCCGCTCGCGCCGGAGCCGTCGCGGTGCTCTTCTACGGAGCGGATCTTCCTGCGGGCGGCATCAGTCTCGATGAAAGCGCCCCGATCCCGGCCCTCTCTGTCCCCGAGGACGTTGCGCAGAGGCTGCTCGCACAAATGCGGCGGGGTGCCTCGGCCACCGTCTCGCTCGGAGCGTTGCAGACGGAGTCGAACAGCGGTGAGGGACACATCGCGCGCTTTTCCTCGACCGGGCTCGCCTTCGACGGCCGAGTGAAGCCCGAAATCGTTGCTCCCGGCGTCGCGCTCGGCACCGCCGAGCCAGGGTCGAACACCGACGGCTCCGCTCGCTACGGAACCGCCAACGGAACGAGTGTCGCGGCGGCTTTGGTCTCAGGCGCTGCTGCGCTGCTCGCGCAGGCACGCCCCGATCTCGACGCGGACGCGCTGAAGAGCCTCCTGGTTGGATCCGCCCGGGCGCTTCCGAATGACTCGCTGACGTCCCAGGGGGCTGGGCTTGTCGATGTCGGCGGCGCGACAGCGACCGAGGTTGCCGCGCTACCCGCAGCACTTGCGCTTGGCCGCGCGGACACTCGACGCTGGCGAACCGAGCAGGAACTCATGTTGCGCAACGTTTCGGCGCGCCGAGTGTCTCTCTCTCTGGACGTGCGTGTTGCACGAGAGGGTGCTGCAGCGGTTGACTTCGAGGTGAGACCGCAGCGTTTCTCGCTCGGCGCCGGGCAGACGATTCGCGTTCGCGTCCGCGCACGCGTCACAAGTGCGGTTGACGGCGTCGCGCCTGCGGAGGGAGTCCTCGTCGTGACGCCGCTGGCCGGCCGCGAGGTGCGTGTGCCGTGGACGATCCTGTTCGGCGAACGCCGTTCTCCGTCGCTTGCCTCGGTTCGCCTCTCCACGCGCACGTTCGCTCCATCCGATGCAGCGCCTGCACTGCTCAGTTTCGTTGCCGGCTCAGTCCCACGTTCCGGGGTCGGGTCGAATGTGCTTCCACTTTCGCGACTCGACCTCGAGCTGTGGAGTCCCGACGGCGGTCGAATCGGGCTCCTCGCACGACTGCGGGATGTGCTGCCCGGCCGCTATTCGTTCGGCGTCACCGGCCGCGACCCGAGCGGTGCGGTGCTTCCGTCGGGCGACTACGACCTGCGTCTGGTCGCGTACGGCACCGATGCCGCACCGCCGACGGCGAGGATAGTCTCCTTCTCCATCAAGTAGGCCTTCTCGACTCCGCTGGCCGGCGGCGGCTCCCGCCCGGCGAAGCCGGGCTCCGCCGCCGCCTCGCTCCGCTGGCCGCGCTCCGGCCGACAGTCCGTGCCTCGAGCACTGTCCAGTCGGCCTACGCACGCCCAGCGGCACGCCAGGAAGCCGAACAGAGCACCGAGGTGCATATACTCGGCGCCGATCTTTACGGAAGTGCCCGATTTGCGCGGAAAAAGGAGCTGAGAGTGACGACCGTCGACGTTCCCGTCTCGCATCTGCGCGAGAACCCCTTCGAGATCGCACGCGAGCAGCTGCGCCGGGTCGCCGAGGTCTTCGCGATCGACCCGAACCTCGTCAACGTCCTCCAGGAGTGCAAGAAGGCGTTGGCCGTCTCCATTCCGGTTGCCATGGACGACGGCACCACCCAGGTCTTCCAGGGTTACCGCGTCACGCACAACGTCGCGCGAGGACCGTCGAAGGGCGGGATCCGCTACCACCCAGACGTCACGCTGGACGAGGTGAAGGCGCTCGCGATGTGGATGACGTGGAAGTGCGCGCTTGCCGGCATCCCGTTCGGCGGGGCGAAGGGCGGCGTCGTCTGCAACCCGAAAGAGATGTCCGAGGGCGAGTTGCAGCGGATGACACGTCGCTTTACCTCGGAGATCATCAACGAGATCGGGCCCGAGAAGGACATTCCCGCACCGGATGTGGGAACAGACGGCCGCGTGATGGCCTGGATCTTCGACACCTACTCGATGAACAAGGGCCACTCCGTGCTCGGTGTCGTGACGGGCAAGCCGCTGACGATCGGCGGCTCGCTCGCCGAGGACGGGGCGAACGTCATTGCCGTCTCCGATTCGACTGCGGGCCTCCACAATCCCAACGGCATCGACGTTCAGGCTGCTCTTGCGCACAAGCGCGAGACCGGATCGCTCGGCGGTTTCCGCGGTGCCGATGCGATCTCGAACGACGAGCTCCTCCTCCTCGAGTGCGACGTGCTCGCTCCGTGCGCGCTCGAGCAGGTGATCACGGAGGAGAACGCGTCCCGCGTGAAGGCGAAGATCATCGTCGAGGGCGCCAATGGGCCGGTGACGCCAACCGGCGACGAGATTCTCGAAGACAAAGGCGTGCTCGTACTGCCGGACATCCTCGCGAACGCCGGCGGCGTGGTCGTGTCGTACTTCGAATGGGTGCAGGGCCTCCAGGAGTACTTCTGGAAGGAGCCCGAGGTGAACGCGAAGTTGAACGACATCGTCACGCGGGCGTTCAACGAGACCTGGGCCACTCATGAGAGCCGCGGCGTGTCGATGCGGCTAGCTGCCTACGGTCTCGCAGTGCAGCGGGTCTCAGAAGCCACCGTCACTCGAGGCATCTATCCGTAGTTCCGTGGGGGAACCCATGGTTCCCCGACGTGCCCCCTCCTTCTGGTTCGAGCAAAGCGGATGTCGAGTAGCGCTGCGGCGAGACGCGGTCTCGCCTCCGCGCGCGTTTCGTCATTCGCCCTAGATGGATCTGGGCGGGTTCGTCGTGCCGGGCGGGCGGGGGCGCGGCGCTGAAGACGTCCCCGCCTGCCTCAGTTCGCCTGCGGCTAACGCCGCTTCGCGCGCGTTAGCCTCCGGCTTTGATGGCAGTGCTTGGCGAAGCGTGCAAAAGTCGAACCTTCCATGGGTGAATCGGAAAAGAGTGATGGATGACGCTCGTGAAGGTCACGCTCTACCACGCGGAGGGCTGCCACCTCTGCGAGCGAGCCCGTGGTGTGATCAAGGATGTCCGTGCCGAGGTGCCGTTCGAGCTCAACGAGATCGACATCGGTGGAGACGCAGACTTCGAGGCGAAGTACCGGGAATGGCTCCCAGTCGTCGAGATCGACGGCGAGCGCTCCTTCGTGTACTACGTCGATCGCGGTGCTCTCCTCCGAAAATTGCAGCAATGTGAGCCAGACTCCGCCAAGGCCGGCGGCTAACGCGAGCGCAGCCGCGTTAGCCGCAGGCGAACTGACACGGGCGGGGAGGCGTCAGCGCCCCGCCCGTGCGGAAGGGGACATTCGCTCATCGCTACCCGGTAGGAGCGCGCGGGCTTTGCCCGCGCGCGTTCCCCGCGAAGCGGCGTCCCGGATTCGCGCCGGTCACAAAGTGACCGGCGCGGGCGCCTAGCCCTGCGTGATAGAACGGATTCCGCTTGTCACAAACTCTCGACTCTAGGAGCACGGTGGCGGATCGGCTGACGGTTGGGGTGGCAGCGCGCTTGTCCCGGTACCTGCAGGTGCTGACCCAGGCCAAGAAGATGGGCAAGGAGCGCATCTCCTCCCAGGAGATCTCCGACTACACGAACATCAACGCGACTCAGATTCGTCGCGACCTCTCAGCCTTCGGGAAGTTCGGCAAGCGCGGGGTCGGTTACAACATCGACTCCCTCCTCGGCGAGATCCGCAAGATCCTCCGAACTCAGGGCCAGCACAACATCGCGCTGATCGGCGCCGGCCGGCTCGGCCAGGCGATCGCCAGCTCGCCGATTTTCGCCGAACACGGGATCAACATCGCAGCCATCTTCGACACGGATCCGGAGAAGCTCGGGAGACCGGTCGGGAATGTCCCGGTCAGCGACTACGCGCGCCTCGCCGACACGATCCGCGAAAAGAACATCATCGTGGGCGTGGTCGCGGTCCCCGCCGACAACGCGCAACGCGTAGCCGACGACCTCGTCGCGTCCGGCATCAAGATCATCTTCAACTACTCGGAGGCGCTACTCGACGTCCCTTCGGACGTCGCGGTCCATACGTCGAATCCGGCTGTTGAGCTCCTCTACGCCCTCTACTTCTACTTGACCTAGCCGCCCGGCTGGCCGGTCATGCGGATTCTGCTCTGGCATGGCTACCTGCTCGGGGGCACCGGCTCTAACGTGTACACGCGGGCACTTGCGCGCGCGTGGAGCCTTGCCGGCCACGACGTCGTCGTGGTCTGCCAGGAACCTCATCCGGAGCAGTACGACCTCGCGGGCGCCCGCGTCTTCCGGCCAAACGTCGGCGGTCTGCTACCCGTGTTCGTGCTCGACCGCTACGAAGGGCTCGAGGCGAAGCTGCTGCAGGACTTCACCCGTGCCGAGCGGGAGCGCTACGTCGCACTGAACGCAACCGCGCTGGGCGCGCAGCTCCCGGCGGATCTTGTGTTCGCGAACCACGTCTTGCTCGGCGCACCGGTGGGCCGCGCGAGCGGCCTGCCCTTTGCTGTCAAGGCTCACGGCTCGGAGCTCGAGTACTCGATGCGGGGGAATCCCGAGCTGGCCGAGTGGGGACGACAAACTCTCGCTCACGCGAAGGCCGTCTTCGTCGGCTCCGCCCACATCCGGGGGGTTCTTGAAGAGGTCGTCGGCCAGGTGGAGCGCGTGCACGAGGTCCCGCCCGGCGTCGACGTGGACGAGTTCCGTCCCGAGGCGCGCGACGTTGCGGTCGACCGTCTGATCGTAGAGGCGATTGGAGATCCGCCGAACCCGGGAAACGCCGAGGAGCGTCTACCCGACGAGGAGAACGCGGAGCGCTTCGAAGCGTTCTTCGCCGACGACGGCCCGACCGTTCTCTACTTCGGCAAGCTCATCCACAACAAAGGTGTACAGCTTCTGCTGGACGCGATCCGCGAGTCGGACGCCCGGGCGGTGATCGTCGGTTTCGGCGACCACCGCGCTTACCTCGAGTCGATCGCACCGGTGGGCACGCTTTTCACCGGACCGCTCGAGCACCGGCACCTCGTCCATCTCCTCTCGGCAGTCGACGCAACGGTCGTGCCGTCGATCTTCCCGGAGGCCTTCGGGATGGTGGCGGCGGAGGCTGCGGCCGCAGGGTGCCCTCCGCTCGTAGCCCGCCACTCGGGGCTGGCGGAAGTGGCGGAGGGATTGGAGTCGGCGTACCCGCCGGAGCAGCGCCACCTCGTGAGCTTCGAGAGCGGAAACGTCGGTGATCTGTGGATGAAGCTGCGTGAGCTGCTCGAGCTTGGCCATGAGCGGCGCACCGAGCTTGGTGCGGCGGCCCGCAGTGCTGTCGTCGAGCGCTGGAGCTGGACGAGCGTTGCCGCGCGGTTGCTCAGGCCTTTCGCCCTACCCTAAGCTTGAGCGGTCAACAATTCTCGTAGGAGGTCACGATGGACATCGTGTTCCTGATCGGGCGGATCCTGTTCGGCTTGCTCTTCGTGTTCTCGGGATTGATGGCGCACTTGATCGGCTGGCGCCAGGGAGTGCAGTACGCGCGGATGTACAACGTCCCGATGGCCGAGCTCGGCGTCCCGCTGACCGGCGTGATGGCGGTCGCGGGCGGAGCGATGGTCATCCTCGGAATCTGGGGCGACCTCGGTGCGCTCCTGATCGCGGCATTCCTTCTGCTGATCACGCCGCTGATGCACGCGTTCTGGAAGGAGACCGACGACCAGCAGAAGCTGTCGCAGCAAGTGAACTTCAACAAGAACCTCGCTCTGCTGGGCGCCGCGCTTGCCGCCTTCTACCTCTGGAATCAGCTGCAGGGCGACGCCGGACTCTCGCTCACCGACCCACTCTTCAACCGGGGATAGCGCAACGCTTCAATTACTGTAGGCGCCGCCGTGGGAGATGCACAACGCCTCACCCCTGACGAGCAGATCCGCTTTGCCCGTGAAGCCTTCGAGGACGGGCAGGACTTGACGGTCGCCGTGGAGGAAGAGTTCGCGCTGCTCGATCCCGAGACGCTCGAGCTGACGAGCCGTTTCGAGGAGCTGAAGGCCGGCGCAGCGGGAACGGAGCTCGACGAGCACCTCGTCGGCGAGTTGATCGCCTCCGAGATCGAGATCAAGACCGGTCGGTGTACCAGCTTTGGCGAGGCCGCCGAACGCATGGCCGAGCGGCGAGCGCAGCTCGCCGACCTTGCCGACGAGTTCGGCGTCGCGCTCGCATGCACAGGGACGCATCCGTGGAGCCGCTGGCAGGACCAGCGGATCATCGACACGCCGCACTACCGGCGAAACAACGAGGTGCTCCAGTACGTCGTGTGGCGGAACAACAGCTTTGGCGTCCATACTCACGTCGGGATTCGCGGCGCGGACCGCGCGGTTGCCGTCTGCAACGCTTTCCGCAACGTCCTGCCCGAGCTGCTCGCGCTGTCGACGAGCTCGCCTTTCGTCGAGGACTGCATCACCGGGCTGCACTCGGCCCGCACGGAGATCTTCACGAAGCTCTTCCCGCGGGCGGGCGTGCCCGACGCGTATGAAGGGTGGGACGGTTTCGAGCGCTACGTCCGTTTCCTCTACGACACCGGCTCGATCGACGAGCACACGCAGATGTGGTGGAGCGTGCGGCCGCATCTTGCGTTCCCGACGATCGAGGTCAGGATCTGCGACGCGCAGCCGGACCTCGAACAGGCTCAGTCTTTGGCCGCGTTGATCCATTCGCTCGGCGGCCGTTTTGCGCGTGCGCTGGATGAGGGCGAACCGCTCCCGAGCCTGCCCCACCGCCTGATCGAGGAGAACATGTGGCGGGCGATCCGTTACGGGCTCACCGACGGCCTGATCGACTTCGAGAGCGGCGAGGTGGTGCCGGCGCGTGCCCGCATCGAGCGGCTGATCGAGTGGGTCTTACCTGTCGCGGAGGAAATCGGAGCCGCGCCCTACCTCTCGGTCCCCGAGGCGAACTCGTCGGAGCGACAGTACGCGCGCCTCGGCGAGCTCGGGTCACACCGCGATGTGTTCGCCGAGCTCGTCCGGCGCCCGCGGGAGCGTGTCGGTGGCTGAGGTCGTCGAGGGAATTGGCGGCTTCGAGCTGTGTGAGCCACCGCGATGACGGAGGCGCAGCCTCCGCAGTCCGACGAGGAACTCGTCCAGCGGCTCGAGGAAGAGCTGAAGAAGCTCAAGGTCTCGGACCTGCTCGTGCAGACCCTGTACACGGTGTCATCCCTCGGGTATCGCAAGCTCTCCGAGGAGGACCGTGACCTCGACCAGGCGCGGGTCGCGATCGAGGCGCTGCGCGCGCTGCTCCCCGTGCTCGAAGGGGCGGTCGGAGAGGAGATCATGCGGGACTTCAAGCAGGTCACGGCGAATCTCCAGCTTGCATATGCCGACGCGGCGAAAGGACCGGGCTCGACCCACTGACGTTCAACGAGTCGCTCACGCTCATGGGCGTCTTCGCGGCGGGCGGGGTCCCACGGCGGCCTCAGCTCGGAGACAGTCCGAACAGCAGGAACTGCGTGAACTGGCTCGCTGCGAAGTTGTTGTCGCTGACAAGGATGAGCGACCTGCGTCCGTCCGGCAGGGTCGGGCCGAGCGTCATCCCCTCGACGTTGTCGAGCGGGATCCCCAGTGTGTCGAGGTCCAAGAGGAATGTCTTCTCTACGGATCGGATCTCGCTGAGCGCGCCCGCGAGGCTGTCGGCGCCGTCCACGTCGTCAGCGCCGCGGACGGCGACGCTGTAGAGCTTGATCGTGTTTCCCGTGTCGGGTGCCCCGACGGAGAACGATCGCTCCATTGAGAGCATGAACTCGTTGTTGAACGGGAGCAGCTCGACAAGGCCGTTGACAGCGAAGTTCGAGGGAGGCACGGGCGGCTCCGCGATGGGATCGGTCCAGTAGACGTACTGGCGGTCGAGTCGCCCGGTCACGAGGTTGTAGCGGAGGATTCGCGCGGGGCTTCCGCCGCTCAGTGTCGCCGGCGGTCCGTCCTGGTCGAGGGCTCCCTCCATGCCTACGAACAGAAACCTGCCGTTCGGCGCCACGGCCGCCGCCTCGAATGCGAGGTTCTGGCGAACGCCGTGCGTCCCGCCAGCGTTTGGGACGAACGCCGCCGGGACTGCGAGCTCGCCCGTCATCGTGCCGTCGAGGTTGTACGTCCGTACCCATGGAGCAATTTGCCGCGTCGCGATCCCCTCGGACGTGACCACGAGCTCGCGGTCCTTTGTGAGCGTAAGCCCTTCCGGGTCGAGACTGAACGGCGCGAACGGCTGGCCGTCCGGGCCCCTGAGAGTCGTGACCGCGTCGAAGTGCACGTCGCCGTCGCCGAGCTGCCCGTCGGAGACATCGAGTCGCAGTGTGTAGAACCGCGCCGGCTGGAACTGGCCCTGGTCGTCCGAAAGCGCATAGAAGGCGCCGCGGTCCTCGTCGTAGGCAATGCTCGACAAACCGCCCACGGTCGTGCTCGCAAACATCGTCCCTGTCGGAACGATCGCCTGACCAAGGAACTCCAGCTCTGGCGGTTTTGAACCGTCGCTTGCCGTCGCCTGCGCGCCCGCGGTAGCGACCGATACGAGGACGGTCACGAGGACGACCAGCGAGCGCGTCGTCCTTGAGCTCCTGCCTTTCACCATCGCGCTCTCCTGTTCTTCCGGAGTCATGACAGTCGCAGTGGGCCAACCCTAACCTGCGCCTATCGGGCCGGTCTCGCCGACCGGCACGCCCGTCGCGCCCACCCGCGGGCTCGTCGCACACTCTCTCTCCACTCGAGCTCGCCGGCCCTCGCCGAAAGTACGCGGAAAGCCGCATAGCCCAGCAACGAAGCGCCTTCGAAGCGCGATGTGATAGAAACCTGCCCGCGCCGGGGGCCCTCGGCGCGGACTTTGTGAGGGGGTAGGAAGGGCTGATCGTCGGGAGCTTCTTCAACGACCACGCCGTGCTCTTTGCGCTCATCTGTGCGGCGGTAGCGGTCGCCTACGGGATCGGTCTCACCGTCTGGCTGCTTGGGCGTCCGACCGGGAACGATCGCATGCGCGAGATCCAGGCCGCGATCCAAGAGGGAGCGGCCGCGTACCTCAAGCGCCAGTACCTGACGGTCGCCGCGGTCTCGCTCGTCCCCTTCCTGCTGCTCGGCTTCTACAACAAGCTCGGCTGGGGGACTGCGATCGGGTTCCTCGTAGGAGCAATCCTCTCCGCCGCGGCGGGCTTCATCGGGATGAACGTCGCCGTGCGCTCGAACGTGCGGACCGCCGAGGCGGCCCGCGGTGGTCTCAAGCCTGCGCTCAACGTCGCCTTTCGTGCAGGCTCGGTCACGGGCTTGCTTGTCGTGGGGCTGGGCCTGCTCGGCGTTGCCGGCTACTACTGGGCGCTGACGGACTGGCTCGGGAACTCGAAGGAGTCCGCCATCGACGACCTCATCGGGCTAGCGTTCGGCGGCTCGCTGATCTCCGTGTTCGCACGCCTGGGCGGCGGGATCTACACCAAAGCCGCCGACGTCGGAGCCGATCTCGTGGGGAAGATCGAGGCCGGCATCCCGGAAGACGATCCACGCAACCCGGCCGTGATCGCGGACAACGTCGGCGACAACGTCGGCGACTGCGCCGGGATGGCGGCCGACCTCTTCGAAACCTATGCCGTCACCGCCGTCGCAGTGATGCTGCTGGGCCTCCAGTTCCCGACCTCGAATCTCGCGCTCTATCCGCTCGCACTCGGAGGGATCTCGATCCTCGCCTCCGTCATCGGCACATTCTTCGCGCGCGTTGGTCGCGGCGGCTCGATCATGAACGCGCTCTACAAGGCGGTGATCGTCGCGACCGTCCTGTCGGCGATCGGATTCATTCCCGTGACGATGGCATACGACGATGGGAAGTTCGGGTTCACGGATCTGTATGCCGCCGCGATCGTCGGCCTCGTCGTCACGTTTCTCCTCGTCGCGATCACGGAGTACTACACAGGCACGCGCTGGGGACCGGTAAAGGCGATCTCATCGGCGTCCCAGACCGGGCACGCGACGAACATCATCGCCGGCCTCGGCGTGGGCATGCAGGCGACCGCGGCGCCCGTGCTCGTGATCGCTGCAGGAATCCTCGTCGCCCACCACTTCGCCGGCCTGTACGGGATCGGTGTCGCCGTGATGGCTCAGCTCTCGATGACCGGCCTGATCGTCGCGCTCGACGCGTACGGACCGGTGACGGACAACGCCGGTGGAATTGCGGAAATGGCGGATCTCGACGAGTCCGTGCGCGCGATCACCGATCCGCTGGACGCCGTCGGCAACACGACCAAGGCGGTGACCAAGGGGTACGCGATCGGTTCGGCCGCGCTCGCCGCCCTCGTCCTGTTCGACTCGTACACGACTGGCCTCTCGGACGAGGGTCTGTCCGCGACGTTCAGCCTGAGTGACGCCTGGGTGATCGCCGGCCTCTTCATCGGAGGGCTGATGCCCTTCCTGTTTGCTTCGCTGGCGATGCAGGCGGTCGGCCGGGTGGGAGGGCAGGTGGTCACGGAAGTGCGGCGGCAGTTCCGCGAGAACCCGGGGATCATGGAGGGAACGACGCGCCCCGAGTACGGACGCGCGATCGACATCGTCACCGGTTCGGCAATCAAGGAGATGATGCTGCCGGCGCTGATCCCGATCGCGTTCCCGGTCATCGTCGGGATCATCAATCCGCGCATGCTGGGCGGTCTGCTGATCGGGACGATCGTGACCGGCCTCTTCCTCGCCATTGCGATGACCTCGGGCGGCGGCGCGTGGGACAACGCGAAGAAGCTGATCGAGGACGGGGCGTACGGCGGAAAGGGCTCGGCTGCGCATGCCGCCTCGGTGACCGGCGACACTGTCGGCGATCCCTACAAGGACACCGCCGGCCCCGCGATCAACCCGATGATCAAGATCGCCAACATCGTCGCGATCCTGATCATTCCGCTCATTGTTTCGATCCACGGCTGACGCCGTGGATCGACGATAGGTACGCCGCGCCCGCGCGAGAGCGCGGTCTCGCGCGCTCGCGGAGCACTTGTCGGTGCAAGGCGGCCGTCCGCGCAGCGCGGGCGGTGGCGCTGGCGCGTCACCGCGCCGCGTGAGTCCGGCATCCCCCTAGTGCGTCCGCACTAGCGGGATGCCCTTGTCGTCGCGGCTGGAGTTGGGCTTGAAGGGCCTGGGTGCACGATGGAATCATGGCGCGATGGGGTCGGTCCGACTGCGCATCGGAGTTCGCTCTCTCGTCGCCGCCGCGCTCGCAGCTGCGCTATTCCTGAGCGTCTCGTCCGCGAACGCACCCGCGTCCTGGATCGTGGACGGCAAGACGAGGGTGTGGACGATCCACTACCGGACTCACGACGGCTACAAGAGCGCGGCGTACGTGATCCTGCCGGCGTGGTACGGACCGGACAACAACCCGCCCCTCCCGCTCCTGATCTCTCCTCACGGACGCGGCGTCTCGGGTCGCGCGAACATCAATCGCTGGGGCACGCTGCCGGCGGTCGGACCGTTCGCCGTCGTCAACCCCGACGGTCACGGCCGGCGCCTGCGGCTGTACTCGTGGGGGTACCGAGGTCAGATCGACGACCTGGCGCGCATGCGGCGGATCGTCACCCACACGCTTCCATGGCTCCGGATCGATCGCGATCGCACCTACGCCTTTGGTGCCAGCATGGGCGGTCAGGAGACGCTACTGCTCGCCGCCCGTCACCCGTGGCTGCTCGCAGGCGCAGCGGCATTCGACTCGGTGAGCGACATGTCTCGGCGGTACTTCGACTTCCCCCGCCTGCCGTGTAACCGGAGCTGCCGCTGGCACTGGAACGGTCCGATCGGGCCCAGCCTGCAGGCCATCGCGCGCCGCGAGATCGGCGGCACGCCCAGGACGGCCTGGCGGGCGTACGCGAAGCGCAGTCCAATGTCGTACGTCCGCCAGCTCGCCGGAGGAGGGGTGCCTCTGCAGCTGTGGTGGAGCACCGCCGACCGGGTCGTCGTGGACCAGCGGAGACAGTCGGCGAGTCTGCTGCAGGCGGTACTGCGAACGAACCCGCAAGCGCCCGTGCAGGGGTTTTCAGGAGACTGGCGGCACTCCATGGAGATGGGCTGGGAGGCAATGCTGATACCGGCGTTGCAGCACTTCGGCTTGCTTCCGGCGCCAACTAACCGAAAGCTGCTTCGCCTCAGCCAGCCGCCGAAGGTCAATCGGCAGCTTCCGTGGCACGACGCGGTCCTCGACGATCAGGGCAAGCTCCTGGCCTGGTACAGGCCGAGGGCCGGGCTCGGCTACGACCGCGTGCTGCGCCTCGGCTGGAACTTCATCGAACGGCGCGTCCCGGTCGACCGGAGAGCGGGGGTCAAGGTCCATCTGGCCTATGCGGTGTTTGACGAGAAGACGCTGCAGGGTGGCTACTGGCAGCACAATCCTGCGTTCCTGTTCTCCTCGTTCGTCGACTCGCTCCTCGGCTGGTATCCGTACTCGGGAGACCGGCGAGCCATCGCAACGGTGCGGAGCATGCTGGACTATCACCTCGCCCACGGCACGACTCCGCCCCGATGGGCCTGGCCGCGCGTGCCCTTCACGTCGAGCTGTGGAGGGGATCGCAACTACGGCCGGTGCCTCGCCGGGATGCCACAACGCTTCTACGGAGGGATCGAGCCGGACAAGGTCGCGCTGCTCGGACTCGGATACCTCCACTTCTACGAGCTCACCGGCGAGCGGAAGTTCCTGCGCGCGGCGGTGTGGGCGGGGGACGCGCTCGCCCGGCACGTTCGTAAGGGGGACGCGGGCCACACTCCCTGGCCGTTCCGCGTCAACGCGCGCACGGGGAGCGTGGTCGACGGCGCCCAGTACGGCGGGTTGATCGTCGCGCCGGTCCAGTTGTTCGACGAGCTCCTGCGCCTGCGCGTCGGCAACGGCTCCCGCTACGAGCGCGCCCGCACGTTCGCGTGGATGTGGATCCTCGACCATCCGCTCAACCCCAGGAGCGCCGCCTGGAACCGGTGGAGCGGCTTCTACGAGGACGTGCCCTACAACCCGGCGAGCCGGAACCAGGTTTCCCCGACGCTGACGGCCCAGTACCTGCTGACGCGGGAGGATCCGGCAGCGGCTGATCCGCTCTGGCGGTCGCATGCCGAGTCGATGCTCGAATGGGTCCGGGCTTCCCTGGGCCGCGGCGCGTTTCTGGGCGCCTGGGGCATCGACGAGCAGTTCGCACGCGGGCGGCCGGGATGCTGCTCGCGCGCCGGGCTCGGCAGCACGACGTCGCGTTGGGCTGCAATGAATGCGTTGCTGTACGCGCGGACAGGGGACGAACGGGCACGGGAGCTGGCCTTCCGCTCCCTCAACTACGCCACGTACTTCGCGGGGAACGACGGCCGCGTCGCGTGCTGCGGGAAGAGGCCGCAGAACACCTACTGGTTCAGCGACGGCTACGGCGACTACCTGCGCAGCTTCAACTGGGCGATGGCCGCGATCCCGGAGTTCGCGCCGAAGGGTCAGAACCATCTGCTCGGCTCGAGCTCGGTTGTGCAGGCCGTCTCCTACGGTCGGCTCGGCGTCAGCTACCGAACCTTCGACACGCGCGCCGTCGACGTGCTGCGGCTGGCTTTCCGGCCGGCCGCGATCCACGCAGGCGGCCGCGCCCTTCCGCTCGTGGAGTCCCTGGCAGGCGAGGGCTACACGGTGCGCCCGATTCCGGGAGGTGACTTCGTCGTTCGCGTTCGCCACGAGCGGGCCCGCTCGATTCACGTCGCCCGGGGCTGACCTCTAGCCTGCCCGGGTGACCACGGCTCCGGGAAGCACTCCCGCGCCGCCTCGGCGGAGCCGGCGCCGGCAGCAAGGGCTGGAACGCGTCCTGGGGGCTCCGGCCCTCTTCGCGACGGTCTACGGCAACGTCGGCTCGTCGATCTACTACGCGCTCGGCGTCACCGCGGTCTTTGCGCTCGGCCTGACGCCGCTCGTCTTCGTGATCGCGGGGTTGATCTTCGCCGCGACCGCGATGACGTACGCCGAGGGCACGGTGCGCTACCCGGAAGCGGGTGGTTCTTCGAGCTTTGCCCGCCACGCCTTCAACGAGCTCGCGAGCTTCGGGGCCGCCTGGGCCCAGATGCTGAACTACATCATCACGATCTCTATCTCGGCGTTCTTCGTTCCCCACTACCTGTCGATCTTCTGGGAGCCGCTGAGAGAGAACCCGTGGGACATCATCGGCGGCTCGCTCGTCATCGTCGTCCTGGTCGCCTTGAACATCGTCGGCATCCGTGAGGCGGCGCGCCTGAACGTTCTCCTCGCCGTCGTGGACTTCGCCACGCAGCTGCTGCTCGTCGTCCTGGGCTTCGCGCTGATCTTCAGCCCGCACGTCCTGTCCGCGAATGTGCACTTCGGGCTCGCCCCGACGTGGAGCCAGTTCTTCCTCGCGATCCCTGTCGGGATGATCGCCTACACCGGAATCGAGACGGTCTCGAACCTCGCCGAAGAGACGCTTGACCCGGTGCGGAACGTGCCCCGCGCGTACCTGATGACCGCGGTCGCTGTCTTCGCGATCTTCTTCACCTTGCCTGCGATTGCGCTCTCGGCGCTGCCCGTGCACGAGGTCTCTCCCGGCCATTTCGAGACGCTGCTCGGTGTCGATCCCCCGCGAGGCTTCAAGAACGACCCGGTGCTCGGGCTCGTCGACAACCTCGGATTGCACGGAATGCTCCTCGACGCAATGAAGATCTACGTCGGCGTTCTCGCGGCGACGATCCTGTTCATCGCGACGAATGCGGGCGTGATCGGTGCGTCCCGCATCACCTACGCGATGGCCGCTTATCGTCAGCTGCCGGAGCTCTTTCGTCGCATCCACCCGCGCTTCAAGACGCCCTGGATCTCGCTGCTCGTATTCGCGGGATTCATCTCGATCCTGACGCTGCTGCCGGGGGAGGTGAACTTTCTCGGGACGATGTACTCCTTTGGGGCGATGCTGTCCTTTACGGTCGCCCACGCGTCGCTGATCGCCCTGCGTCATCGGCGGCGCGACGAGGAACTGTCATTCCGCGGGCGGCCGAACCTGCGCTTCCGCGGCGTCGACTGGCCGATCTTCGCCTTCGTCGGGGGACTGGGGACCGGCCTGGCATGGCTCGTCGTCGTGATCCAGGAGCCGTTGACTCGCTATGTGGGCCTCGGCTGGCTGGCGCTAGGGTTCCTGTCCTACTACGCCTATCGCCGGCGCGTGGTTCGGGCCCCGCTGACGGAGACGCTTCGAGCGCCCATAGCGATCGGACCGGCGATCGCCCTCGAGTACCGAAGCATCCTCGTCCCTGTCAAGCCGGGCCGAACCTCCGAGGAAGCGGTTGACTTCGCCGCGCGGCTGGCGGCAGAGCGGCGAGCGTCAATCGCTGCGGTCAGCGTCGTCGCGGTTCCACTCGAGCTCCCCCTCGACACTCACCTGCCCGAGGAGGAGGAGCGAGCCTATGCGGCGCTCGATGCAGCGGCGGCGATCGCCGAGCTCTACGGCGTGAAGGTGACCGAACGGCTCGTGCGGGCCCGTAACCCTGGCCGCGCGATCGTCGACGAAGCGACGAGCCGCACCTCGGAGATCATCGTCATGGGAGCGCCCCGTTCGGACCGGCCCGGGCGTGCCGTCTTCAGCGACACCGTCGACTTCGTGCTGAAGCACGCGCCTTGCCGAGTGATGGTGGCGGCGGGGCGGAAGGCGGCGTGACCGCCTACCGCGCCGTGGTGGCGGCGTTTGGGCTTGCGTTCGTGGGGATCGGGATCGCGCTCGTGGCCACAACTGCCGTTCGGGGTGGGAATCTTGGCTACGTGCTCGGGCCATTGTTCGTCGCCCTCGGGCTCGGCCGCCTCTACCTGCTCCGGACCCGGCGTTAACCTAACCTCACGCTGTGGCGCGCAAGCTGCCCCGCCTCCAGCGGGTTCTCGACGCTCCGGCGCTGTTCTCGATCGCATACGGCGAGATCGCCTCGTCGATCTACTTCGCGCTCGGGATCATCGCCCTGCACGCGCTCGGCTTCGCCCCGGTCGTGCTGCTGGCGGCCGGTGTCCTGTTCCTGACCGTCTCTCTTTCCTATGCCGAGGGCACGACGACAATCCGCGAGACCGGCGGAGCGGCGACTTTCGTCCGCATTGCCTTCAACGACCTCTGGGGCTTCATCACGGGCTGGGTTCTCTTCCTCGACTACCTGATCGTGATCGCCCTTTCGGCCCTGTTCCTACCGCACTACGTCGCCGGCGCGTTCTTCACGAAGATCCACCGGCCGTGGGACGTCGTTGTCGGCTGCGGCGTGATTGCCGGAATCGCGGTCGTCCGCCTTATTCACCGGACGCGCCTGCACCGCTGGGCGCTGATCGTCGCGCTCGTCGATCTCGTCACGCAGTTGCTGCTCGTCGCGCTTGGGATGGCGGTCCTGTTTTCGCCGGACGCCCTCACAGCAGGAACCTCGCTCGGAGATGCGCCGACCTGGCACTCCATTGCATTTGCACTGCCACTCGCAATGCTTGCGTACACAGGGCTCGAGACTGTCGCCAACCTCGCGGAGGAAACTCGGCGCCCGGGTCGTGACCTCCCTCGCAGCCTCTTCAGCGCCATCGGTCTCGTCGTCCTCCTCTACGGCGCCATCGCGGTCGTTGGGCTCTCCGCGTTTCCAGCCGAGCATGGAACGCTCCTGGGCAGCAACTGGCTGCGCGCCCCACTCGTGGGAATCGCCTCCGAGATCCGCAGTCATGTGCCGGAGGTGATCGGAGCGCCGCTCCAGGTCTTCGTCGGCATTTCCGGCGCGCTGATCCTGCTCACCGCGGCGACGACCTCGATTTCCGGGTTCGGCCGCCTCGCGTACTCGCTCGGCGAGCACGGCCAGCTGCCGCGCAAGTTCGGCCTGCTCCGGCAGCGCACCCTCGTCGCCCCGCAGTCGATCGTCGCCGCCGCGCTGATCGCGATTGCCCTCCTCGCCGGTACGGCGCCGCTTGCGCATCCGGTGCTCTTCCTTGCCAGCCTCTTCAGCTTCGGCGTCCTGCTTGCGTTCACGGCCGCGCAACTCGCAGTGATCAAGCTGCGGTTCAGCGAGCCAAACCGGCGCCGGCCTTACCGCGTGCCGTGGACCGTCGGACGGGTCCCGCTGCCGTCGGTCGTGGGCGCGGTACTGACGTTCGCGGTCTGGATCGTCGCGCTGGCGACGCACGAGGGAGCGCGATATGCGGGTCCCGCGTGGCTTGCCGTGGGGCTCGTCATCTATGTCGTCGTCCGCAAGGGCCGTGGCGAAGGGCTACGGCAACACGTGGTGTCGGCGGACGAGCACCGAGGCCTCGCGGAGGCGGAGTTCTCCCGGATCCTCGTGCCGATGAAGCTCGGGGAGATCGGTGAGGAGATGATCGCGACTCCAGGCGATCGTCGAGGAGGCACGGGAGAGCGGCGCCGACCTGATCGTGCTCGGGTCCTCGCCCCGTTGGCGCCGCCAGTCACGGTTCTTCTCTCCCACGGTCGAATACGTGCTCAAGAAGGCCCCCAGCGAGGTCCTCATCGTCGCCTTCCCCCAGGGCGTGCTCGAAGGGGCCGGGTCGGGGCTATGACACAGCGGGTGTTAACCGGCCGTGCGAGCAGAGCACGCACGGCCTCCAAGCGGCATCGCAAGCGACGCCGCGGCAGGGCGTGCTCGAGCAGGAGCCGGCGCGCGCATGAGGTTGACCCCGGAGCTACCCTGGGTTCATGAAGCTCATTGTTATCGGCTGCGGCCGGGTGGGGTCGACGGTCGCCAAGCGCTTCGCTTCGGAGGGGTGGGAGGTGACTGCCGTCGACGAGAAGGAGACCGCCCTGACCCGCCTGGGCGAGAACTGGACCGGAGGATTCATCGTGGGCCATGGGATGGACACCAGCGTCCTGCGCGAGGCCGGCATCGAAGAGGCCGACGCGGTCGTGGTCGCCACCGACGGCGACAACACGAACCTCGTGATCGGCCAGGTCGCCCAGAAGCGGTTCGGCATCGACTGCACCGTGGTTCGCATCCTCGACCCGGCGCGCGCGGACTTCTATCGCGAGCGCGGGCTGCGGACGATCTGCCCGACGTCCACCGCGATCGACGCGCTCAGCGATGCGGTCCGTGCCTGCGAGATCCCGCAACGCGAGGAGGCGCGCGTCTAGATGTATGTCCTAATTGCAGGCGGCGGCAAAGCGGGAGCGAACGTCATGCGCACGCTTCTGCGCAACGGGCACGAGGCTACGCTCATCGAACAGGAGCGCGACCGCTTCGAGCGTCTCGAGGCGGAGTTCGAGCACCAGGTGATGCAGGGCGACGCGACGGAGCTGTACGTGCTCGAAAAGGCAGGGATCAAGCGTCCTCCGGACCTCGTGCTCGCGCTGACAGGCGATGACGAGGACAACATGGTAATCACCCAGATCGCCAAGGAGAAGTACGCCGTCCCCAAGGTGATCGCACGCGTCAACGATCCTCGCAACCAGCCGCACTTCGATCTCCTCGGGATCTCGCCGACGGTCTGCGCGACGTCGAGCGTCCTCGGCCTCGTCGAGCACGAGGTGCCCGAGCACGACCTCGTGCACCTGCTCGAGCTCCGGAAGGAGAACCTCGAGATCGTCGAGGTGCAGATCGACAAAGGCTCCCCCTCGGCGGGCAAGACGGTGGAGAAGCTGCGGCTGCCCGAGGGCTCACGCTTGATCTCAGTCATGCGTGACGGCAAAGCCGAGATCGCCGTCGGCTCGACCGAGCTTCGCCCGGGGGATCAGGTGCTTGCCATCCTGCAGCCCGGCAAGGAAGACGAGCTCCGCCAGATCCTCCTTAAGAAGTAACTATCGGCTCCTCGTGGCGGTCGCGTGCCGGCTGGTGCTGCGAGGTTCTGCTTATCAGGGATTTCGCGGGTACGACCCGGCCGGCGGCGACGGCGGGTGGCACCCCGTAGCGTGCTCTTCGTTATCAATTCGTTATCCGGGTGGCTCGGTAGTGGGTCAGTTTGGGCGCGCCAGGAATGAGGCTTCGCCGGAACCTGCGATCTGGGACCGGTGTGATTCAAAATACGATGCGTCTTCACGTTCTCGCCGGCATTGTGGTTTCGGGGCTGAACGTCGTCCCTGCTGCCGAAGCGAAGGTGGTGCCGAGGCTGGGCAAGACGCTTGCCGCACCGGGCGATCAAGTGGTGATCCAGTTTGGCTCCGGCGTATCGCAGTATCTGGCGCCCCTTGAGGTCGATCTCGTGCGGACTGCGGTCGAGCCAACAATCACGGGGCGTAACGACCGCCGACTTCGATCCGTTGGACGGCTTGGACGAGCGGGCGAGATGATCACTCAAACGAGACTTCGTTTCCGCGTTCCGAGCCTTTCGGCTGGCCGGTACACGCTGGCCGTCTGGTTCAAGGGAACCGTAACGAACCGGTGGAACAACCTAGCTCAAGGGCTCTGGCGCGACCCGACCTTCCGGGATCGTTTGCTCCTTCGAATCGTCCGGCGACCAAGCTAACGGCAGCCTTCTTCAAGCCACTAGCCTCAGTCACGTTCCCCACCTGAGCCACTCTGGCGTGACCGCCCTTCCAGCCCTCGCGAGCAGCCACTATCAAGCCTCCGACCTATCTTGGCGTCCGGCTTCGTCACGGTCGGGATCAGCGCCGGGACGCGAGGTCTAGGGCGACCGGGCCGGGCGACGGTGGCGGGTGGCCGCTCGCTCCTGCTTGGCCAGCGCCTGCTTCCAGCGCCGGTCGGGCATCGCGGGCGCCTTGTCCGCTGCCTCGTCCATGCGCGCCTTGATGTCGTCGAGCAGCTGCTTCGGGTCGCCAACCTGCTCCGCGGACAGGGCGCGGGCCTTCTCGATCTCGCGCCGGATCGCAGACCAGCGCTCCGCGGCGACGCGATGCTGCTCGGCGCGCGCCCCGAACCGTAGGAACGTCTGGACGCTCGCCAGTACCGCGGCGATGACGCTCACCGTTCCGGCGGCGATGCGGAGGCCGACGTTGACGTCGTCCGTTAGCGTCGCGAAGACGCTCGTGCCGACGATCGCCGAGAGGACGACCACGGGGATGCCGAGAAAGAGGTTCCACCGCGACAGACCCTCGGCGGTCTGGAAGTGCACCTCGGCCGCCGCAGCAGTGCGGCGCTCCCAGTCGCGAAGCCTCTCGACGACGGCCTTCGACGAGGGAGATACCGGATCGACGGCGGTGTCCGACATCTCGGTACCCCCGAGGGTGCGCTAGCGGGCGGCTCTTGTCAAGAGAGCCGGAACGAGACGCAGCTGTTGTGCTTCGAGAAGCCGGGCGAGTTTTGTCACCGCGGATTGTTCGCGGCCCGGTGGGAGTCCACGACCGGGCAGCACGTTCCGGAGCTGGGTCAAGAATCGGTCACTCGGTTATCACCCGGTTATCAAACAAAGCGCAAACCGGTATTCCTCCACCCGCCTGCCTTAAGAAGTAAGTAAAACCTGGGTTAACCCGCGAACCGGGCGGGCCCCTCGTGGGTACGTTGGGACGAGATGATCGCTCCGATCCTTGCAGCCGCCTTTGCGCTCAGTGCTCCATCAAGCGGCGCCCAGCAACAGCTCTCGATCCGTCCGTTCGCGAGGGGCCTGTCCGCGCTGACGGCGATCGCGTCGACGCCTGCCGAGCCGCGGCGGCTCTACGCGGTCGAGCAGGTAGGCCGAATCAGGTACTTCGTCAACGGGCGATTGCGGGGAACGTTTCTCGACATCAGAACCCGTGTCCAGAGCGGTGGAGAGCAGGGACTCCTGTCCGTCGCCTTCCATCCAAACTACGCGAGGAATCACCGCTTCTACGTGAACTACACCGACACGAGCGGTAACACGCGGGTCGTCGAGTTCCGCTCCCGCAACGGTGTCGGCCTAAAGGCCACCGGCCGGCAGTTGCTGTTCGTCCGTCAGCCGTACGCGAATCACAACGGCGGCCAGCTTCTGTTCGACCGCCAGGGACGCCTCTACGTGGGCATGGGCGACGGCGGCTCCGCCGGTGACCCCGGCAACCGTGCTCAGAATCCGAACGAACGGCTGGGGAAACTGTTGCGGATCAATCCGCTGGCCCGCGGTGCACGCTGGCAGATGGTCGCGCTCGGGCTGCGAAATCCCTGGCGGTTTACGTTCGATCGCGCGAACGGCGATCTCTACATCGCCGACGTCGGCCAGGGCGAATGGGAGGAGATCGACCACCGAGCCAGCGCCCAGATCGGAACGCTTGCGAACTACGGCTGGAGGGCGTTCGAGGGTCGGGCGCGCTTCTCGAACACACCGCTCGGCCCGGGCCAGCTCGTCGCTCCGGTCCAGGTCTACAGCCACGGCGACGGCAGCTGCTCGGTCACGGGCGGCTACGTCTACCGCGGACGGGCGGTGACAGCTGCGAGAGGCCGGTACTTCTACGGCGACTACTGCACCGGCAACGTCTGGAGCCTTCGGATCGAGGGCGGGCGCGCCGTCGACGTCCGCCGGGAATCGTTCCGAGTTGAGTCGCTGACGTCGTTCGGCGAAGACGTTACGGGCGAGCTGTACTTCGCCACCGGGAACGGCCGCATCTACAAACTGGGTGCCTAGCCGGTTCGCCTGCGGCGCACGGTTGGCGCCTGCTGGCCGAGTGCGGCGTAGGCAAGCGCCTGCAACGATTCGTTTAGCGCAGTCAGCTCGCGCGAGATGCGCAGGAGGTGCTCGCTCGAATCGAGCCGCCGGTTGAGCGTGTGCATCTCCTCGCACAGCCGGTCGAGCCGCTCCAGCAAGGCATCCAGCTGCCGATCTCCGACGTCCTTTCGTTCCACCGGCGTCATGTTACGGCGAGCAGCTCCTTTCGGGTGCGAACGACCGTCGTCTCATCGCCGAGCCGTCGCAGCACGCGAACCTCGGCGCCGATGCCGCTCTCCACGGCCTCGACGCGTTGCAGCGCCCCGAGGTGGGAGAGCACGACGCGCGCCAGTTCCGCTGGAGCATCCGTGAAGACGCCGATGCGAACTCCGGCGGCCTCTAGTCTCCGGATCGCGGCGGCGACCTCCGCGTCGCGCCGGAAGTAGACCGGCGCCCGCTCCTCGGCGAAGCGCTCCAGCAGCGGGCGCCAGTTGGGCAGCTCGTTGTCGAGCGCGTTCACGTCGACGCGGAAACGGCGAGTTGCGTCCTCGAGCCAGGCACGCCAGAGAGGGTCAGTGTCTCCCACTGCCGCAAGGTCGATCGCGACCGCCTTCAACGCTCACGCACCCGCAGCCAGAGGAGCATCCCGGCAGCCACGCCGATTGCGTCGATGGCGACGTCGACGGGCGCGCCGTGCCGCCCGCGCACGAAATGCTGATGCACCTCGTCGGTCGCTGCGTAGGCGATCCCAGTGGCCAGCGCCGGCGCTTCACGCTCGAAGGCTCGCAGGAGCAGCGCCCCGAGCACGGCGTACTCGGTGACGTGGGCAGCCTTGCGCAGGATCGTGTCCCAGAGACCAAGGCCGGTCGAGAGGCTCGGAATCGACGACAGGGTGAAGATCACCGCGGCCCAGAAGAGGACCGGCAGCCAGACCGTGAGGACGCGCGACCGGGCCATCGCGACCCGATGCTAGTCTCAGCCTCACAACCGGCGAGCGGCAAGGGAATCCGGTGCAAATCCGGAACGGTCCCGCCGCTGTAAGGGGAGACGCTCCCGCGCCACATGCCACTGGCCCACGGGCTGGGAAGGCGGTGAGGGAGGGCGCCCCGAGTCAGAAGACCTCCGCCGTCGGCAAACCCGAACCCCTCGCGGAAGGAGGATTCGTGTTTCACCGACCGTTCACCGTCGTGGCGATTCTGGTCGCCGCGCTCCTCGTCGTGCCCACGGCACTTGCCGTGCGCGTCCACGTCAGGGTCGAAGGCAAGACGCGGACGATCTTCGGGGCGACCGCACCGCTCGTCGATGTGACCTCGCCACGAGCGAACCCGTTGCCCGAGAACGCGCTCGATGCGCTTGCGACGGCGAGCTTCCTCGGCGAGTTCTACTACCACGTGACCGACACGAACTTCGGCCCGTACATCGACCAGGTCGGCCGTTATCCGGCGGAAGGCCAGACGGGCTGGGTCTTCAAGGTCAACGGCAAGTCTCCGCCGGTGGGCGCGAATCAGGCGCTGCTCAAAGCGGGGGACAACGTGCTCTGGTACTGGGCGCAGTTCGGCGTCGCCGGGGGGCCCAAAACCCTGGTGCTCTCCCGCGTCGGGAAAGGCAACGGCGGCTGCTATCGCGTACACGCCCAGGACGACAACGGCAACCTCACCGCGGCGCTCGGAGCCGTGTTGCGCGTCGGAGGCCGGACGGTCCGGACGCAGGGTTCGACTCAGGCGGCAGTGGGTTGCGTCGGCAAGCATCGGGGCCTACTCGTCCGGGCCGAACTCGGCGGCGCCGTGAGGTCGAACGCGCTTCTGTGAAGCTCCGGTGTCTCACGCTCGCTCTCGCCGTTGCGGTTCTCGCCGGCTGCGGCGGCGAGAGCGAGGGCAAGGCGACGCTCTGGATCACGCGCGATGCGGGTGCGCGCGTGCTGCTCGTGCGGGAGGTGCCCGCGGGGTTGACGGCCATGCAAGCGCTAGATCGCGCGGCCGACCTGAAGACGCGCTACGCGGGCCGGTTCGTCCAGGCCATCAACGGCCTCGAAGGATCCCTGAACGAACGGCGCGATTGGTTCTACTTCATCAACGGCATCAAGGCCGACCGCAGCGCCGCCGAGTACCGCCTGCACCGCGGTGACATCGAGTGGTGGGACTACCGCTCGTGGCGCGCAAACCCGGAATATCCCGTCGTCATCGGCGCGTTCCCCGAGCCGCTGCTCCACGGCTTTGACGGGAAGACGCGTCCGACCGCAGTCCGCTTCCGTCTTCCCGAGCTTTCCGCACTTGGGGACGAGCTTGGCAGGCTCGTCCGTGCTCGGTCGGTTGAGCCGCACGGAAGCCCGGTCCCGAAGGGTTGGAACCTCGTTGACCTCGGTCCCGGCGAGCTCCTCTACGTCTCGAATGCGGATCACCCCACCGGTCCGGTCACCTTCGAGATCGGCGCAGAGACGGCTCGACGGCTGCTGCGCGATCCCACCGCCTACCGCTTCCGGTTTATCGGCCCGTGATCCGAGCCGGCTCAGCCCTGGCCCTGCTCGCCGCGCTCGCCGCGGCCGCGCTGCTCGCGGATCACGTGATCGGTGCGGCGGCGATCGCGCTGGTGCTGTTGGCCGTCTGCCGGCGTGCTCCGCGCCGGCGTCGTCGTCTCTACCTCCTCGGCACCACCGTCTCTGCGATTGCGCTCTTCGTCCTCACCCCGTTCGTCGAGACGCTCGGGTCGCATCCGCTCTGGACCGGCCCGATCCTCCCGGTGCTCGGCCAGCTCGACGTGACGAGCGAAGAGCTCTGGAGCGCGGCGTTGAATGCGCTGCGGCTCCTCGCAGTCGGGCTCGCCTTTGCGGCGTACGCGCTGCTGCTGGACCACGACCGCCTGTTGCAGGCGGCGCGCTTTGCCCGTCCCGCGGCGCTCGCAACGCGGCTCATGCCGACCCTGGAGCGCGACGCCGCCGGCTTCGTCGACTCGTTGCGTGGTCGGGGGGTGGAGGTCGCCGGCGTGCGCGGACGTGCCGCGTTGCTCTCGCCGCTACTCGCGAGCTCGCTCGAACGCGGGCTGAATCTCGCGGAGGCGATGGAAGCGCGCGGCTATGGCCGGACCGGAAGGACGAGTGCCCCGGGGGTGCCATGGCGTGTGCTCGACTACGGCGCGCTTGCCCTCGCGGCGGCGGTCGTCGCCGTGGGAGAGACATGGCTCTAGCGCGTGCCGAGCGGCTGACCTTCTCGTATCCAGGAACTCGGGAGCCGGCGCTTTGCAACGTGTCGCTTGAGCTTCAGGAGGGCGAGACCGTCCTCGTGCTTGGAGCTTCGGGCTCTGGCAAGTCGACGCTGCTCCGGGCCTTCGCAGGGCTCGTGCCGCACTTTCACGGCGGACGCTTTGCCGGACGCGTGGAGGTCGCAGGGTGTGACACGCGCGTGCTGCGGCCTGCCGAGCTTGCAGGGACGGTGGCGACCGTCTTCCAGGATCCGGAGGAGCAGGTCGTGTTGACCCAGGTCACCCGCGAGGTCGCGTTCGGCCTCGAGAACCTCGGCACGCGGTCTGGAGACATCCTCCGGCGCGTGCACGAGGCGCTTGACGCGGTCGGTGCCGCGCATCTCGCCGAGCGCGCCGTCGCCGAGCTGTCCGGCCAGCGCGTCTGTCTCGCGTCGGCGATTGCCATGCAGCCGCGTCTGCTCCTGCTCGACGAGCCGACCTCGCAGCTGGATCCCGACGCCGCTGCTGCGTTCCTCGACCTTGTCGGCGGGCTTGAGCTTGCGGTTCTGATCGCGGAGCAGCGGCCACGGCGCGCGCTCGAGCGGGCCGATCGTGTCGTCTTCCTCGAGAACGGCGGCATCGTGCTCAACGCGCCGACCGAAACTGCGTATGGCTGGCTCGCAGAGCACCGCCCGGCGTGGGTGGCCGACCCAGCCGTCCCTCTAACTCATGAGCCCGCGGATCTCGTCTGCGCCCTGCGGGCCGTGGGGTTCAGCTACTTCGCCGGGCTCCCGGTCGTCGAGAGCTTCGATCTCGACCTGTGCCGCGGCGAGGTCGTCGCGCTCGCTGGTCCGAACGGCTGCGGGAAGACGACGATCGCCAAGCTCGCAGCCGGCCTCCTCCTGCCGGACGTGGGTGAGATCGTCCGCAGCGGCCGTCCGGGTCTGCTCTTGCAGGATCCCGGCCGCTACTCGATTCGCGAGCGCGCCGACGAGGAAGTGGCTCTTGGCGGCGGCGGCATCGAGCGAGCGTGGGCCGAGCTTGCACAGGTCGGCCTCGCCGGGTACGAAGCTCGCCATCCGCGCGACCTCTCGAGCGGCGAGCGCGAGCGGCTCGCTCTCGCCGCGGTGCTGGCTACGGAGCCAGATCTCCTCGTCCTCGACGAGCCGACGCGCGGAGTCGATCCCGCCCGAAAGACGGAGCTCGCAGCTCGCCTGCGCGCTGAGGCCGCTACGCGAGCAACGCTCCTGGTCACCCACGACGTCGACTTCGCCGCGGCCGCCGCCGATCGAACGATCGCGCTCGGGCGGGAGGCCGTGCTTGCGTAACAACGTGCTCATCGGCGCCGGGACGATCGCCTTCGCGGCTTCGGTGTGGGCCGCGATCGACCGTTCGAATGACGGACTCTCTCTGCTTTTGGTCGCGCTCGCCCTCCTCGCCGTCGGGATGGCGTGGCTGGAGACGGGTCCCGATTCTGCGAAGGAGCTCGCGCTGATCGCGTCGCTCGGCGCCGCGGCGGCGGCCGGGCGCGTCCTCTTTGCGGCGATTCCGGGCGTGCAGCCGGTCACGGTCATCGCGGTCGTCGCGGGAGCGTCGCTCGGCGCGCGCTCCGGCTTCGCCGTCGGGACGGTCGCCGCGTTCGTCTCGAACTTCTTCCTCGGTCAGGGGGTCTGGACGCCGTGGCAGATGCTCGGCTGGGGCGCGTGCGGTGTCGCCGGGGCACTTGCCGCGCCGCTGCTCCGGCGTCGCCTGGCGCTCGCTGCCTTCTGCTTCGTGCTCGGCATGGGGTTCAGCGCCTTCATGGACGTCTGGAACTGGCTCGCTTTCTACGACGAGCACACGTGGCAGACGTTTGCAGCAACGCATGCGCGCGGTCTCCCGTTCGACCTCGCCCATGCGATCGGGAATGTTGTCATCGCTCTCGCGGCCGGCCCCGAGTTACGACGGTTACTCGACCGGTACGGGCGCCGGCTGCACACGGAAGTCGTATGGGCATAGCCGCGCTCGTCGCCGCAGCCGCGCTTGCGGCCACTCCTGCCTCTTACCTCGAGTCGCGGCAGCAGGACGACGGTGGGTTCGCGGAGCCGGGCTCCCGCTCGACCCCGGGCCTGACGGCGTGGGCGATGCTGGGTCTGACGGCAGCGGGCCGTCCGCCCGCGAAGGCGTTTGACTATCTCGTCGCGCACGAGCCCGAGCTCCAGTCGGCGACCGAGATCGAGCTCGCCGTCATCGCGGAGCTGGCAACGACGCGCGGAGCGCTGTCCGAGCCGCTCCACGCTCGCCTCGCCGATCTCAGCCGTCCGGACGGGAGGATCGGCCCGACGATCAACTCGACGGCGTGGGGAGTCCTCGCACACGCGCAGATCGGGCGCCCGTTCAAGGTGCGCGTGTCCTACCTCCTCAGTCACCAGCACCGCTCAGGGGGTTGGGGCTGGGTTGCCGGAACCAAGCCGGATTCGAACGACACGGCGGCCGTGATCGAGGCGCTGCGCAGCCAGGGTGTGCGCGGTCGCCCGATCTCACGCGGCCTCGCCTACCTGCGCCGGCTGCACAACGGCGACGGGGGCTTCGAGCTCACGGCCGGCCGTGGCTCGGACGCGCAGTCGACGGCGTGGGCGGTCCAGGCGTTCATCGCTGCCGGCGCAAAGCCTCCGCCAAGCTCGTTCCGCTACCTCGCGGGGCTGAAGCGCCCGGACGGCAGCTTCCGCTACTCGCGGAAGTACGGCGGCACGCCAGTTTGGGTCACGGCGCAAGTGCTACCTGCGCTTGCTCGGAAGCCGTTTCCATTCTCGCCGTGAGGGTTCAACACGGAGCGCACCAAGGCTGGGCATGAGACGGCTGTGCGGGCAGAGCACGCACAGCCTCTATGCGGCGCCGCAAGGCGGCGCCTCGGCGCTCCGCTAGCATCCGGTGCGGCGCTTTCGCGCCGCTCTATGAGGGCCTAGGCGAGACACACCGGTTCGTCCCCGCCTTTCGAGGAGGTCCTCTTGCATCCCTTCAGCGGCACGCTCGCCGCAGCCAACATCACGAAGCACCATGCAGCGCAGCTCGTCCTGCGCGACGTGACCCTGGTCGTCACTCCGAAAAGCAGGATCGGGCTTGTCGGGCCGAACGGCGTCGGGAAGTCGACCTTGCTTCGGATCCTGGCTGGGCTCGAGGACCCGGACTCGGGCACGGTGCGGCGGTCGCCGCGAGAGCTCGCCGTCGGCTATCTGCCGCAGGAGCGGGACGCGGAGCCGGGGGAAGCCCTCGGCGCCTACCTCGCCCGACGGACGGGAGTTGCCGAGGCAGCCGCGCGGATGGACGTGCTCGCCGTCCGGCTCGGTGACGAGCCGGAGCTCGCCGAAGCGCATGCCGCTGCGCTCGACCGCTTTCTCTCCCTCGGCGGTGCCGACCTCGACACTCGAGCTGCAGTCGTCTGCGCCGAGGTCGGGTTGAACCAGCCCCTCGAGGTAGCCCTCGGCGCGTTGTCCGGCGGCGAGGCCGCGCGCGCCCAACTCGCCGCGATCTTGCTGGCCCGCTTCGACGTCTTCCTGCTGGACGAGCCGACCAACGACCTCGACTTCACCGGCCTCGACCGCCTCGAGCACTTCGTGGCGTCGCTGCCGGGATCGATCGTGGTCGTCTCACACGACCGCGACTTCCTCGACCGGACAGTCGAACGAATCGTAGAGCTCGACGAGTGGACGCACGGGGCAATCGAGTTCGCGGGAGGTTGGAGCGAGTACGAGCAGGCGCGCGCACATGCTCTCCACCGGCAGCACGCCGCCTACGACGCGTACGAAGGCGATAAGGAGCGCCTAGAGGAACAGATGCGACAGATGCAGCGGTGGGAGGAGCGCGGCTATGGACAGGGGCGGAGGAAGAAGAAGACAAAGGACGTGAAGAGCGCGTACGGGGGACGGATCGAGCGTCTGGCGAAGGTCGAGAAGCCCTACGAGCCATGGGAGCTCCGGCTCAGTCTTGCGCCCGAGCGGGAGCTGCGCAGGTGGTTCAGCTGGCGCTGGCTGTTTCCGGACGACCTGGGCGACCGGCTCGTCAGCGAGGAACGGTTGGAGCGGCCGGAACCCGGGTGGGTGGCAGCTCCAGCGTCCGGGTAGCGCGCTTGCCAAGTTCGGCCTCGGAGCCGACCACGTCCTGCGTGAGGCCGCGTCGCTGTCGCCGGGCGAGCGGACACGTGCTCTCATCGCCCTCCTCGCAGCGCGCGGAGTCAACTGCCTGGTCCTCGACGAGCCGACGAACCATCTCGACGTGCCCGCGATCGAGGAGCTCGAGCGGGCACTGGACTCCTTCGACGGCACGGTTCTGCTCGTCACGCACGACCGCCGCTTCCTCTCGGGCTTTCGCGCTACCCGGACGCTGGAGCTGCCACCCACCCGGGTTCCGGCCGCTCCAACCGTTCCTCGCTGACGAGCCGGTCGCCCAGGTCGTCCGGAAACAGCCAGCGCCAGCTGAACCACCTGCGCAGCTCCCGCTCGGGCGCCCTGCGAGGACGAGCTCCTCGATCCCCCCGGTGCTGCGCGCGGGCTGGGGATAGGCCTGGTCGTAGCGCAGCAGCTCGCTCGTGTGCGTATGCCCGCCGTCCGGAAGCTCGACGCGGAGGCTGCGACTGACGACGGCTCCGCAACGCTCGAGCGGTGAGCGAAGCAGCTTCAGCTCCTTTGGCTTGAGCCCGAGCTCCGTTTGCAGGTCCTCGAGTGTCGACGGGCCCGCATCGGCGAGGTGGGAAAGCAGCGGCGACCATTCCTCCTCCCGGCCCATGCGTTCGAGCTCGGAACGGCAGATCGGGTCGACGAGCGCGAGCGTCTCGTCGGTCATGAGGATCGACTTGCCGTTGTGGATCCTCAGCTCGTGGATGTCGGGCCGCGCGGCGAGCTCGAAGAACCACGGATACTTCGTTGCCGGCCACGCTCCGAAGCCTCGGGCTCCCGCCGCATACGGCTCCTCGTGGCAGGCGCCGAAGAAGCTCGGCAGGGTGGAGTCAGGGGTGCGCGTGAGCATCCCACGGTCGCGGAGAAAGCCCTCGGCTTCGTCGATCGTCTCGAGTGCGCGGTCGGGCGTCAGCCGGCAGGCGTAATCCCGCTGCGCCTGGAGCTCCTGCACAGGGCGTATCTTCGCACCGCCTTTCGACGTTTTCCCTGCAGACACGAGGGAATTCACTTCACCTGTCTATCGAAAGGAGACCGAAAACATGGGTATGGGAGTCAGTCTTTTGCTCATCGCCGCAGGAGCAATCCTGGTGTGGGCCGTTGATGTCACGGTCAGCGGCCTCGAGCTTGTGACCGTGGGTTGGATCCTGTTGGCCGTCGGCGCCGCCGGCGCGCTGCTCTCGCTGATCTTCTGGTCGAGCTGGGGCGGCTTAGGCGGACCGGTCGAGGGTCGTCGCCGCGTCGTCCGCGAGGACTACTAGACGCGAGCCAGCACCATGCGTTCTCGAGAGCCCCGCGTCTGCGGGGCTCTCTCGTTGTCAGGGCACGCCGATGCGGTCGAGCGGCCAGTAGGTGAGGAAGACCTTGCCGATGATGGACTTGCGAGGCACGAGGCCCCAGACGCGCGAGTCGCACGAATGCGTGCGGTTGTCCCCCTCCATCAGGTACATGCCGCGGGGGATACGGCGGAGCGTTCCGGCCGGCGGAATGTCGAGCATGGTCTTCGTGTCGGTGTCGCGCCGGCCCAGTGGGACGTACGGCTCGTCCAGGCGGCGGCCGTTGATGTACGTGAACCCGTCACGCTCCAACCAGATCTCCCCGGGCAGTCCGATGATGCGCTTGACGAAGATTCCGCCCGTGCACTTCGCACTCGCCGCCTTCGGGGCACGGAAGACGACGATCTCGCCTCTGCTCGGATCGCGGAAGTGGTAGATGAAGCGGTTGGCCAGGACGCGGTCGGAGCGTGCGGCCTCGCAATCAGGCTCGGGGCGGCCGCAGTGGAGTGTCGGCTCCATCGAGGGCGACGGGATCCGGTATGGATTCACCACCCACGCTTTCACCGCGAGGACGATCAGGACGGCGCCGGCGATGGTGATGACCCAGTCGACGAGGACGCGCTCCCAGTGCGACAGGTTCGGGAAGAGCCGTTCGATCGGGCCGGGCATGGAGCCCGCTACGCGACCGCAGGCGCGAGCTCGCGCCCGATCAGCGCGACCGTATCGAGATCCTCGTGAGCGAGGTGCTGCAGCATGACGCGCTCGCAGCCGAGCTCCTCGACCTGCTTCAACCGCTCGATCACCTGCTCGACCGTGCCGATCGGCCCGTACTCGCGGTAGCGCTTCAGCACGTCGTCGGGCGTTCGTCCGAAACGCGCGCCGACGCGCCGCGCCGATTGCCGTAGCTCGCGCTCGTCGCGGCCAACGACGCACGGCGCCATCAGGGAGTAGCGGAGCGTGGTCGGATCGCGTCCTGCGCCCTCGCACGCCTCGTCCAGCGTCTGCTTGCGCGCTCGGACCTCGTCCAGGTTCGCGAACAACGTGTTGTACTCGTCAGCGAACCGGACTGCCGGGCCGATCGTGCCCGGTTTCGCACTCCCGCCGACGAGGAGAGGAAGGTCGGGGCGGCCGAGCCCGGGCGCATCCTGCAGCCGGTAGTGGAGGCCCTCGAAGTCGACGCGGCCTTCGTGCAGCAGGCCGTGGATGATCTCCACCTGTTCGGCGAAGCGCGCGACGCGCACCTTCGCGGTCGCGAAGTCGAAGCCGTACGCTTCGTGCTCGCGCTCCATCCAGCCTGCGCCGATGCCGAGCGTCACTCGGCCGTCTGAGATCTCGTCCGCGGTCGCGGCGGCGCGTGCAAGCACCGACGGGTGACGGAAGGTGCCCGGAGAGACAAGCGTCCCCAGCTCGAGCTTGGTCGTCTTCGCGGCAAGCCCCGCGATCGTCGTCCAGGCGTCGAGGGCCGGCCGCTGCTCATCGAACCCGGAGATGTAGTGATCCGAGCGGAAGAGGGCTTCGACGCCGTGCTCCTCGCAGGCCGATGCAAGCGCGACCCAATGCTCCCAGGTCACACCCTCTTGCCCCTCGATCATGAGCGCCAGGCGCATGGAAGCGAAGCCTATTCGGGAACCGGAAGGTTCCCCCAGCGCTAAGGGCGGGCCACGCCCCGATCGACGGACCCGTCTCAAGCGCCAGGAGGCGCCCCGCTAGCATCGGCGGCATGGCCATCGCGTCTCCGGAGCAGTACCTCGCCGACCTCAACCCCGCTCAGCGGGAGGCCGTTCTCGCCACGGAAGGGCCGTTGCTCGTCATCGCCGGCGCCGGCTCGGGCAAGACGCGCGTTCTCACGTACCGCGTCGCCCACCTGATCAACGCGGTCGGCGCCAAGCCGAACGAGATCCTCGCGATCACATTCACGAACAAGGCCGCCGGAGAGATGAGGGAGCGCCTGCAACGCCTCCTCGGCCCCAGCGGCCGCGGCCTCTGGATCCTCACCTTCCATGCCGCCTGCGGCCGGATCCTCCGGAGAGAGGCCCAGCGGCTCGGCTTCCGGTCGAACTTCACGATCTACGACCAAGCCGACCAGGTCCGGCTCGTCAAGCAATGCCTGGAGGAGCTGGAGCGTGATCCGAAGCGGTTCACGCCGCGCGGGATCCACAACCAGATCTCGCATGCGAAGGACCGGCTTGTACAACCGGACGAGTATGCGGCGCAGGTGCAGTCCTTCTACGACCAGACGGTCGCCGACGTGTACCAGCTCTACCAGCGCCGCCTGTTCGCGTCGAACGCGGTCGACTTCGACGACCTGCTGATGCTGACCGTGGACGTGCTCGAGCGCTTTTCCGAAGCACGCGAGAAATGGCGCACTGCGTTTCGGTACATCCTTGTCGACGAGTACCAGGACACGAACCACGCGCAGTACCGCCTGCTCCAGCTACTGGCCGAACCACACATGAACGTTTGCGCGGTGGGCGATCCGGACCAGTCGATTTTCGCGTTCCGCGGCGCCGACATCAACAACATCCTCGACTTCGAGCGCGACTTCCCGGGCACGCGCACGATCGCGCTGGAGCAGAACTACCGCTCGACCAACTCGATCCTCAACGCCGCGAACGGCGTCATCTCCAACAACCGCGAGCGGAAGCCGAAGGAACTGTGGTCCGAGCTCGGCGAAGGGGATCCCGTGCGCGTGGTCGAGGTCGAGGACGAGCACGCGGAAGCGCGCTTCGTCGCCGCCGGCATTGCCGCGCTGGTCGAGGAAGGCTTCTCCGGAGACGAGATCGCCGTCTTCTACCGCACGAATGCACAGTCGCGCGTCCTGGAAGACGTGCTCGTCCGGCAGGGCGTGCCGTACCAGGTGATCGGCGGCCCGCGCTTCTACGAGCGCGCAGAAGTCAAGGACGCGATCGCCTACCTGCAGGTGATCGACAACCCGTACGACGCCGTCTCGCTGCAGCGAATCGCGAACCGGCCGCGCCGGGGCATCGGTGACGCCAGCCTTGCTCGGATGCAGACCTGGGCGGATGCCCAGGGCCGCTCATTGTGGGAGGCGACCGAGTTCGCGGAGGAGGCCGGCGTCGGGGCGGCGCCGCTGCGTGCCGTGCAGCAGTTCCGCACGGTGATGCAGTCGCTCCAGTCTGGGGCGCTCGAGCTCCCCGTCGCGGAGCTCGTCGAACGCACCCTCGAGCGGAGCGGCTACCTGGAGGCGCTCCAGGCCGAACGGACGATCGAGGCGGAGGGCCGAATCGAGAATCTCCAGGAGCTCGTCGGCGTCGCACGCGAGTACCAGGAGACCGCCGATGAGCCGTCGCTCTCGCACTTCCTGCAGGAGATCTCGCTCTACTCCGACCAGGACGCGATTCGGGGCGAAGAGAGCCTCGTCACCCTGATGACGCTGCACAACGCAAAGGGCCTCGAGTTCCGCGCCGTGAATCTGATCGGAATGGAGGAGGGCATCTTCCCGCACGCGCGCTCGATCGAAGAGCAGGGGATCGAGGAGGAGCGGCGGCTCTGTTATGTCGGCATGACGCGAGCAAAGGAGCTGCTGACGCTGATGCACGCCTCGTCACGCTCCCTGTGGGGCTCCCGCGGTTACAACATGCCGTCCCGGTTTCTCGACGAGCTCCCGGCGACGGCCGAGCGCGAGCGGCTGCGGCCGGCCTCCTGGTCGTCGTACGGCGCCGCGGGCGTTGCGCCGCGGGACGATATCCCCGTGCTCTCGACAGGCGACTCGGTCCGCCACGGGACACTCGGCGAAGGCGTCGTCATCCAGATCGAGGCCGGCGGCGTCGTCACCGTTCGCTTTGCGGACGGGAGCGAGCGCAGGCTGATGCTGGACTACGCGCCCCTCGAACGCATTCCGTAGGGTCGCACGGGTGACCATCGAGATCCGAAACCCATCCGTGGATGAGTTCAAGGAGGCGGCTCTCGTCGTCTACACGGCGTTCGGAGACCTGATGCGTGATGAGGATCTCGAACGTGAGCGCAAGATCATGCCGCGGGACCGCTTTCTCGCCGCCTACGAAAACGGCCGGCCGGTGGGGGCCGCCGCGTCATATCCCTTCGAGCTGACGATTCCGGGCGGCACCGTCCGCGCCGGTGGCGTCACGTGGGTCGGCGTTCTTCCGAGCCATCGCCGTCGGGGGGTTCTGCGGGAGTTCATGCGCCGCCAGCTGGACGATCACCGAAAGGGTTTAGAACCGATCACGATCCTGAGCGCATCGGAAGCGGCGATCTACGGACGGTTTGGCTACGGAATCGCTGCACCGAACCACAACCTCGACGCGGACACCGATCGCTTCCGATTTCGCGGCGATCCCGATCCAGTCGGGAGCGTCCGGCTCATCGATCGGGACGAGGCGCTCCAGCTCTTGCCGCCCGTCTATGACCGCGTTCGAGTCGAAACGCCCGGCATGTTCGCGCGAACGTCGGACTGGTGGACAGAGATCAAGTTCGCCGATCCCGAGCACTGGCGTCGCGGGGCAGGCCCCAAGTTCCTCGCCGTGCTGGAGATCGAGGGCGTACCGGAGGGCTTCGCCATCTACCGCGTCAAATCGGAGTGGGAGCAGGGGATCCCGCACGGCCAGGTCCGGGTCATCGATGCCGTCGCGACCTCCCCGGCCGCCACCCGCGAGTTATGGCGCTATCTGTTCGGGATGGACCTCGTGTCGAAGGTGCAGCAGCAGATGTTCGATCCCGGCTCGCCTCTCTTCCTCATGGTCGAGGACGCGCGCCGACTGCACCTCGGTGTTTCAGATGGCCTGTGGTTGAGACTCGTCGACGTCGAGGCGGCGCTCCGCGCACGTTCGTACCGGACAGAGGACACGATCGTGATCGAACTGCGGGACGAGTTCTGCCCCTGGAACGCAGGCCGCTGGCGGATTGGGGGCGAGATCTCGCGAACGAACGACGAAGCGGATCTCGCTCTTGACGTCGCCGACCTCGCCTCCGCGTACCTCGGCGCCTTCGATTTCCATCGCCTCGCTGCCGCCGAGCGTGTCGAGGAATTGCGATCCGGAGCGCTGGACCGGGCAAGCGCTCTTTTCCGCACCAGTCGACCCCCCTATTGTCCGGAGGAGTTCTGATGTCTTTTGAAGTCCGTCCCGTCGCCGACAACGAGGAGTACAGGGACGCGATTCACGCGATCGGTCAGTACTTCGGGATGGAGCTCACGGACGAACAGGTCGAGCGGTTCCTCAAGGTGCTGCCGTTGGAGCGGATGCACGCGGCGCGCGAAGACGGCCGGATCGTCGGCGGAGCGGGCGCATTCTCGTTTGACCTGTCGATCCCAGGTGGCAGCCTGCCGACGGCCGGCGTGAGCGTCGTCGGCGTTTATCCGACTCACCGCAGGCGCGGTGTCCTGCGGGCCATGATGCGCGTGCAGCTGGACGACGCGAGAGACCGCGGCGAGCCGCTCGCGGCACTCTGGTCCTCCGAGGAGACGATCTACGGCCGCTTCGGCTACGGGGTTGCAGCCTGGGTTGGGGAGATCTCGATTCCCCGCGAGTACGCGGCCTTCGTCCGTCCGTTCGAGCGGGAGGGTGAGGCGCGATTCGTGGATGCAGAGGAGGCGTTTGCGCTCTTCCCACCCATCTGGGCCGCCGTGCGGTCCCAGCGGGCCGGCATGTATGTGCGGCCGGACGACTGGTGGCGCGATCGCATCTTCCGGGATCCAGAGGAGCGTCGCGAGGGCGCCGGGCCGAAGCGGTTCATCGTCCACGAGCTCGACGGGCGGCCGACCGGCTACGCGATCTACCGGCATAAGGCGGGCTTCGAGGCAGGGACGTCGACGGGGGTGACCCAGGTGCTAGAGGCAATGGGCGCGACGGCCAAAGGTACGGAGAACATCTGGCGATATCTCCTCGACATCGACTGGGCCGCGAAGATCGAGGCATCGCTCCTTCCGCCCGACCACCCGCTGTTCCTTCTGCTTGCGTCCCCGCGCCGAGCTAAATACCGGATGGGTGACGGGCTCTGGGTCCGCCTCGTGGACATCGGGGCAGCGCTGTCCGCGCGCAGCTACCGTGACGGGCAGCCGGTCGTGCTGGAGGTGCGCGACGCGTTCTGCGACTGGAATGAGGGCCGCTGGAAGGTGGGGGACGGCTCGGCGCAGTTAACGAAGAATGAGCCCGATCTGCGTCTCGACGCGGATGCGCTGGGCAGTGCGTATCTCGGCGGGATCACGTTCGCGCAGTTGCGCGACGCCCTCCGGGTGGAGGAGCTCACCGATGGTGCGGTCGCGCGTGCCGACGACCTCTTCCGGACCGACCTCCATCCCTGGTGTCCCGAGATCTTCTGAGATGAAGCTGGGGCTCTGCACCGTGATCGCGGCGTTCTTCTTTCCTGCCGCGGCGTCGGCGCATACGGACTTCGGTCCGCAGCTCGCTTTCCAATGGCCGGCGGAGGGGACGATCACTTCGCCCTTCGGACAGGACGGCTATCGCTGGCACACGGGTCTGGACATCGGAATCCTCCGCTCGCTCGACGTCCGTGCCGCCTCGGCCGGTGTCGTGACGAGCGTGGGCTACGTTCCGGGCTATGCGGGTTACGGCAATGTGGTCGTTGTCGCCCTCGGTGGTGGGTTCTCGACCTTGTACGCCCATCTCTCCCGTCTGCGGGCGCGCCCCGGTCAGGAGCTGCGGCCAGGCCAGCTGATCGGCATCGCGGGTTGCACCGGCTGGTGCACGGGCACGCACTTGCACTTCGAGCTCCGCTATCGCGGCCGTCCCATGAACCCGCTGCCGCTGATCGCCGAGCAGTAGCTCGGCTACACTTCGCCCGCAACCGGGGCGGTTAGCTCAGTTGGGAGAGCACCAGCTCGACAAGCTGGGGGTCACTGGTTCGAGCCCAGTACCGCCCATACAACCCCCTGCAAAACGGCTACGCGCGTTGCCTCTTTTGCTGACGGATTCGGTTAGTCACGTTTTGGTCACGTTTTTGGTCACGTAGCAGTGGCCGCTTGCGGGGCTGCGCGGGCAGCAGCGGCGGCGCCTTCCCGAGGAGTTCGACAGCCGCCGTCGGATACCGGCGGGGGCCCCGCGAAACTGCTTAGCGGCGAGGAGGCGCGGCTCGAGCGGCCGGCTGAGCAGGTTGGCGAAGTCGCTCTGGGCGAGTTGTGCGCGCACGTCGGCGCCGTGGGCTGCCTGTTCGAAGAGGTGGGTGTAGGTGTCGAGGGTCATGCTGGTACGGGCGTGGCCGAGGATGCCGCTGACCTGGGCGACGTCGAGGCGGATGTCGATGATCAGGTGACTGGCGAAGGTGTGACGGAGATCGTGGAAACGCAGGCGTCGCCCGTCGCGATCGAGACTCGCGTCGACGGCAGCGCGACGCAGCACCCGCTTGGAGACGTTGTGGTGCAAGAACGCGCTGCCGCGCGAGGTTGCGAACACGTAATCGGAGCCGCGCGCGAAATGTGAGCCGCGTTTGTGTTGGCGAAGAACCGCGGCGAGCTGGGGGAGGAGCGGTATCTCACGGACGGAGGCCCGCGTCTTGGGTCGGATCCGG
>WNFZ01000298.1_pt1 | contig 48713 bp, 52 predicted proteins | sample 5400081 | NCBI WGS metagenome assembly WNFZ01 (sample SAMN13153365, study PRJNA577476) | soil metagenome | isolation source: 80 cm soil or saprolite under grassland replicate 1 | place: USA:California | collected 2016-06-15
AGCAGCTGGGTGAGCACCGTCTCCCCGGTCGCACCGATCGATCCGATCGGCGCTAGCGCGACTCCATCCGGTCCCTCCGGCGTGAGCGCCTGCGCCAGCGCCGTGACGAGGTAGGCCAGGAAGCGAGCCGGGTCGTTGTCGCTTTGGTCCAGCGCCAGCCAGGCTACTGCCGTACCGCGCTGCTCGATGAGCGCATGGCACCAGGTGGCGAGCAGAGTGGTCTTGCCAAAGCCGGCCGGCGCGGAGAGAAGCAGGAGGCGCTTCCCCGGCGCAGTGGGTATCAACGCCAGCAATCGCTCGCGCGGGAGTGTATGGGCGCGCGGCGGCGGCACATCCAGCTTGGTCTGGAGCAGTGGAGTTCCTTCCAGCTGCATGGCGGCATCCTATAGCATACAATCATCCAGCGTGAGTATATATCGCCGTTGGGCTATCAGTGTGGAGGAGCGACAACCGAATGTGAAGATCTGATCGCCGAGCACCGCAGTCGGCCGACCGGCGTGCTGCCCGCCGCACTGGTACACTCTAACCCGAAGTCTAACTTTCGATAGGTGACGGCGAGGTGGGTTTACGACTATGTTGGATATGGACAATGACTCGGTATCCGTGGCACAGACGCCACTGCGAGGTACCCTATGCTCAACCACCTCCGTCAGCACATCGCCGCGACGCTGGAGCAAGCGCGCAGCGCTACACTGGCGACCAGCGGCCGGCCGGGCTGCAAGCCCAGGTGGTGCCGTGCGTGGCCAGCGGCATTCAGCTTTACCTACTGCTGCCACGCACGTCGGATCACTTGCTGAACCTCGAACACGACCCGGCAGTGGTCGTGACGACGGCCGAGTGGCAGCTCTCCGGGCGCGGGCGCGTCGTGACGGAAGCGGAATGCGCCGCTGCGCTGCTGCTGCTCAAGGCACCCGATTCACCCTGGAGCGTGGTGATCGAGGTACAGCCGAGGCGCGTGTCGATCGCACAGCGCGAGGGCTGGGGCGCCGCTGAGACAATCGATTTGGAGTAGTACGCCTATATTATCCACCCAAAGCACAATCATCCGCAGCGAGCATGCGGGGTTGGCGGTGTACCAACTCGGCATCGGCGAACCGCTGCGGAAATGGGCTATTTCGTTCTGTTGAATGGCAGACGGAGAACCAACGACAAATCGCATTCGTCGCTGAGCTCGTCCATCCCATGCGCGATATTCTCCTCAAAGAACTTATGCCGGACCCGCAGGCATTGCGTGCTGCTGGGCGATCATCATAGTTTCTCCGCCGACATGTGCTGCCCCAGCACTATGTTGCGATCACCTCGGCCGTGTCTTTGCGATCCGGCGGGAACGGTCCTTCGTGCAGCAGATACTGACGCCGTGTGCCGGGGCTCGTGATGATCGTCAGACCGTTCACTCCACTATTGACATGGAAGCGCTGCGTGTCGCCGCGATCTGCTTGCTCGGGAGCCGTGGCCCAGCCTAGCGCGTTCCGCACTGCGCCGTTGGTGGCCCAGAGCAGGCCAAACCCATGCACGGGAGCAGAGCGACCGGGCGGTGGCGTACCCTGATCCGGCAGCGGCACGCCGGCCTGCCACGCGTCGGGATAGCTCTGCCACACCAGGGCGTTGGCGCTCGGCTCGTGAAAGACCACGTAGATCGTCCCCGGTTTTCCGGCCGGATGCGAGAGCCAGATCATTTGCCCACGCTCAAACGGCTGGACGGCGATCGGCACCCGCAGGCGCGGCAGGCTTGCCGCACAGCCATACCCGCGCTCGCCGGCGAGATCCGCGAGCGGGCTGGAAACATGCGCGCATTTGAGCGCCTTGGTGTAGGCAAAGATGTCCCGGCCGAGCAGACCGAACAAGACCGCATAGGGCGTCCCGGCGAGCTCGGGGTGCTCTTCCATGCGCCGCCGTTCGAAGTACTGCACGGTCCCGGTCCAGACGCTACTGCCGACCATCAGCGACTCCTCGATCGGCTCGGTGAGCGGGTAGCCGAAGCGCCGTAGCCCGCCATCCGCCAACCAGGAACGCAGGAATGCACCGCAGAGGCTGTGGCCGGTCTGTGGGAAGTAGCGGCAGCCGACCGGGGCCTGGTCGACCCGCGGCAGATCCTCCCAGCGGCGCTCCTGCGCCTCGAGCATACTGGCGCCGAGGCGGCCGGCCAGAACCCCCAACCCCTCCGCGCTGTGATCTTCGAGCCGATCGCGTTCGAACCACTGCACCGGGCCGATCCACGAACCCTCGATCTGATCGTCGAAGACTCCACTGATCGGGTAGCCGAACACGCGAAGCCCACCATAGCGCTCCCAGTAGGCACGGATGGCCCCGCTGATACACTCACCGGTTTCGGGAAAACAGCGTGGGCCGCTGGCAGCAGCCACCGGGAACGGGAGCAGCGTGCTCACCGCCAGCAGCAGCAGCCCACCTCTCAGGGAGCCGCGCCGGTAGAGCAGAGTGAAGAGCATGAGCAGAGGGATGCCCACGACGAGGATAAACACGTCGCCCCCCTTGAACCCGCTGCCATCGCGGAGCGTCTCGTAGCGATACAACCCCTGGCCGTATATCTGCACGGTCTCCCCGCGCAGCGTCGTAAAGGAGAATGGACTGCCCGCATCCTGCCAGAACAAGCCGATACTGGCGGCGACCAGCGCCAGTACAGCGATCAGCGCCGAAAGCCAGACGCCAGCCTTTGACAGTTTCATAAGGTTTCCCGCTTTCCGATGGACGGCTAGTGCATTTTCAAGCATTGCGGAATAGACCACAGATCGACCGGATTGGATGGATTCGCACCGATCATTTCTAGTAGTGAGGCGTGCAGATCCGTGCTATCCGTCAAATCCGTGGCCTATTTCCGCACGCCTCACGCCAGATTGCATTAGTTTCACTTCGGCAGGCCGCCAGTGACACGCATCATCCAGCGCATACACTTATGGCCGACATCGACCGGCGCGCAATACATCATCGGGCAGGCGCCTGCGATCAGCACGATGTCGTACTCGCGACAGAACGCGACCGCATCCGCCGACAGACTGGTGCCCCCGTGGATCAGCGACTCGTGCATCCACACGCGCGGCACGCCCGCGGTCACGCACTGGCGTACCAACTCTTCCGTCACCGCCGGGCGTGTCGCGATCACCACTCCGTCGACGCCGCCAGGGATCGACAACAGATCCGGGTAGCAGCGGTCGCCGTCGAATGTCTCGGCCGTGGGGCTGACGGCAAAGACCTGATAACCGGCGCTTTTGAGCTTGCGATAGATCATGTTGCCGGGGGTTTCTCGCGCGGCCGAGACGCCGGCGATGGCGACGCGCCGCTGCGCCAGGAAATCCTCAACCTTCTCGCTCAGCGTTGGCAATGTTGTATGTTCCGTAGCCACGGCTTGCTCCTTTCAAAGGTAGATCAGTAAGTTTAAGTGGTGATTGAGCGCGGTCGCCGTGCCAGTGGCGCGACGACCACGCGATCCAAGGTCCTTACGGCGCCCGCGACTCCACTGTTGGTGGAGCTTCTTTCTTCTGGCCGTTTGTGAGTGGGTAAGCGGGTCCAACCGGCGCATCGTCGAAGCGCTCGACCTCGATCGTGCAGTCGGTCAGCAGGGCCGCGATCGCCCCGACCGCCGCCAGCACCGGGGCGAGCACCACGCCGATCACGCCGATCGTCAGCGGGAACTCGGCCACTGTGCGTTCATCCTGCTTGATAATGATCCGCCGGACGTTACCCTCGTGGACGAGCCGCTTGATCTGCTCGATCAACTGGCCACCCTCGACCTTGATTATCTCCATCCTGGTCTGCTCTGCCATAGAAGGCCTCCTTACAATTCATTGTATGAAACCGCCAGACACACGCGGAACCTTCCTTTCCTGGATCATAAGGATAAACCAGCACTCGGAGCATCTATCAAAAGGTTGAATCGCGGTTTGATCGGCTGCTTCGCGCACCGGGTCGTCGGCGGCGAACGGGGCGGCGTAGGAAGCCCACAGCGCGCCCTGATCCACCCGGCGATCGATCGAAAGATAGATGACTGCATGGGGGGTTGAACGCTACCATAGCCTCAAAGGAGGATGCCGGTATGGCTCTGTGTACGATACCCTCAGCTTGGATGGCAGGCGCCAAGCGTGTGCTGCGCCCCCGCTATTTGCTTGTGCTCTCCGCGGCGATCTTCGCCCTCTACCTCGTGTTCTTTCATCCCTGGCTGACGGCATGGGGCGCCACAGTGGCGGAGCAGCAGATGACGCTGCCAGGGGATGAGCTCGCGCCCTATCCGGCGGTACGCGTCACTCGGGCGCTGACCATCGCCGCGCCGCCCGATAAGGTCTGGCCATGGCTGCTCCAGGTCGGTCAGGACCGTTCTGGGTTCTACAGCTACACCGCCGGATCGGCGACCGTGTGCCCATGGCGCGCCAGGATGTCTTGAGCGGGCAGGCCGGCGCGGCGACGTTGCTGCCGGTGGATATCCTCGAGCCCGGGCGTGCGATCGGCCACCTGCCCTGCGTGTACGTGCTGGAGCCGGTGGGCGACCACACTACCCGCCTGCTCTGCCGTGAGTACAACACCTATAGCCCGCTCGTGCGCTGGCTCCTGTGGGATCCGATGCACTTCACGATGGAGCGGCGCATGATGCTCGGCATCAAGGCGCTTGCCGAGGGACGGACGTACCCGCCGCCCGCGCTGGATCTCGCGGCGCGCATTGGTTGGGTTGCGGCGGGCATCGGCGTGCTCGGGCTGTTCCTGGCGCGGCGCCGTCGCTGGCCCTGGCTGCTGCCGCCGGCGGCCGTTGCCTTGCCGGTCCTCTGGACCACGGGCGACGTGAACGCAGCCCTAGCCGGATTCCTAGCGGTGGGCATTACTCCCGTCGGCGCGCTGGCCTTCGGCCGACGGTGGTGGGCGCCGTTCTCGACGATTGCCGCGATCGTGCTGCTGGTGCTGGTCGTCACCCCAGAGGCCTACATGACATTCGGGCTGATCTTCGACCTGATCATCCTGGCCGCGATCGTGGGCGTGTTTGGCCCGCAGCTCCGCCACAGCGCCGCGCCGCATGTCTCGGACCAGGCGCCGAGCGCTGTGTGATAGGTGTGGGTGGGAGCGCGACGTCGATTTGATACCTTGCCATCCTGTATCTGCTCGGGGTTATAGCAGCGGGGTGGGCAATAAAGTAAGCGAGAAGGTAAACTATGCGTGCCATTCCCTTCATCAAAAAGCATCCAGTGCTCAGCTACTGCGCGCTGGTGATACTCTGGTCATTTAGCTGGTGGTCGCTCATCCTGACAGTTGTCCCGGTCGGTACGATCTTCGACCTGCCGTTGAATCCCGTTGTCATGGCCTTCATGCTGATCGGCGCAGCCGGCCCAAGCCTCGCGGGGATCGTGCTCACGCGGATCGTCGACGGCCAGGGAAGCGTGAGAGCACTGCTGGCCCGCCTGCGAGTGTGGCGCGTGGGCGTGTGGTGGCTGGCGCCGCTGATTCCCTATGCAGTGACGATCGCCCTGTTCGGGCTGTACATGCTCTGGGGAGATCAGGCCGCCATAGCTGGGATCACCGCGAAAATTGGTCCGGCGATTGGTATCGGACTGAGCGCCTTGTTCGAGGAGTTCGGCTGGCGCGGCTTCCTGCTGCCGCAGTTGCAGCAGCGCTACAGTCCACTTGTGTCCGCGCTGGTGGTCGGCCTGGTCTGGGGCGGCATCTGGCACCTGTACGGCGACTACTTTGCCCTCGGCAATCGGGGCTGGTGGGCCATCCCGCTGCTTCTCGTGCAAGCGCCGCTGCTGCTGACCGCCCACTCAGTATTGCTCACATGGGTGTACAACCATACTCGCGGCAGCATGCTGCTGTGCGTGCTGTTCCACTTCGCGATTTCGTCCAGCGCATTCATCTTCAGCGTGGCGTACCCATCGAATATGTCATTCCTGGCCTGGAGCATCGTCGGCGCCCTGGTCTGGTGGGTCGTGGCGGGCGCGGTCGTCCTGCTCGGCGGACGGCCGCTGGTGCGCCCTGCTGTGATGACGGCGGATGCGCGCTGACCAAGGTGCCGCTTGTCTCACCGTCTCTTGTGTCCATGATTAACGCTTCGGTGCCGAATGGTGGTGGGGATGAGGCGGATAAATACGCCACGATTGAGAAAATGAACAAGATCGTATTGGAGTTCTTCAACGTGTACCTGAAGGGGGAAGGAAGCTTTACCGCTGCGGGAACGTAGTACGACGCCCAGCGATGATGAGGCCAAAGATATGTCGGCAGTAAGAAATCCTATGTTACGCGTGATGACCTTAGAAAGTCGGCCATCACTGTTGGCCCATTCCCGCACGCCTCGCTTGAGAAAGCCATAGAACGAAAGGCCATTTCATGAAAACAACCCTCGCTCAACCGCTAAGTGCTCGTGCCAACAACGCGCGAGTGCGCCCCATGGTGGCGTTGGTCAGCCGCACGGTTCTATTCGCTCTCTGGCAGGCGGTCATCGCGGCGATCTATGCGTTATTTGGCAGCCGTACACCGTGGGACGCGTCGGCGGCGTGGTGGCCGGTGACGGCCACGCTGACCAACCTGGTCTCCATCGCGCTGCTAGTGCTCTGGCTCAGGTACGAGGGTGCGCACTTCTGGAGCGTGTACCGGTTTGACCGCACCACATGGAAGCACGACCTGCCGGTGGCGATCGGGGTGTGCGCCCTCAGCGCGCCTGCTGTAGTACTCTCCAGTTATGTCCTCGCCACTGCGCTCTTCGGCGACGCCGCATCCGTGGTCGATCGCTATATCCTTCCGCTGCCGCTGTGGGCGGCGGGGATCAGCCTGGTTGCGTTCCCGATCACGATTGCCCTCGCCGAGCTGCCCACCTATTTTGGCTATGTGATGCCGCGCCTCGGGCGTGGCTGGGGCGCTGTGGCGGCATCTGCCTGCTTCATTAGCCTGCAGCACGCCACCTTGCCGCTATTGTTCGACGGACGTTTCATGCTGTGGCGCGCCGGCATGTTTTTGCCATTTGCCGTGCTGCTGGCGATTGCACTGCGCTGGCGGCCACGCCTGCTGCTGTATCTCACGATTGTTCATGGATTGCTGGATCTGCAGGCAGCCCTCATGGTGCTATCACGTTCCTGGTGAATTTTTGGCCGTTGGTGTATACTGGTAGCGATTTAGCGGATTTCTCTACCACTAGCGGCGAGTGCCCGTGGTATCTCTTAGAGGAATGCTGCAATGACCAACGAGGCGCGCGCCGCGAGCGCGGCACAGCATCCATTCGTCGCCGGCCACCACGCTACTGCCAGGCATCAGGATGCCGCGCCACAGCCAGCGCCCACCGATGCGCGATTCCAATCGCTCCTGGAGTCGGCCCCCGACGCGATTGTGATAATTGATCCCAATGGTCAGATCGTGCTCGCCAACAGCCAAGCCGAGCGCGTGTTTGGCTACGATCGCGTCGAACTGATCGGCCAGCCAATCGAGATGCTGCTGCCCGAACGCTTGCGTACACGCCATACTCAGCATCGCGCGACGTATGTCGCCGAACCGCATACCCGCCCCATGGGAGTCGGCCTCGACCTGGTCGCGCGCCACCGCGACGGCGCCGAATTCCCGGTCGAGATCAGCCTGAGCCCCCTGCAGACTGAGGAGGGTCTGCTGGTTACCAGCGTGATCCGCGACATCACCGAGCGCAAGCAGGCGGCCGATGAGCTGGAGCGGCAGGTACGGCGGCGCACCGCCCATCTGAACGCGCTACTTGAGTTCAGCCAGGAGTTGCTGGGGGCGCGCAGCCTCGATGCAGTGCTCGAGCGCGCCCTGAATCAGGCTATGGCGCTTGCGCGTGGGGCCCAGCACGGCGCGATCTACCTCTACGATGAGGCGGCCCAACGCCTTGCGCTGCGCGCCAGCGCGGGCTTCAGCCCGCTGCCCGACTTCAGCCGCGCGGTCGACCTCGGCATCATCGGCCGATCGTTCACCAGCCGCGAAGTGCTCATGACCGACTCCGCCGACGAATGGCTCGTATTGGCCGCCAAAGCGGGCGGCGACGACGAGTCGCAGCGGCTGCTCCAGGCGCTGCATCTGCCGGCCCCACCCAGCGGCATGATCACGATTCCGCTGCTCGCCCACGGCCAGGCAATTGGGGTGCTATTCCTGCTGCGCAGCACCGGGGCGGGATCGTTCGCCGGCGAGGCGCGCTCGACGCTCGAGGGTCTTGCGAACCTGACGGCCGCCGCGATCATCGAAGAGCGCAGCGCGCGCGAGGCGGCCACCCTCGCGGGCCAGCTGGCCCAACTGGAGGAGCAGCAGCGCACCCTCGCCGCGCGCCTGACGTCGGCCGAGGCAGCGATGCTTCAGGCGGCACGTCTCGCCGCCGTCGGCCAGCTTGCCGCTTCGATCGCTCACGAGATCAACAACCCGCTGTACGCCGCTCGCAACTGCCTGTACTTGCTCGAAGAAGATCTACCCGCCGAGCTGCGCGAATCGAACCTGCTGGGGATCGCGCGTGAACAGCTCGGCCGCATCGGCGGAATCATCGAGCGCATGCGCGATTTCTACCGGCCGGCGCGCGGTGAACTGGTGCCCGCCGATCTCAACCAACTGCTGGAAGGGACACTTGCGCTGGCCGGGCTGAATATGCGCCACGTGGCGATCGAGGTCATCTTTGCGCCGGCGCCCGATCTGCCCGAGGTACGCTGCAACAGCGACCAGCTGCGCCAGGTGTTCCTGAACCTGATTCTGAACGCGATCGACGCTATGCCACAGGGCGGCACATTGACGGTTCGCACGATTGCCGGACCGACCGTCGCAGTGGTCGAGGTGCACGACACAGGCGTTGGCATTGCGGAGGACATCCGTGCCCGGCTATTCGAGCCGTTTTTCACGAACAAGCCGACCGGCACCGGGCTGGGGTTGTCGATCAGCGCGCACATTGTGACCCAGCATGGCGGCCAGATCGTGGTTGAGAGCGCAGAAGGCCAGGGCAGCACCTTCCGGGTTGCGCTGCCCTACCAGCCCAATCTCTAATCTCCAAAAATGACCACCCGTAGTGGAGGGACGATGCAACAGCAAGCTGCGCGCATTCTGATCGTCGACGATGAAGCGGCGATCCGGCTCACGATGGACATGCTGCTGCGGCGGCACGGTTATTCGGTCGCGACGGCGACGAGCGGGGAGGAGGCATTGGCGCTGATCGCGCAGCATCAATTCGACTTGCTATTGCTCGATCTCAAAATGCCAGGGCTGAGCGGCCTCGAGGTTGCCCAACGTGCCCAGCACCTGCAGCCGGCCCCGGCCATCCTCATCCTGACGGGCAGCAGTGCAATTGAAGGCGCGCTGGACGAGCCGGGCGTAGGCAAGTTCAACTATATCGTCAAGACCGCCAGTCCAGAGGCGGTGCTAGAGCGCGTCGCAGCAGCGATCCGATAGCCATCGGATGCTAACTCCTACACGCCCACCTGCGCCGCCGAGGGCCAGTGCACCCACACGAGTGCCCACACCAGCGCCACGTCGATCAGCACTGCGAGCGATAGCCACGGGTTGAAGTACAGCGCGAACAGTGCCAGCGAGGACACCGATGCGGCGACCGTGACGGCCCGCCACCACTCGAGATGGGTGAACAGACCGACCGCGCCGCTGATGCAGAGCGCCGCCGCGACGATTGCGAGCAGGGCGGCGAGCCAGCGCGAGGCATCCTCGCTGACCCCGCTGAATAGCCACGAATAACCCGGATCGAACGGCGCGGTTCCGCTCGCAGGTGCCGAGCGACTGGCCACCTGCGGAAGCCAGATCGCCGCGTGGATCAGTCCATGCGCGATCAGAAACACACCGAGTGCGAAGCGTAACATACATGCCTTCTAATGAATTTTGACAGTCAAAACACAACAGCCGAGCTTCCATACCGGTAGTTCTTCCACCGCGTTCGCTGGGATCATCTGCCGGAGCCACAGCGCGCTGTCCTTAGGGATGCGTCGCTGGGTGGTGTAATCGATATAGACGATGCCGAAGCTGCACCTGGCGAGCCGCACGCAAGCCGCGCTCCACGCCCTGCGGCAGGGGATCGCGAGCTTTGACATGTCGTGATCGCCGTCAGGCGATATGACGCCAGGCTCAGATCATTCACGCCAGAACAGCGGCGGCTTGTACGAGCTCCACCCCATGTCGCAGCGCCTGCTTGTTCAGATCCAGCAGCTCGCCTTGGTGCGGAGATAAGTGCGCCTCCAGCGCGCGTTCGACCGCCGCGCGCGGTACGATCCCCGTCCGCTCCAATAGCGCGCCCAGCATCACCAGATTAAGCAGCTTTGGGTTCCCAAGCTCGGTGGCAACCTCACTGGCCGGGATCGGGATGGCGTGGATGTCGGTCCGAGCGATCGATCGCACCGCGAGCGACGCGTTGTAGATCAGGTTGCCGTCAGTCGCCAACAGTGGCTCATATTTCTCGATCGATGGGTTGTTGAACGCCACCACATTCGTTGGATGGCGCACCAGCGGCGCGCCAATCTCCTCATCGGCGACGATTACGGTGCAGTGCGCGGTGCCGCCGCGCATCTCTGGCCCATATGATGGGAGCCAGGTGACCTGGAACCCTTCGTCCATGGCGGTGAAGGCCAGTAGGCGGCCGGCGAAGAGCGCGCCCTGCCCGCCAAACCCACTGAATATGACGTCGTATTGCATAGCCTGCCTCCAACAGCGCGTTAGAACGTTTTAACGTTCCAACGTGCTAACGTTCTTGAACTCCCCCAGCGCATACACCGGCAGCATCTCCGTCGCGATCCACTTCAGCGCATCGGCCGGCGTGAGGCCCCAGTTGGTTGGGCAGCTCGACAGCAGCTCGACCAGCGAGAAACCCACGCCCGCAAGCTGGTTCTCGAACGCCCGCCGGATGGCCTTCTTCGCCTTGCGGATTTCGGCCGGATTGTGCAGGCTGCGCCGCGCCACAAACGCAGCGCCATCGATCTGGGCCAGCAGCTCGCAGACCTTGATCGGGTAGCCCATCATGCCAACATTGCGGCCAGACGGCGACGAAGTGGTCGGCATCCCCACGAGCGAAGTCGGAGCCATCTGGCCGCCGGTCATGCCATAGATCGCGTTGTTGATGAAGATGACGCTGATGTTTTCGCCGCGTGCGGCGGCGTGGATGATCTCGGCGAGGCCGATCGCAGCCAGGTCGCCATCGCCCTGGTAGGTGAAGATGAAGGCATCCGGTCGCACGCGCTTCAGGCCGGTCGCCATCGCCGGGGCACGGCCATGCGCCGCCACCACGAAGTCGCAGTCGAAGTAGTTGTATGCGAACACTGCGCAGCCCACCGGCGCGACGCCGATCGTACGCTCGCGGATGCCTAGCTCGTCGATCACCTCGGCCACCAGCCGGTGCGCAACGCCATGCGTACAGCCAGGGCAATAGTTGGTGACACAATCGGTCAACGAGCGCGGCCGTTGGTACACGAGTTGTTCAGGGACTTGGGAGATCATCGTTGATCACCTCTCGCGTTAGCGCGTTGGCACGTTGAAATGTTCAAACGTTCCAACGTTCAAACCTTCTAGCACCGCTAAGATCTCGTCGGGCAGCGGCACCACGCCGCCCATGCGGCCATAGAAATGCACCGGCACGTGCCCGGCGACTGCCAGCTTTACGTCGTCGAGCATTTGTCCGGCGTTCATCTCGACTACCAGGAATGCGCGCGCCTGCCCGGCGAGCTGAGCCAGCCGCGTGTCCGGAAACGGGAAGAGCGTGATCGGCCGCAGCAGGCCAGCCCGGATCCCCTGCTGGCGGGCGGCTTTGACAGCGCTTTGCGCAATCCGCCCGGCTGAGCCGAACCCAACCACGATCAGCTCGGCATCTTCCAGCATATATTCAGAAGCGCGAACTTCGGTGGTGCGAATCGCGGCGATCTTATCCTGGAGGCGCAGGTTCAACGCCTCTAGCGCCTCGGGTTGGAGCTGGAGCGACGAGATGAGGCGCTTGGCGCGGCCGTTGGCGCCGCTCAGGCCCCATACTGGCGTAGTGCGCTGCTGAGGCAGCATCGGCGGCAGCTCGGCTGGCTCCATCAACTGGCCAAGCGTGCCGTCGAGCAGCACGGTCACGATCGTGCGGTACAATTCGGCCAGCTCAAACGCTAGCCCAGTCAGGTCGATCGCCTCCTGCACCGTCGCCGGCGCCAAAACGATCGGTCGGAAGTCGCCATGCCCGGCTGTTTTGACCATCTGGACGTAATCGCTCTGGCTGGGGGCGATATTGCCCAGCCCAGGCCCGCCGCGCATCACGTCGACGATCACCGCCGGGACTTCCGACGCGGCGATATAGCTGAGCCCTTCCTGCATCAAGCTAATGCCAGGGCTCGACGACGAGGTCATCACCCGTTTGCCAGCGCAGGCGGCTCCATAGACCATGTTAATTGCGGCCAGCTCGCTTTCCGCCTGCACAAAGACGCGGCCTAGCTCGGGCATGCGCTTAGCCATGTGCTCCAGCAGTTCGGTCTGAGGAGTGATCGGGTAGCCAAAGTAAGCATCGAGTCCCACACGAATCGCTGCCTCAGCGATCGCTTCGTTGCCCTTGAGCAGCTGTTTCATGACAGTCTCCTCTCGGTAGAAGCGAGAGCGGGCACCGGCAGGGCCAACTGTGAACCAGAAACAGACCCCGCCGATTCTCGATTCTTAGTTCTCGGTTCTTGAGTGGCCTGGCGGTAGACTGTGATAGCCGTGTCCGGGCAGATCAGGGCGCAGACCGCGCAGCCGGTACACATGCCGGCCGGATCGACGAGCTGCGCCGGTCGGTAGCCCTTTGAGTTGAACATATCCGACATGGCGAGCACCTGCTGGGGGCAGACACTGATGCACAGTTCGCAGCCTTTGCAGCGCTCGGAGTCGATAACGATACGCCCTTGTGTCATATCGACCTCTAACCTGATAGATATTTTCGCTTCTTTTAGAACTCGGCTCCTGCTCAGAGTCATTGGGTTGAAACTGGCGATTCGGCAAGCTCTTCGATGAATTGAACCCAGCCCGGCCAGCCACCATAGGCGAGCGACTCGCGATTTTCGTCGCTGACGACTATGACCTTCTGCTGATCGGCATATTGCAGGACGAGCGTGATCTCTTCCTTACCATCGTCCTCCACATTGGTGATACATGCGCGATCGGGGTAGCAACCATGTATGAGAAAGGCGGAGAAACAGCTCTCGCAGAATGTTCCGCCGGTAGTTTCGTGTTCGTTCGAACACAGCCCAGGTGTCATCCTGATTTGCATGGCCGATCTCCTTTTGTTTACCATTCATCGCTGTCGTCACTTCTTCAGCCTGACACCAGGTATCAGGCAATTTCCACTTGCAGGCGAGGGGTGCATTCAGAGGCGTTTATGAAGCTGTGGAGACATCGATGTGTGGAGTAAGGCACCCCGTAGCAGAAGTATAGCGTCACGCAGGGTGTCTGAGGGAAAGATAGCTACACACACGGTAGCGAAAGCCTAACGATTGCACTACCTGGAACACCTGGCCGACCAGTTGCTGCTCTGCACGTCATTGGCCTAGTTTGCCCGCGGGCAATCGCATAGGTGAAGCTTTCTTCCCTCCAAGTGTGTGGAACAACCAGCATACAGGCGGCATGCGCTATGGCGAGTGTCCTCGCCGATTACAAATATGCTGCGTCGCCAGCTACGCCGCAGCTTACGATCCGCAGCGGGGCGGCGTCGGCGGTCGCCACCAGCCCGTGACGACGAGGGGAAGCTATACCCATATAGCATCTGCTGAAAAGCTGTGAACCTGCTTGACGATTTGCCCACTGATATCGGGCAACTCTGCCAGGTGGTCCAAGGGGTGCTGATCCACCTGCGCAATTGGCGATACCCTTCGATCCGCTCGATGTGCCGCGCGATCAGTTCATCGTCGGCGGGCGGGTATGGCAACTGTGCCGCGCAGGCACTGCTGATCCCGAGAGCTTCGGCATCTTTGACATGCATGGACTCTGGTTTGTGCGGGGCGACTTCGCGCGCGCTATCGCGGCGCTGAACAAGCTGGAACTCCTGCCGTGGGATGGCTGAGGCATCATCGAGGCTCGCGACGACGAGCTGACCCCGAACCACAACGGGCGGAGCGTGTCAGAGACTCCGCCCGTCCGTTTGTGTTCGCGGTCGGCCGTTTAGGCCTTGCCGACTTCAGCCGCGAGCCTGCGGCTGTCGGACACGAGCCCAAGCTGTTGCCAGAGCCCAAGCCGGTCGCCCAGGTAGACCTCGTCGGCGATCTTGCCAGCCTCGATACGGTAGATAGTGATCCCGGCGTATGATACATGTTTCCCGGTGGCCGGAATGCCGCGAAAATCGCCCGAGTGGGTTGCCTGGGCCGTCCACTCGACGACGACTCGATCACCTTCGGCAACGATTGTCTGGGGGGTAATGTGCAGGTCGGGGAAGGCGCGGTGATACGACGCGACGCTCTGTTTCAGGCGCTCGGTCCCGCGCACCACGCGCTCCTCGTTAGCCGAGCTGCTTTGCAGGACTCGCAAGGTGTAGTTTGCGGACAGCACCGCATCAATGACATCGGTGTTGCCCATGCTCCAGACCTCCTCCAGATACCGGCGCGCCAACGCTTTGTGGTCTTCTGCTGTCATCAAGCAACCTCCTACTGTTCGTTAGCTTAACCGAGATCACATGCTTGCAACCCTACCGCAAGGTGAGCAGGCTGTCAACTAACAGGTTTTAGAACCTCTCTGTTGTGTTGTGATTTCTTTTCGCACGACGCACTGCCGTGCTGTTAGGCTTGCGATCGATCGTATCGTTTTGCGGGACACCTGATCGGTGGCGATGGCACACTCTCCTTCGCCGTGCGGCTGCACCAGGAAGGGTCCGGACCATCGCCATCCCCAAGACCATGGACAACGACGTGTTCGGCACCGACTACTACATCGGCTTCTCGACCGCCGTCACGCGCAGCGTCGAGTTCATCAATGCGCTGCGCACACCCGCCGGCTCGCACGAGCCGATCGCAGTGGTCGAGTTGTTCGGCCGCAATTCCGGCGAGACCGCGCTGATCTCGGCCTACTTGGCCGACGTCGATCGCGTGATCATCTCCGAGGTACCGTTTGATATCGAGCGCCTCGCGAAGCTGCTAGTTGGAGATAAGCGAGATATCGAGTGTTTGACAGTTTTTGCTGGCTCGGCTATCATCTCGTTGCTGTTTAGGATGATGATACCATACGCCCCTCCCGCTGCGCTACGGATATGCAGCGGTGGGTCGTGCGCTTATGCAGCGCCAGATACTTCACACCACCTATGGCACATCGACATGTTCTTACCGCAGCTTTGCCTGTTACGTCCGATCCTACAGGAACATATGCGTCAACCCTTATATGGAACTCGCCGCTTAGTTGCAGCTCTGCGTCGTCGCTATGCGCGATCCTCGCTTGCTCGGTTGCTGCTGTTCGTCGGCGCCTTGGCACTGCTTTTTGGGCGAACGCTTGTTCGCCACATATTATACGCCGCCCGTCCCTTGGTCGCCAACGACGACATGCGCCAGCAAATTTACCCCTTTTTCCGCTTTACCGATCCTCAAGTGTTTCCTAACGATCTGGCAGCGCGCTATTACCTGGACTCCTACCCGCTCGGCTACCGACTGTTCTATGCTTGGCTGGCGCGCGTGTATGATCCAGCAGCGGTGACCAAGGTGGTGCCGTATCTGCTGCTCGCCGCGTTGCTGATTGCGGTTGGGACCGCGACCTACCGGTTGGGTGGCTGGATCTGCGCTTGGTTTAGCCTTGTCTTCTGCCTTTCGTCGCCGTATTTTCTGGCGCGCCTGGCTGGCGGATTGCCCCGCGCCTTCGGCTGTGCGCTGCTGGCCTGTGCGCTTGCTATGCTAGTGTATGGCCGTATCGATCTGCTCGGCGTGTGTGCCGTATTAAGCGCGGCGTTTTACCCACCGGTTGCGGTGCTATGCGGACTCACGCTTGCGATCGTTTTATTCCTGCTGCCGCCACGCGACCGTGGACATGCAGCATCCTGGACGTTACAAACACGATGCGGAGTAACAGCTCTTACGCTGGTCCTGTGTGCGGCGATTCTGGCACCAACCGTGCTTGCAGAACAACACTATGGGCGACCACTGCGCCCGAACGATGTTATTGAATATCCTGAATTGGGGCTGAATGGGCGCTACGGCCCTGACGACCGTGCACCCTTCGATTCGCTCCCTGCCGCGCTGTTTAAGCTGTTGCCGGAAGCATTCCGTGGTCGAGAAGTGGACTGGGCGCCGGGGTTGTACGCATGGATCACGCACTTTCCCAACGATCCACGTCGCATCCCGTTGTATCAGTGGGGCATCCTTAGTGTTGCCGTAGCGATCTGTGTCGGCGTGGTGATCAAAGCGCGTTCCAGTAGTGCAGCGCGCCGCATATTAGCGTTGCTTCTTGCTGTGTGTGCAGCATATCTTTGTGCGCAGCTAGTGGTTCCGTATTTTTATCTTCCACAACGGTACCCTGCATACGCAATTCCGTTGGTAGCGGCGATGCTGCTCCCGGTCGCGATCCAAGAGATCGCCACCCTGCTCGGCCCGTTCCGACGACGGCGCTGGTTGGCGCACTGTGCCGTGGTGGTAGGATGCGGCGCTTGGTATCTGACGACTGGCGGCCAGGGCAACGCGCAGGCCGGGCTGTTCACGGTGCCCAGCAGCCAACTACCGCTGTTGCGGTTTGTGGCTAGCTTGCCCCCAGCGACGCGCATCGCGGCGTGGCCGTCTGAGATAGCCGACAATATTCCGTATTTCAGCCGCCGCCAGGTATTAATCAATAGTGAGACACATCAGGTGTTTCACCAGGGCTATGCCGATGAAATGCGCCGCCGCATGCGCGCCCTGATCGACGCATATTACGCCACCGATGCGGCTCCACTGATCGAGCTGCGCGATCGCTTCGGCGTCGATTATCTGGTCATCGATGAACAACATTTTTCAACACGATCGCCGGTTTATTTCCAACCGTTTGAGGCTTGGATCGTGGCAGCCCGCACCAACCTAGAACACACTGCACGGGGGGCCGAAGTGCTACGTCAGGCAGCGCGAACGGCTGTGTTTCGCGACGGGCCGCTGGTTGTGCTGGATTTGAGGCGGCTATCACCCGATCACCTCGGGTCGCAGCCATGATCATGACGTGGAAGCACTTCCGCTACGCTGTGGTCAGGTTGTAGCGGGGAAGGAAGAACGTCTTGGATCAGAAGCGCCGACTGCGCATTATTTTCTCGATGATTGGCCTCGCCTGCATTGTGGCATCGATCGCGATGATCTTCCTCGCCCCCGGAACCTTCTGGAATTGGGGCTTGTTGCTGGTCGCCTTGGTATTCATGTTCTTGGCGCGGCGGACGCCATGAGCCAGAGCAAAAGCCTCTTGCGCCGTGCGGTATCATACACATAAGTCGGAAGATTGATCAACTTTGACATGGCCCTGGAGCGAAGCCGGGATACTTGACCGGCGCTCTAGCGCATGATTTCGACCTGGCTGACCTGAATAACTGGTTTGATGTCTGTATACGTTGCCATATCGCCTTGAAGCAGCTCTGCATGGCGAATGTTGCTAAATAAGGTGAGCGCCGACAAGACTTCAAGGACGCCAAGCAGATACACGAAGGTGTTGGACGCCAGGAACGGCAGCGATGCTTGCAGCAAGCCAACCACCGGCGTCGGATCGACGAACATGAGCGCGCCAATCCAGAGTAAAACGATCCCAAGGCTGATCCGCAAAAAGGGCGCGGCGAGCCGTTGCATGACAATATACAACCGTTCCATCGGATAGTCCTCCTACAGTGATTGCGGTGCGCCCTATTCAGCGTACGTCTCATAAAAGGACCTAGCGACAAGATAGTACCGCCCCAATGTCTTCGACTTCTCCCGCGTGCGGCCCAAAGAGCGGAATCCCGGCGGTGCGCGTCACGATGTAGAGACCAATGATCGCCAGGTGACCGACGATGCCAAGGAGGAAGGTTAGCGGCGTCGGCCAACGGAGCAAGGCGAAGGCGTAGAACCACTGCGCGAGCGCAACGATCAGGAAGAAGGTCCCATAGCCCCACCATTCGTGAAAATGTTCCGGCATGACCCAGGCATGGATCAGCGCGGCACCCAGCGAGAGTCCCGCGGCAGCGTAGAGCAACATATTCGCTCGTTTCGGTCCAAACCGTTCGACACCCCCCCACATCCCACACAGCGGGCGCACCACGATTTGGCCAGTGTGTTTCCCGATCGATACTCATACGATCAGCTCCTCGACCCCTGTTGGGTAGACAGCAATGCATCGGTATGCTCATATTCGAGTACTGTCGTAGCAATCCACTGATCGCGCTCCAGGCGGTGAACGTTACCATCCTGCTGGCGCCGATGGGCTGCGGCCCCGCCGCGCCGCTGTGGAGGATGGTGGGATGAACGAGTGGCTTACAGCGATGTGCCAGTGAGGCGCAGCCGACGATGGAACAGCGTTCGGCCTGATCTGCGTGGTGCTCGCGACGCTGCTGCTGGCCGGCATCGCGCTTGGTTTCTGGCCACTGCGCACCTGGCTCACATCATTTGTGGAGTTCAACAGAACCTATCCCGTCTACGATTGTTTCTGAAGTGGCGGCTCCGACGTTTTCGCTGGTACCAGCCCTACTGCCCGACTGTGCCGCTGCGCCCAGCTAACGGCATAGAGCAGCAGCCCTAGCCCGAACACCTGCGCCGCACGAATCCCGCCGGGCAGCACCAGCGAGTCGGCGTGCAGCGTCTCGACCAGCAGCGACGTGAGCGCCTGCAGGCCTAGATAGGACACACCTAGTGCACCCTCCGGTAGCGACTGCCGCGATAGTCGCCACACGACGATCAGATTGCAGAACGCCGCCAGCGCGAAGTAGATCTGCGTCGGGTGCCGCATGGCTTCGAACAGCGGTACGCCCCAGGGCAGGCTTGTCGGTACGCCAAAGGCCTCGCCGCTCAGCAAAAGGCCGACGCTGGCAATGCTGCTTCGTTCAGGTGGTTGCCTGGATCTCTTCGAGCCATGTGACGATCCATTGATATTCGCTGCCGATTTGACGGGTATGAAACGCGAGCACCCGCTGCTGTGCATCCACGGCCGCGCACGCCGCATCGGACAGCTGTTGTAGGTGCTGGAGATACGCAAGCTGACTATCAAGAGAGGATAGGCGTGTTTGAAGGATCTCTTGCCGTTCCTGCAGGTTGAGATAGTCAAAGAACGCTACACGGGTAAAAAACTCCGCTTCATTGGCAGCTTGCTCAGGGGGAAAATCGCATAGAGCGGAATGAGGATCTGAAGGTTAGTCTGAACGAGTCTTGACTTTTGTTGGCCTTATGATATAATTTAGGCGTACCTACAAAATAAGTAAATGATAAGAAACTATGAATTTAATTGTGGAAAAACAGCTGTCGGCGCTGGTGGTAAATTGTTCGCCCGCGATCGAGGATTATCTCAAAGCGATCTATGTGTTGCATCAGGATTACGGGCATGTGACCACATCGCTGGTCGCCGAGCACTTCGGTTTCGCGCCGGCCTCCGTCACCGGTATGCTCCAGAAACTGGCGCAGCTGGCCCTGGTCACTTACGTGCCCTATCACGGTGTAACATTGACCGATCGCGGTCAGCGCCTGGCGCTCGACGTGCTCCGCCACCACCGCCTGCTAGAACTGTTTCTGGTGCGGGAACTCGGATATTCGTGGGAAGAGGTCCATGCGGAAGCCGAGGTGCTCGAACATGTGATTTCGGAGACCCTGGAAGCCCGCATCGCCGCACATCTCGGGCATCCAACCGCCGATCCGCATGGCGACCCAATCCCCTCTGCCGACGGCACTCTCCCCGTGAGCACATGTCAGCCACTCCCGCATCTTTCCCTAGGAGCCACGGGACGGATCACCCGCGTGACGGATCAGCATCCCGATCGCTTGCGGTACATGGCCGATCTGGGGCTCGTGCCCGGCGCGATCATCACTGTACAGGCACGGGCGCCCTTCGATGGCCCGCTCACGCTTGGCATCGGAGATGCCATTCATCACCTCGACAGTCGGATGGCACAGGCGATCTTGGTTCAGGAAGTAGCAAACGAAGAAGATATCTTACAAGCACAGGAAGAGGTATAGGGTATGACCCCACGACTCCCAATCACCCGGCGCACGTTCCTCGGCGGCCTTGGCCTCGCCGGTCTGGCTGGCGGCGCGGCCGCCGCTCGACGATTATTGCCGGCCGGTGACACGCCTACCGCTCATGCCCAGACCAACCGGCACAATGACCAGATACCCATGACCCACAACATGGTCGAAGGCGAGGTCGATTCTGCCGCCAATGGCTTCGACCCAACCGCCATGCTGACCGATTTTGATGCTGGGAAGGTCAGCACCTTGCCTAGTGGCCAGACGCTCCGCGAATACACGATCGTCGCCGGCGAGAAGCTGATTGAGATCGCACCTGGCGTGACTTTCCCGGCCTGGGTCTACAATGGCCGGGTGCCCGGACCGACTATCCGTTGCACCCAAGGCGACCGGCTCCGCATCACCTTCACCAATGGCACCAGCCACCCCCACTCGATCCATTTCCACGGCATCCACAGTCCGGTCATGGACGGCCTTACACCGGTCATGCCGGGTGGCACGTTTGTCTATGAGTTCGACGCCGAACCATTCGGCCTGCATCTGTACCACTGCCATACGGTTCCGTTCCGCCGCCACATCCATAAAGGGCTGTACGGGGCATTCATCATCGACCCGCCCTCCCCCCGCCCAGCAGCCAAAGAGCTCGTGATGGTAATGAACGCGTTCGACACCAACTTCGACGCTGAGAACGAGTTCTATGCAGTGAATACAGTCGCGTTCCATTATGCGAAACATCCTATTCAGATCAAGCTTGGCGAGCTTGTACGGGTCTACCTGGTCAACATTACCGAGTTTGACCCGCTCAATTCATTCCATCTCCATGCCAATATGTTCAATGTCTTCCGAACTGGAACACGGCTCGAGCCGCATGACTACACGGATATGATCTCAATGGCACAGGGCGAGCGACACATCCTGGAGTTCAATTTCAAGTTCCCCGGCCAGTACATGTTCCACGCGCATCAGAGCGAGTTTTCTGAGCTGGGTTGGCTCGGCATCTTTGAGGCCAGTGCGACGGGTAGCGCAGCAGGCGGGTTTGAGCAGGCGACAGTCGCGGGGATCTGCGACCTTTCACCGCAGATAGGAGGCAACGTATGAGTGAGCTCACAACGATACCATCTGAAGCGGCCACGCCGCGCCGTTGGGGCGCGGGTGCGCTGCTCTGGGCACTCATCCCGCTGCTGCTCCTGGGGGTGCTCCTGGCCATCCTGGTCATCACCGGCGCTGGATTGGGAGCGCGCACCGCGCCGCCGATCGAGGAATTGACCGTCGATCGAATCACCTTGCCAGCGCCCAGCCAGATCGTCGTCGAGGTGACCAACGGAGGCGCCGATCCAGTGACCGTGGCGCAGGTCCAGGTCGACGACGCATACTGGGCGTTTACGATCAGTCCTGACGCGACGATTCCACGGCTCGGGCGCGCGACGATTACTCTTCCCTACCCGTGGGTGCAGGATGAGGCACACTTCGTGAAGATCGTCAGCAGCAATGGGGTCACGTTCGAGGGCGAGGTCGCAGTCGCGACGCGCACGCCGCAGCCCAGTGCGCAGACATTCTGGCAGTACGCGCTGTTGGGCATCTATGTCGGCTTCATTCCAGTCGGCCTGGGGCTGTTATGGTACCCGTTCCTACGCCGGCTCGGCCGCAGCGGGCTGCAGGCAGTATTGAGCCTGACTGTTGGCCTGCTGGTCTTCTTGCTCTTCGATACGATTGCCGAGGCGTTGGAGATCGTGGCGAAGACCGCGGGGGCTTTCGGCGGGGCGCCGCTGGTGTTCCTGGTCGCGCTGTTGGCTTTCCTGGCGCTGATCGCAATCGGGGCGCGCCGGAAAGGCCAGGTCGTCTCCCGGCTTGGTGTTGCTTACCGCATCGCGCTGGGTATCGGGCTGCACAATCTGGGCGAGGGTCTGGCGATCGGTGCAGCGTTCGCGACCGGCAGCGCGGCGCTGGGCACGTTCCTAGTGATCGGCTTCACGCTGCACAACATCACCGAGGGCATAGGGATCGCCGCGCCGGTTGCCCGCGAGCGGCCCAGGCTGTGGCACTTCGTCGCACTCGCGGCGCTGGCAGGGCTGCCGGCGGTCCTCGGCGTCTGGATCGGCGGCTTCATCTACAATAACCTGGCAGCGGCGGTGTTCCTGGCACTGGGCGCAGGCGCGATCGCGCAGGTGGTATACGAAGTCGGGCGACTGATCGTCCGGCAGAGCGACGAAGATGGCAGCCCAGTCCTCTCAGCAGCGACCTTCGGTGGCCTAGTCGCGGGTATCGTCATCATGTACGCAACCGCGCTGCTCGTAGCGGCATAGCCAGCGCACCATCATGTGCTGAGACTGCCCACGGCAGCCTTGGGGGCAGACTCAGGCTTCGGTCAACGCACGCAGCTGGCGATGACTTCGGTGCGCAGCCGGATGTCGCCGGTGTCAGCATCATCCCAACGGCGCGTCTGCAGCCGGCCGGTCAAGATACGCGCAGCGTCTCGCCGAAGGGTCTTGAACGGCGACGCTACAATCGACGTTCCCGCGCGCACGCGTGAACAGGTTTGCGTCGTTGGTTCCGCTCGAGTGATGTGGAAGGCAGGGTGTGGATTACGGGGACGACGGCGCAGGCCAGTCGGCGGCAGAACGCGTGGCGGCTACGACGAGGATTGACGTCGCATCCAGCGCTCTTCCTTGCGCTTCTGGAGCGTTAAGAGCAGTTGGCCAGCCCAGGTTGCCGGGCTCTCGTTCTCGGGGATAGGCGCGATGCAGATACGAGTTCGGCCGAACCAGAGGTGTGCGAAGATGCTCTGGCCGCAGCGGCGGCACTTCGGTATTCGTTTCATCATCCTGCTTCATATGTCGGTGGAGCGGGTCAGATCGCCCGCTCGGAGCAGGGTTGGTCAGCATGTGTCCTCACACATTTGCTGGTATCATGCATCTGTCAATCTCGATGGAGATTCAGGATGGATCGATTCTTTCGGGCAATCACACGGTTGGTGATGCTCATGACCATTTCATTCGGCGTACGGCCACCGGTTCTTGCGGTGCTCGAGTTGTTGCAGCGCCCGTCGGTGCGGATAGTGATGATCACGCGGCGACGCTCGATCGAGTACGCCGCATTCTTCATGATCGAGAAGCAGTCTCAACGAGGTGACGAAGATTCTGCCTACCAATCGGCGACTGAAGAAAGATCAGAAGACGGCGGGCCTGCAGCGCTTCATTGCCCTACGAGGCGAACCTATACCCCGGTTCGGACGGCCTGAGGCGACCAGGGCTGCGCTTGATGTAAGCAATACAGCCAGGAAGCATGCCGCCCCAACAAGCTGCAGCCGCCGCCGCGCAGCGGCAAGCGAGATCAAGGCTATTTGAAATCTGGATTCGGTTCGACCCTGTGGTATACTCGTGCCTCTATCCGCCACGATACAAGCAAGGAACACCCGATGGACCGCACACCAGTGGCACTCGCTGGCCTCCCGGCCGCCCTTCAGTGGACCGGCACACCCGACTCGTCGGCCACCGTCACCTCAGCGGGCTTGCAGATGACCGTCTCCGCCACCACCGACCTCTTCTGTGATCCGCGGGGACAGCCCCCGGTGCTGAATGCGCCGCGCCTCCTGTTCCGACCTGACCGCCACTTCACCCTCAGCGCCCACGTGACCGTCGCGTTTCAGGCCACCTACGATGCTGGCGTGCTGCTGATCTACCAGCATGAGACGGCCTGGGCCAAGCTCTGTTGTGAATACTCCCCGCAGCACCAGCCCATGATTGTCTCGGTCGTCACCAACGGCCGCTCGGATGATGCCAATGCGGTGGTGCTCGATCAGGGGCGGGCGTTCCTACGGGTCACCGGCTTGGGCGACGCCTTTGCCTTCCATTACTCGCTGGACGGGAGCACCTGGCAGCTGGTCCGGTATTTCGCGTTACCACAGCCGGATCACGTGCAGGTGGGCTTTTCCGTCCAAGCACCCACCGGCTCGGGCTGCCAGGCCGACTTCGCGCACATACACTATGTGGCAGCCAGTGTCAGCGACATTCGGTCGGGGGTGTAGCGCCGCGCAGCCCGGCCCAGCCCGCTCCTGCAGCCGACGCTGCTGCGCGTCGAGCGAGATAGTGGCTTTTTTGAACGCTGATTTCGCCTCGACCGCCTTCCCGATCAATTGAGGCAGCGGCAGCAGAAGCGCAGGGCGTTCGGCGCTTTTACCCTACCAGTTCGAGGCTGTATAAAATAAATTATTTCATTTCTGGAGGAGCGCTACACGGGGCAGGTCCAGCGCCTGGTCGAGGCGCTGCTGAGCAGTGCCGGCGACACCGATCCTGACATCAGGCGTGCAGTCGAGGGGCGCGCCGCTTTTCTCGGCGGTCGCCCGGTCGGGGCGACGGGCGAGCTGCCGGCAACATTAGATGCCTACGTGGACAAGGTCGCCCGGCAGGCCTACAAAGTGACCGACGACGACATCGCCGCGCTGCGCCAGGCTGGCTACTCGCTGGACACGATTTTCGAGGTCACGCTGAGCGCGGCGCTCGGCGCGGGCATGAGCCGGCTCGAGCGTGGGCTGGCTGTGCTGAAAGGGGGCCGCTGATGCGGCTCAAGCAGGTCGAGCGCGGCCACCGGCTTCCGCAGAAGCTGATGCTCGGCATGATCCGGGTGATGACCGGCCGTCGGGCGTCAGACATCCTCCGCACCCTGTTCTACCGGCCGGAGTTGTGAAGATCGGGATGAGATTGAGAAACAGTGCCGCAAGGCTCGCGGAAGTGCGTTTCAATCCGACGATATACAGCCAAAACGCCAGCGCATAATAGACCAGGCCACCCGCAGCTCCCCACATCCACATGCTGAGCGGAATCGTTGCCAGGTGCGCGATGCTTCCATGAAGTAGTTCCGCCGGCCAGATCAGCAGCGCCCAGACGAGCTCAGAACAGTCTCCAGAATGCGCTGGCAGATGAGCTGTTTTCCTACGGCATCGGCGCGTCGAGGAACGGCGTGACGACGGCGGCCAGCGCGGGCGAAGCGAAGATCGTGTAGTGCGTGGTGCCGGGCAGGATCGCCAGCTGCGATTTCGACATGCCCGAGCCATCCCAGCTGCCATCGCGCAGCCCGCCGCCCAGCAGCTCGAAAAACTGCGCGGCGTGCGACGGCGGTGCGCCGTCGGCGTCGCCATAGACCAGCAGCACCGGCATCGTCAGCGCCTTGACTTCGGCGCCCCAGTCGTAGTCGCGGCGCAGCATCTCGCCCATTTTTTCGCACAGCGCCGGGAAGTGATCCGGGTCGGGCGCGACGGCGACGTAGCTCTCATACATCGGCGTGTTTTTCATGAACTCGGCCGTGGTCGCGCTTATCTGGCTCATGGCGGCGACCATTTCAGGGTACCAGCCGCTGCGCTTGTATGGAACCGAGCTGAGCACCAGCTTGCGCACGAGCTCGGGGTGCTGGATCGCCGCCTGTAGCGCCGCGCCGCCGCCCATCGAGTAGCCCATCACGTCGGCCTGCGCGAAGCCCAGCTGCTTGATCAGCCCGGCGACGTCCTCGCCCATCGCCTCCAGGCTGAGCGGCCGGTCGCTGTCGGCGGTGCGCCCGTGGCCCTGCAAATCGGCGGCGACCACCTGCCGGTTCGCGGCCAGCATCGGCAGGATCGGGCCGAACATCTCGGTCAAACCGAAGCCGCCGTGCAGCAGGATGAGCGGCTCGCCCGTGCCGTAGATCTCGTAGTACATGTTCAGGCCGTTCATCGGGGCATAGCCGGTCTGTGGAGTGGTTGTCATGACCTTTCCTTTCGCTGATATGTTGGTGGTGAAATGCTTTCAGATATTGTCTTGGAAATGCCAGCGCGTCTGGCTGAACACATTGCCCTTGCCGAAGCCGAATGCGGTGGCAGGCGCGACCTCGAACACCAGGACGACGTTGCCTTCTTGGCCGTTAAATGCGCCGTTGTCCACGTCGAAATGCCAGTCGGGGCCGTATTTTGCGCGGTTGATGCGTCAGTCGTCGATCGCCGCGTAGGCCGACGTCCAGAAATCGTTCCAGATCCGCGGCCCGCTGGGTGAAGTCCAGGCCATCTGGGTCATCAGAATGCCGACCAGCTCCTCTTTCGGGTCCGACGCCCAGGATGTTCCCAGGCCGCCTTCCCAGCCGAAGCGCCCGGGCACGGCCGAGACGTCGTCGCGCTGCGTGACGATCGACAGGCCAAACCCCCAGCTGCGGTTCGCGCTCAGAAAATCCGTCGCGCCGGCCCGCTGCTCGAGTGTCAGCTGGTCGGTGGTCATGGCCTCGACCGTGGGCCGCGACAGAATGCGCTCGCTGCCGTACTTGCCCTTGTCAAGCAACATCTGACCAAAGGCCAGGAAGTCGTCGACCGTCGAGACCAGCCCGCCAGCGCCGGATGGGAACGCGGGCGGGCTGTTCCACTGGCCGCCCGCGGCCGGATCGAACACCTCGATCGCCCCGCCTGCGGGTTCGATCGAATAGCTGGTTGCGAAGCGGCCCAGTGTGCCGGCCGGCACGCTGAAGCCGGTGTCGCGCATCCCGAGCGGCTCGAAGATGCGCTCGCGCAAAAACGTTTCCAGCGGTTGGCCAGCGGCGCGGGCGATCAGCACGCCCAGCACGTCGGAGCCGGTGTTGTACATCCACGCTTCGCCCGGCTGATGCATCAGCGGCAGCGTCCCCAGGCGGCGCATCCACTCGTCGGGCGCAGGCGTCGCCGATGGGTCGGGCGGCCCCATGCCGATCTGCAGTTCGCCCGCCGCCTTCAGAATCGGGTATGCGTCCGGCGAGGCGATCATCTGGCCGAAGCCCATACGGAAGGCCAGCAGGTCGCGCAAGGTGATCGGCCGTTTCGCCGGCACAGTCTCGTCGAGCGGCCCGTCGAGCCGCTTCAGGACGCGCCGGCCGGCCAGCTCGGGCAGCAGTTCGTCCACGGGCTCGTCGAGCTGCAGCTTGCACTCTTCCACCAGAATCATCGCCGCAACAGCCGTGACCGGCTTGGTCATCGAGGAGATGCGGAAGATTGTGCCGCGCTGCATCGGAGCGCCGCCAACTGCCTGCGCGCCAATCACATCGACATGGACCGCACCGCGCCGGGCGAGCAGCGTGACAAGGCCGGGCAGTTCGCCCCGCTCGACATAGCCGGCCATCACGCTGTGCATGCGCTCGAGCCGCGTTTTGGACAAGCCGCCAGCGCTCATAGTTGTCGCAGTTGCTGGCGCGCAATGCGCCACTCGTCTCGTGAGACAACCTGAGGAAGATTCATTCTCTGCTCCCCTTCTGTCAGATCGGCGTACCAAGGCTTGGGCTCTGAAGGTGCTTCAGCCCTGCGCGCCGCTGAAATCCGCCGTCAGCCAGCGGTCTGGCCGGATCGTGAACAGCACGAGCGTGGGGCTGGGGCGGTCGAGCTCGGCCTTGACAAACGCCTGGGCGGCGTCCTCGGGCAGATACCGGCGGGCGATCGCGAGCATCTGATCGGCGGCCGCTCATCGCCGCTGGCGACGCTCAGCACGCCAACGCGTGGTTCGGCCAGGAAAGCCTGGCGCTCCTGCTCGGTCAGATGCGGCAGCCAATCCTCCCGCGGCGCCTGTCACCACCGCCGTACGGTTTTCCAACCTCATGATGGCTTCCAAGCCCGACCTCCCCGCGCCTTCTGCGGTACCCTCTCGCCACGCGTGAACTCCATCGTCCGATCATCCACGCGGCTGAACCGTACGCTCAGCAAGTCGCGCACGTAGTTCTGATACATCTTCCATGGCTTCCTGGATCCCTGGCGAGGCAGCGTGTCGATCGCGCGTTGCACATAGCCGGAGGTGAGGTCCAGCACTGGCTTCTCCGCGATGGACGCATCCTGTCGCCGGGGGGTACACTGCGTATAGCCATGCTGATCCATGTAGTTCAGCAGCCGGCAGACGTACCCGGCGGTGAGCTCGCACTTGAGCGTCCAGGACGCGTTGGTATAGCCGAAGGCGGACGCGAGGTTCGGAATAGCACTGTACATCATGCCCCTGTAACTCATCGTCTGCGAAAGTTCCACGGGGACGCCGTCCACGACGAGTTGCACCCCACTCATCAGCTTCAAAGTGAGACCGGTAGCGGTCACGATGATGTCCGCGGTAAGTTCTTGACCTGAGCGTAATCGGATGCCCGTTTCGGTGAAGGTCGCGATATGGTCGGTGACCACCGACACCTTGCCGGACTTGATCGCAGCAAATAGATCCGCGTCCGGCACCAGGCATAGCCGCTGGTCCCACGGGTTGTACCGGGGCGCGAAATGTGTATCGACGTCGTAATCAGGCCCGAGTTCCTGCTGCACCAGTTGCAGAATCGCCTGCTTCGTGAAGGCGGGTCGCCGCCGCGCGACATTGTAGAAGTACATGCTGAGCAGGATTGACTTCCAGCGCGCGATGCTATGCGCTAACTTGGCGGGCAGATGCCGGTGCAGCCAATTCGCGATAGCGTCCTCGGAGGGGATCGCGACGATGTACGTCGGGGAGCGCTGCAGCATGGTAACGTGTGCGGCCTGCTCGGCCATCGCCGGGACGAGCGTAACCGCGGTCGCGCCGCTGCCGATCACCACAACCCGCTTGCCGGTATACTCAAGGTCGTCCGGCCACTTCTGGGGATGCACAATACGACCAGCGAACCGCTCGACACCGGACCACTCAGGCGTGTAGCCACTGGCGTAGTCGTAGTAGCCGCTGCACATGTACAGAAAGTTGCAGGTGAACCGAACGATCTCCTTGTCCGGCTCGCGTTCTGCCTCGACCGTCCAGGTTGCGTCGGCAGAGGACCAGGTCGCGCGTCGCACCTGGTGGCCGAATAGGATCTTGCGGTCAATGCCGTATTCCTCCGCCGTCTCACGGATGTAGTTTAGGATCGATGGGCCGTCGGCGATCGCTTTCGCTTCCCGCCATGGTCGAAAGGTGTAGCCGAGCGAGTACATGTCGGAGTCGGAACGGACGCCCGGGTAGCGAAACAGATCCCAGGTTCCCCCTATCGCGCCCCGGCCTTCGAGGATAGCATAACTCTTTGTCGGACAGCGCGTCTGCACGTAATAGGCTGCGCTAATCCCGGAGAGCCCTGCTCCAACAATCAATACATCTACATGTTCGGCGGTCATCCTGTTCGCTCCTCGCTGAATAGTTTCGCACATGGTTGCTGGCTCATTGCAAACGTAAGTATAGACCGCTTATAAGCAGGTAGCAAGCTACAGTACACGAGGTATGCACAAACGCTGGTTCACGCTGAGTGCACGCTACAGTCAGCGCACTCACGTGTACGCTGTGCTTGACAATTCCGCGTGTGCACCGCTATGCTGTCCCTGATGATCTACTGGAGGATAGTGATGCGCGGGATGTTTCGTCCGTTGGGCTGGCTCACGACCACGTACCGTGCGCTGATCCGCCTGCTCGGGGCGCTCTGGTTTGTGCTACGCCAGCCGCGTCTGGCACCACGAGCCACCTGCACCGATACCGGCGCACGATACGATGACGATGGTCTGCCAGTGGTCGTTCTGCGGGGCAGCGCCTATCAGCGTGGCTTTCAACACGGACATCAGCTGCACCCTGAGCTGCATCGTTTCCGTCAGGCCGCGTGGGCGTACGCGCCGATTGCCGCCAGCGATCGCCTGGGGCTGCCACGCTGGCTGGCGCGCCTCCTGATCAAGCCACAGCTGCTGTTGACCGCTGCATCCTACCTTCCTCTGCTAGCGGCTGACGTGCGTGCCGAGATACAAGGAATCGCGGATGGAGCGGGCATCCCGCTACGCGACATGGTCGTCAACACGGTCATCTGGGAGATCTTTGCCAGTGTGCCCGGCAGCGGCACGGCTCCACTCCACTGCTCCGAGTTGGCCTGCGCAGCAACAGAGACAGCCGGCCTTGGCCCACTGTTTGGCTACAACTACGACGTCATCAGCCCGGGCGATCGGGCGCTGGTGGAGGGATTCGTCGCAATCTTTGTGGTGACTCCTGAAAACGGGATCCCCTACGTTGCGCCGAATACCGTGGGGAGCGTCGGCCTGAACACGGCGATGAATAAACACGGTGTCACGTTCGGTTGGGATAACTCCTATCTGCAACCGCATGTGCCCGGCGCACAGCAGGTGATGCCCTTTATGCTCGTGTTGCGTGACGTAGCGCTCACCGCGACGCGAGTGACGGAGGCGGCTAGCCGACTGCGCGAGGAGCAGCGTCCGCAGGCGGATATCTGTGTCCTCGCAGATACGTCCGACGTGGGCGTCGTGGAGCTCGCGGGGGTAACGTCAGCCTTTCGGACAGATCCGATCGTGTGGAGCTGCAATCGGTTGCAGTCGCTGATGCATCTTGATTATCTCGGCCGCGGGCGGCGCCTCGACGGGCGGCCAGAGCGCTATCTAACCATGTTGCATGCTCTCGCACGCCCGATCACCGTGGCGGATGTTGCCGCGGTGCTGCGAGATCGGGGAGCGCCAGCGGGGCGGCAGATCGCGGATAGCAACACCACCTTCACCGTGATCTATGCGCCGCAGCAACAACGTATGTGGCTGTCGTGCAGCGGTGCCCCAGCCTCCCATGGACCCCTGCGTGCCTACGATGCACAGGGACGCCGTTTGTCAGACGCAGATATTGTTTGTGCGGAACATCAGTGAGGCGTTGCCCACGTCTCCGAACTGGTTCGGTCGCGATCGCCCCGTATTCGACCAGCGCGTGACCCACCCCTTACTCGCGATCGTCCTCCACTGCGGTGGGCATGCGCAGCCGACGAAGATCGCGAATCAGTTTGAAGCCGAGTGCATTGAGCCAGGTGGCACGCATGCGATAGACCCACCAGAGCATGCGGGCATACAAAGGAAAGACGATCACGGGTTGATTGCGCGCCACCCCGACGAGAATCCGCCGCGCGGCGGTATCCGTCTCCATCAACTTGAACGGGAGCGCCGGCTGCACCTGCTCGCGGCGCACATTCAGGATGGGCGATGCCGCATAGATGCCGGATTGCACCCACCCAGGACAGACCACACTGACCTTGACTCCCAGATCAGCGGCTTCGGCACGCAGGGAGAGCGACAGCCCGACGACGGCATGCTTGGTGGTTGCGTACGGGAGATTGGTCGGGTAGGGCAGTAAGCCCGCCAGGGAGGCAGTGTTCACAATATGGCCATGCCCTTGCTGCACCATGATGGGATATGCAGCCTGGACACCATAGATGACCCCCAACAAGTTGACGGCAATGACCTGGTGCCAATGCTCGAGCCGGAGGTCCCGCGCATCGGCCGTCACGGCAATGCCCGCGTTATTGAATAGATAGTCGAGCCGTTGGTGCGCCGCCACCGTGTGCTGGACGAGCTGATTCACGCTGTCGGCATCGGCCACATCGACCTTATGCGCTGCTGCCTGACCCCCGCGCCGGCGAATCGCCGCGGCGACGTCCTGGGCCCCTTGGGCGTTAATGTCCGCGACGATCACCATGGCCCCGCGCGTGGCGAGGGCATGGCAAAGGGCTTGGCCAATCCCCGACGCCCCGCCTGTAACAATGGCTACCTGGTGCTGAACGGCGCTCATTATACTACCTCCGCTTGCACACCGAGCGTGCTCCCCGCTATCCAACGGTCAGCGGCCTAGCGGCGCCGCCCGGCCCAGACTGCCCGCGGCGAGTGGCGAACTGCAGTCCAGATGGTCGGCACCCGTGACGAAAGATCTGATCGGTGCGCACGATTCCGCCTGCCACCAACACCACTATACCCGCGCGGTCGCGCAGTGCCCCGCAGGAGGACAACTCCAACCCGATCGGTAATCAATAACATCGGACAACGTTTGTCCGTCGTACGAGGTGGCACGGCGTGTGGCAGCATGCCCGTGATGATATCACATGCCTCAACTTGTATGAACAGAGCTAGGGTGCGGAGCACCAAGGCAGGATGGCCCGAGCAACCGTGCCACCCTCGTGGCGAGGGCGTGCCATAGATCGCGTCGTGAACAGCACGCTTAACGGCGATGCTACCTGGGCACCTTGGCCGTCCATCAGGGCGACGCCGTAGCGGGGCAAGCCCAGCTGGAGCGGGCGCTGCGCCTTGCGCGTGAGACAGGCGAACCGCAACTGGAAGGCCTGGCGTTCTGGGACCTAGGCAACGCCGCACTGGCGCAGGGCAAGCTCGATCTGGCCGCCGACGCCTATACGCAGTCGCTTGCCCTGCCGGGACCTACGGGCCTCAAAGGGAGTATCTTGGACTGCCTGGCCGGGCTGGCGCGGGTCGCGCTCGCGCAAGGCGATGCGGCGGCGGCCCTCGGCCAGGCCGAGGCGATCCTTGCCCACCACGCGACCGGCAACCTTAGCGGCGCATACGAGCCGCTCCGCGCCGAGCTCACATGTTACCAGGTGCTGCGCATCAATGGCGATCCGCGCGCCCGAGCGATCTTGGAGTCTGCGTACCAGCGGCTCCAGGAGCAGGCGGCCAAGATCCCCGACGCGGCGGATGTTCCTGGAGAACGTGCCGTACCACCGTGACATTCTGGCGGCGTGGGAAACTCAGCGGGCATAAAATTGGGTGGTTTCAAAACAGGTTGTGCCGTTGCAGGCTAGCTTCTGCGTCTTGGCAGCGCTTCAGCAGCCGCTTTCGTCCATGCACTGCCCACTCCGCTCACCCCTTGGTCTGTACGTCCGAATACCTCAATCTCTAGCTCCCCTCCCTCGTTCCGCACCGCCATGTGACCATAGCTGACACACACGCATGCTAGAATCGTTTTATGTTCCCACTGCTGCACCAGGAGGCTCTGAAGGAGATTAAAATGGAAACTTACGACGACGACCTCAGCAAGTTTGAAGCGGACGGCGCTGCGCCTTTACCGCCCAGTAGTGATCAAGGCTACGTCGAATGCGACGGTGCTCGAATCTGGTACGCAACGTATGGGTCCGGCCCGCCCGTGATCCTGCTGCATGGCGGCCTCGGCCATAGTGGCAATTGGGGCTATCAAGTTCCAGCGCTGGTCAGGAGTGGCTATCGTGCCGTTGTGATCGACAGCCGTGGCCACGGCCGCAGCACGCGCGACACGCGACCGTTTACGTATGAGCGGCTGGCATCCGACGTTTCTGCGGTGATGGATGCATTGCAGCTTGAGAAGGCGGGTCTGGTGGGCTGGAGCGACGGTGCATGCACCGCATTGATTCTTGCTTCGAAAGCTCCCACACGGGTTGCAGGCGTGTTTTTCTTTGCCTGCAATATGGACCCGAGCGGCACAAAGCAAATTACGGAATTCACTCCGATTCTCAGGCGATGTATCGGCCGACACTCGCAAGACTACAAACGGCTATCGGCCACGCCGGACCAATTCGACGAGTTTTCAGACGCGGTCGGCCTTATGCAGAAAACGCAACCCAACTATTCGGCGCACGATTTGGCTCAGATCAGCGTGCCAGTTGTAATCGTACAGAGCGAGCATGATGAATTCATCAAGCGCGAACACGCCGACTATCTCGCTCGGAGCATTCCAAATGCAGAATTTATCGATCTTCCTGGTGTGAGTCACTTCGCACCGCTGCAGAGGCCCGAGCAATTCAACACCGTAATGCTTGCATTCCTCGGCAAAGCGCTCGCTTGAAGCAAGACAGAGGAACATCGTTTCTCTTTCGAGTGAAAACCGCGACACGTTCGGCGTGGACTCCTTGAAGCTCGTGGAGCGTCCCGACCTTTCTCCAGGGCCAGGGCAGGTCGTCCTTAAGATGAAAGTATTTTCGATCAACTACCGCGACCTGCTGGTTGTCAACGGCGTGGGGCGATGGAAGCCGCCTCTCCCGCACCTTCCCCTGTCTGACGGCGTGGGTATCGTTACGGCCACGGGGAACGGCGTATCTCGAGTACAGGTTGGGGATCGAGTCGCCCCCATTTTCTATCCGAAGTGGCTGGAAGGCAGAGTTGCATCCGAAAAGATCGGGCAGGCCTTCGGCGGCGCGGCCGCTGATGGTGTGCTGGCCGAATACACGCTCGTCGATCAGGCCAGCCTCGTTCCTGCCGCGTCGCCCCAGAAGTACGCCCCATCCCCGCCCAGTGTGATATCGGCGCCACCAATGCAAAAGACTTCATCGTCGGGATGCGCGAATAGGTCTAACAGACGTATGTTGCGGTTCGCAGTCACAAGTCCCCACCTTTCTTCTATGTAATAACTAAGGTTTTGCAAAGGCGTTTTTGCCAAACTGGCCGGGCCTTTTGCCAACCCCGCCGATCGGAAGTACAATCAATTGACACTGGTGTCACCATCCACTTTCAGCATGCGAATAGCCTGTAAGCCGCAAGGAGCGACCGATGGAGCGCATACTCGAACCCGAACTTATGGACGACGACTATCAGGCTCGGGCATATGCCCAGGCCGATTTCTCAACCTCCAACCAATGGTTCGTGGATCAGTTGCTGACCGATTTTGCCCCTGCACTCCAACAAGTCATCGATCTCGGCTGTGGTCCGGCCGATGTGCTCATTCGCCTTGCTCGCGCCAAACCTGATCTGCACATTACTGGCATTGATGGTTCAACAGCCATGATTAAATTGGCAACTGCTGCCATACAAGCCACTGAACTGGAGCAGCAGATTACACTGATTAATAGCTATATACCGGGGATCCCCTTAGAAAACCATGCGTACGATGCAATCCTCTCAAAAGATTTTCTGCATCACCTGCCCAACCCCATGGTGCTCTGGAATGAGGCCATACGTCTCGGCAAGCCAGGAGGCGTGCTATATGTGATGGATCTCATCCGTCCAGCCACTCCAGAAGATGCACAGACGATTGTCGAACGTGTTGCGGCGCATGAAGATCCGTTACTGAAGCAAGACTTTTATCATTCATTGTGTGCTGCATGTACGGTTGCAGAGGTAGAAGAACAACTGCGCAAAGCAGGCCTCACGCTTCAGGTGCAGCAAGTAAGCGAACGACATATGCTCATCAAGGGCACGCTGTAAGGCTATGTGCGTCGCGCTGCTACCTACCCAGCTCAATATAGAGATCTGCACCTTCAGCAATGATCGCATACGCCTTCAACGACGGCGCATGTTGCGGCCATAGACCTGCATTCGACACCGCGTCAAACTTCCAGAAATGAAAGGGGCAGATAATCATGCAGCCATCAAAATGCGCTTCCGCTAGTGGATGCCCCTTGTGAGGACAAACACCATGAATAGCGCGATACTCTCCCTCGATCTCATATATGACCAGTTGCTCGCCCTCGACCTCGACGCTTAAAAGGCAGCCCGGTTGTAGATCGGATTTTTTACAGATGAACGACTTATTCGCCATTAGATGATCTCATTGTGTGAGATGTATCACGAACGTTTTTATAGAACAAATTCCTTCCTGCGCGCGTTTGTCATGTCCCTCAGAATATCTAACGCGCTTTTCAAACGCATCCCTGGAGGCAACGCGTCCTGATACACTTTCTGGGTCAGTGAAGTATCTAGCTTTACCTTCGCCGCCGCCATCAGAACGTGACGTTCCATATCCTCGATATAGACCTCACGAAAATGCAACAATGCCTCGTAGATAAGAGCGGATGTATTAGAGAGCAAACGATCTTTGTTGTTCTGCACAAGGCTGCGCAATTGATCCTTTGCCTCCTTCATCCGCTTGTAGTCGAGGTTTTGATCTCCGGAGAACCCATTCGGTGATTTCATATTGATCATCGATTGGCGCGTGTATTGCTCGTATGTTGTCGCCGGGAAATTTCCTGCGTAGTGTGTGGCCGCTGACGTGGCGCGCAGGAAGATGGTGGCAATGTTGAGCAGTTCTGCTGCTCTGTCCTCATCTCCGCCCTCGATCGCCAGGTTTGCCCGTAATAGCCACTCTCGGCAGAATATAGCGCACGTGTTGAAGAAATGATGGCCAACCCTCCATCGGTACTTCGCAACGTGGCAATTCCACTCTTGCGGATCGATTTTAGGGCTCTGCCATGCTTCCAACCATCGAGGTTGGCGGCCGTTTGATTTCTGCAGCAGGTCGCCCGAAGTATGAATAATGGTCTCCTCATCGCCATCTTGGAAGAAATCATGCATAATCAGTTCAAACATCATTTTGATGGCTTGAATGATGTTTAAGATTTCTTCGATATTCAGGATCGTAAAGGGGAGATCAAGCAGTACCGACTGAGTAGTGGCCGCTACTTGAGCTATAAATTGGAAACTGATTATCGATATGACGCGAATCTGCCTAAAATAGCGATCATAGTTAACATACCCAAGCAGTTCTTCTGGATTCGTATGATATCCGGCGCTCTCTAGAGCTGTCTCGCCGCGCTCAAAACTGTATTTCCTTTCGAGGAGGCCAATCTCGGGCCGAAGGAGCAAGTAGATCTTTCTAATGCGCTGCCGAAGATATTCCAGATGTGTTCCCAACTGTGCAACTGGAATAACATGATGCTGTGTTACGTTGATGATCTCCGTGGCAGCCAGGAGAGCATCATTGACCGCCGCCCGAAGTGTCATGTGCGCTTCATGATTAACTCGCACGCTGTCGAGCGATATGGCCGACCAATCTGAAGAGACAGGTAGAAACGCGCTCGGACAGAAATACGGGCTGGGTGGCAGCGTCGTTATTGTTTCCTCGCGTATATGATTTGATGGAATTGAAGCATGCCCGCTCATGTTGTGATCCTTCGAATCGACTGGCTCCTGCCCCTCGATTGCTACTGACTCGAGTTTTGCAGAATGGTGCTAGAGTAGAACAGGACCCACCTGGCCACATCAGCAGAGCGATGGAATGTACGCTAAGAAGAAGCCTTAGCCGACACTCCGCCGCTGTTCTGATAGCGCCCGGCCGCCCCTATTCTACAATAGCAGCGTCGAGATCGTCTTCCGTAACAGTAAGCAATTTACTGGTGTGGAAGCGTGTCAATGAATGTTAAAACTGCAAGGATAGTGTCCTGTCACAAAGAGGCAGTCACCAATGCAACACCCGATTATTGTGGTCGTGGACGACGATCGTGGCCTGCTTGAGGTCCTGGAACAGGGCCTGCGCCGGCAGTACCCGACCCAGTACCAGATCATCAAGGCCAAGTCGGGCGAGGCGGCGCTGGCAGCGCTCCAGGATCTCAGGCAGCGGAACGAGCCGGTGGCCCTGGTGCTCGCCGACCAGCACCTGCCGGGGATGGGTGGCGTCGAACTGCTGGCCGAGGCGCGCCGCCTGTATCCCGACGCCCGACGCGTGCTGCTCGGTGATTACGCCGCCGCCGAAGTCGCGATCGTCAGCGTCAATGAGACCGGCATCGATCGCTATCTGATCAAGCCCTGCGACCCGCCGGATGAGCACCTGTACCCGGTCGTGGACGAGCTCCTGGATGACTGGCTCACATCCGCGCAGCTGCCATACATGCAGATCAAGGGCATCATGAGCACGCAGGTGGCGCTCATCCGCCACAATGCCACGCTTCACCACGCCGCCGCGATCGTGGCCCGCACCGGCGTCGGGGATCTCATGGTCGTGAACGACGAGGACAGATTTGTCGGCGTCCTATCCGAAGGCGACATTCTGCGCAACGCCCTGCCCGACTTCGACGAGATCCTGGAGGCCGGCGGCACACTCTACGAGGCGTATCAGCTCTTCATGCGCAAAGGCCGTCAGCTCGCGAACAAGCCGATTACGCCGCTCGTCATTCGCGACCCGATCGTGATGCATCCCGACGACCACGTCGCCATGGCGGCGACGGTATTGATCGAGCGGCAGATTCGCCGTCTGCCGGTCGTACAGGATGGGCGGCTACTAGGGACGGTCTCACGCGCGAATATCTGTCAGGCAGTGGTCGGAGCACTGTAAGACGAACAAAGAACAGAGAACAAAGAACAAAGTATCGGGGTATTGTTCTCTGTTCTTTGTTCCTTTGGAGGAGAACCGATGAATGCTCCGGCCATCCCTGCCCGCAAGGTTCTGGACGCCGCCGTGGAGACGAATGCGCGTCTCGGCCACGAGAACCTCGGCTTCCTGTCCGAATCGCATGGCTTCATGCCTTGCGCACTGCCACTGCTGCACCTGTCCCGATCGCACCAGGTCTGGGACGACATGGCCGCCAGGTTGCCGGAGCTGTTCCGCGACCTGACTATGCGTCCATCGCTCGACCAGATGCCGGTCCTCAGCGCGGACGAGCGCGATCTACCGGATCGCGATCTGCTCCGCGCGTCGGCGATCTTCAGCATTTTCGCTCAGGCCTATCACTATGTCGAACCCGACCCGCCGGAGCGTATGCCTGAGTCACTCGTGCGGCCATGGGATCAGATCAGCCGGCGGCTGCACCGGCCAGCGCCGCACCTCTCGTTCATCGACATGAACCTCTACAATTGGAAGCTGATCGACCCGCACTGCGCCGACCCGATGCGCATCGAAAACCTGGAGCTGCTGATCCCGATCCTGGGCAATGAGGATGAGCGGCGCTTTCAGACCTCCGCGGTCGAGGTGGTGGCCCAGTTCACCCCAGTGGTTGGGGCAGTCGTGCGCGCGCAGGAGGCGGTCGTCGCGGACGACCCGAACGCGCTGAAGGCCGAACTGCGCCTAATCGCCGACACGCTGGCGCGCCTCACCTACGAGTCGTTCATGAAGATCAACCCGAACGCGTACAGCAAGCTGTACGTCAACCCGGTCGTGTGGGGCAAGACCGTGGCGCCCCTGGCGACACCGTACCAATCGGCGGATGCTCCGCCAGGGCCAAGCGGCACAGCGATCCCGGCGTTCCAGCTGCTGGACGCCTTCTTCGGCCGCCACAACTATACCAGCAACATCGGCCATGAGACCGCTCGTGCGCGGCGCTGGTTCCCCAGACACTGGCAAGAGTTCCTGGACGCGGCCGAGCAAATCTCGGTTCCGGAATATGTGGCTCAGCACACAGACGCTACGCTGAAGGGGCGCTTCCAGGAGGCGCTGGACGCCTACGCCGGCGAGACCGGCCTGCTCGGCCGGCACCGGCTCAAGACCTACGGCTTCCTGGATCTGTCGTTCAAAGCTGGCCGCGGCAAGACGCTCGGCGGCTTCGGCGGAGGGTTCGACGACCGGCTGTGGGACAAAATGGATGCCGAGCTGGACCTGGCGCGCCTGGAGCGCTACACACACTACCCGCAGGCCCATCATCACGTCGCGCTGAAGCGCGTCGAGAACCTCCGCGCCGACGAGCGGGAGTGGGTCAGCCATGTCGTACTCGACACCAGCGGCACGGGCATTCGCTACCAGCCGGGCGATCGCTGTGCCATCCTGCCCGAAAACAGCGACGAGCTGGTCGCGCGCACACTGCTCGCTCTAGGCGCCCGCGGGGATGAGCCAATTCAGCTCAACGCGGCCTGGCGCGAGGGGGTTAAGCTGCGCGAGGGTTACGCCGATGCGAAAGTGCTCGCGCTGCGCACGCTGCTAGCATTCGGGCGCATCCGCCCGGTCGCCCGGCCGATCGCCAAAGCACTCTACACGATCACGCACAGCGAGCGGCTGCGGCGGATCGTCGAAGCGCGGGCCGAAGACCAGTGGGAGCTCTGGGAGTTGCTGGATATGCTGGCCGAGACAGGCTTCAATCCCAAGCGGCTCTGGAAGGCTCACCCAGGCGAGCGGGAGAGCATCTGCTGGATTGTCCCACCCGAGTCGTTCCGCATGTACTCGATCTCGTCGGCAATGGAGGACCCAGACGTAGAGAGCGCTGCCGAGGTTCACCTGACTGTCGGCCGCCTGAAGTACCATACTCGGGCGACCGATGTGTCGCCCGGCGACGAATGCTATGGCACGAGCTCCGGCTTCTTGGCGCGCGTGGCCGAGACGCCGGACGAGCAGCAGCGCCGCATCACAATCAAGAAGGTCCACCCGCCCCACTTCAGCCTGCCCGGCGACGCCAGCCAGCCGATTGTCATGTTCGCCGGCGGCACAGGGCTGGCGCCGTTTCGCGGCCTGCTCAAGGCGCGCGCACGGCAGGCCAGCGCCGGCGAGAGCTGGCTCTTCTTCGGCACGCGCAGCCGAGCCGACTTCTATTATCAGCAGGAGCTGAGCGAGCTGATCGCTCGGGGGCGGCTGCACATCCGAGTCGCCTTCTCGCGGGACGATGTCCATACCCGATCTGCCGATGGTCGGTTGGTCGTCGAGTCGGACACGCGGCATTATATCGGTGAAGAGATACTGCGCGAGGAGAACGCGCGGCAGCTGTGGCGGCTGCTCCAGCGTGCGGAGGATGGTGGTCTGGGAGCCTGCTTCTACGTCTGTGGCCGGACCAGCTTCGCCCGATCGGTACTGGATGCGATCCAAGCCATCCTGTACCGCTTTGCCGATGGGCCCGAGGAGCTGCGGCAGGAGCAGGCGCGCCAGGCCCTGTATCGGCTGGTCGGCGAAGACCGCCTCATGCTCGAAATCTTCACGACCTACACCGGCCCCCAATTCGAGCAGCGGCACACCTACGATGCCTCGGAGGTCGTGTCCCACAACAACGACCAGGACGGCTACTGGATGATCATCAGCGGCCGCGTCTACGACCTGACCAAATTCGCCCGCCTGCACCCCGGCGGGCTGAAGATCATCCGCTCCTACGCCGGTATGGACGCGACGGCGGCCTATCAGAAAGTGCTCCACGATGTGAACACCGAAGTCGACGCGATGCTCGGCCTGTACCAGATCGGCGCCGTGCGCCGCCTGGATTTTGGCTCGGCGTGGGGCGTGGCCGTGAGTCCAAAGGGCCTCCAGCTTGTTACCCTCAAGGATATCTACCGCGCCTGGATCGGCCTGCTGTATGCGACTGTCGAGATGGAGAACGCCCTGCACAACGACTACGGCATCCGCGACGAGCCGGTGACCTACGACGAGACCGCCAGTTCATCCTACGTATCCCCCTACAAGGCCCAGCTGCTTCTTCAGACCCACCAGCGCTTCGTGCGCGACTACCTGGCGAAATTCACCGGCGAGCCGCTCGACCACCTGTGGGCTCTCACCAGCGGCCTTCATTCGGAACACCTGGACGTACGCTGGATGTCGCAGACGATCGGCGCGATCGAGCAGACGAGCCAAGCACAGGTGGCATCCCAGCTTGGGCAGCACATCGCGGCCCGGCTCAAAGCGATCGTCCAGATCGATGTGCCGCCCGACTCGCAGGCACTGCAATGGTGCGTGAGCTGCTGCGCCATGTTGGAGGAGCAGGACAAGCGCTTTCTGCGCGACATGAAGCTGGCCTTGCGGGCGGGCGTGCAGGTGTTCGAGCAATTGGAGAGCGACACGATCGCCAGGGGCAGCGAGCGGCTGCTGGCGGTCGTCACGACTCTGCCCGCAGTGCTCCGCGCATACTACGCACGGATAGTATCGAGCTTTTCGCCAGTCTGATCAAATGAGGACGGTAATGATGCATTTCACACCTCTTCCGGCGCCCTGGATGATCACGATAAACCTTGATGAAGCTCTGGAGGGACACCATGTCTCGTTTGGAACAATCGGTTAGGCCAAGTTTTCAAGTCGACAAACATGTCGCGCAACAGTACGATGAATTCGTCAGACTATCACCACTCTATCGCAACTTGGTGCAAGAATTGATGCAGAGAGTAAGCATAACCACAGGAGATAGCGTTTTGTGTGTGGCATCTGGAACAGGCCTTGATGCTCGAGCTGCCGCAGAAGCAGGTGCAGATACTGTTTTTGGGTTGGACAAATCGCTGTCAATGGTAGCCGTTGCCAGGGAGGTGAGCGACGTAGGTGCCAATGTACACTTTGTACAGGCTGATGCTGCTGTTATCCCATTCCCAAAGGAGTACTTTGATGTAGTTCTTATCAATGCAGCAGGAAATTACCTCTGGGATGATATATACCCGCTCTTCGTCGAAGTACAAAGAGTATTGAAGCCCGGGGGTATTTTTGCATTCAATTGTCAATCAGATGAGATCGAGAACGTGCATTCAGAGGACCCCCAACGCCAGTTAAGAAGGTTTGTCTACCTGCTAGGTTGGATGAGAGGATACAGGATTCGGCTCTCTGCCAAGCCCTCAGTAGAGTTTCTCTCACAGTTAGCTCAAGAGACGGGACTAACAATGTTGGAGTCGGCCTCAGTTAGAATTACAACAAATACAGAAGATGTTCTTCAACAACTCCGATTACCTCAGTTTCATGTGCCATTCTTAGGTAGTATTCCTGAAGACAAAAGAGACGAATTATTGCGTGACACCGCTCAATCGCTCAAGTTTAAGGAAGCTATCGTTGACGATTTTCGATGCTGGCACTTCTTCGTTTTCAAGAAACAGGCATAGATGTCGTACCGTATGCCGAGGTGAAATCGGTTCGCTGCACTCTCGGTCCACACAGGCCAGGTTCCCGATCGTGCCACCAGAAGTAATATAAGGCTTTTCCTTATCCCACATCCCATCGCGGTGCCGATACCACCCCGCGACCACTGGGCTATGATTGCGCGGTGGCCGCAGCGGTCTCTATTCTACGGTAGCGCGGTGGCCGCCGCGGCCCACGTGCGCCGACGGGCCATCGACTTAGTCTCACAATCACTGGAGGGAACACTGCCAAATGACATCTCTTACACAACATATCGGCCGCTACGTTCTGCAGCTGGGGCTGCTGGCACTCCTCGCGCTGGCCATGCTGGGGGCCACGCCGGGCGCCCAGGCCGCCCCCTCGCTTTCGCCACCGCAGACCTACTACGTGGACCCAATCGCGGGCAGCGATGCAAACAAGGGCACCGAGAACAAGCCGTTCCGGACACTGTTCAAGGCGCTCACGACGGCACAGCCGGGCGATACAGTCAGCCTCGGGCCGGGCGTGTACAGCCAGGCCACCAACGGCGAGCAGTTCGGCACGACCAGCCAGCCGATTCCGGCGGTGTCCGGGCTGACGATCTTGGGCGCGCTCGAGAACGGTTTGCCGGCCAGCACTCTCCAGGGCACCGGGAGCGAGGTGGGGCTGAGCTTGCAGGCCAACACGACCGTGAAGAATCTTAAATTGATCCACTTCGACAGAGCGATCAGTGCCGCCCAGGGGCAGCATTCGCTGAGCAACTTGTCGCTGACGCGGAACGCTCAAGGCATCTGGGTGGGCAATTTCTCGCAGACCACCCTCGCGGCTAGCGCCATCTCACTCACCGCGGCTGCGACGGGCGTGCTCGTCGCCAGGACAGGGCAGTTCACCATGGACGGCGGGTCGATCAGCGGCAGCGCATCGAACTGCGCAACCGGCACGACCGGGCTGTTCGTCTTCGGATCGGGCCAGGCCACGCTGAAAAATGGGGCCAACCTCACGAACATCGCCGGAGCCGCGCTGGCGATCCAGGACACTGGCATGGCGACGCTTGACACCGCCACGATCAGCAGAACGCTCCCCAGCGGCTGCACCCCCGTGGCGAGCGTGCGTGCCGCCGGCTCCGCGTCGCTCACCCTCCACAGCACCATAGTCAGGAGCATGGACGGCACGAACGCTGGCGGCATCGAGATGCAGGATAACGTGCAACTCACACTGGACGGTGGCAGCGTCTCCCGTCACACGGGCACAGCCATCCGCGTTCTCGGAACCGGGAAACTCAGCGTGAACGGCAGCAGCTTCACCAGTAACCAGATCGGCATCGACGCGAGCGGCGCCCCGCAGGCCAGTATCACGATCACTGGTGCGACACTGCAGTATAACAAGCAGGCGGGCATCATCGCGCCGGCCTTCAAGCTGCGGAACAGCAGTGTACACGACAACGGCGTCGGCATCAAGATCAACGGCCCCGCTGTGGACCTGGGCACCCTCGCAGATGTGGGCAACAACACAATCCAGAACAACACGACCACCGGCGTGACATTCGCCAGTAGTATCAGCAGCGGCAGCGTGAACGCCGTGGGGAACACCTGGAACCCGAACATACAGGGCGCGGACGCCAACGGGCACTACACGATTCACATGAAAGTGATTGGCATCGGCGACTTCGCCCATGGGACGAACTTCGACTTGCCGAACAGCAACTTCTCGATCCAGTTCTAACCCGCACACGCTCCCACGCGCGATGAGGCGCGTGGGAGCGTGCTCGACACTTCATGGAGCGTAAAGAATGATGAACACCAAACGATTACTGATCGCTCTCGCGCTCGTAGCGACGCTGCTCTGCAGCTGCACATCCCAAACGGCGCAACCAGTGCCAGCCGATGATCGACCGGGTGCTGAACAACCCCAGGTGGCGGCCCAGCCTGCGCCGACCGCTGGCGGAGCCCTTGCGGGGCAAGCTGAGCTGGAGGCCCGCCCCGATCTGCCCGAGCCGTGTGATTTGATGACGAAGGCTGATCTCGCGCGCGTCCTAGCCGAACCCTTCTCGGAGGGTGAAGCTGGCGAAATGCCAGTGACTGAGGGCGCGGCCTTCATCCCCAAGAACTGCGCTTTTCATAGTGGTGACAAACAGATCGTGCTCACGCTCTTCCTGGCGAGCACGTATCAGGCGCATAAGGAGTTGGCGGCCATCGGAGACGCGCCGCAAGCCGTGGGCGGGGTAGGCGACGATGCTTTCTGGGATCCCGACGCCCAGCAACTTACGATCCTCAAGGGCCAGATCGTGGTGACGCTAGGGTTCGACTTCATGGATGCGTCGGCGGATGTCGCGAAACCGTTAGCACAGCAGGTGCTGAGCCGGCTGAAGTAGTATTGAGGAAACACGATGTATACAACCCAACTCCTGGATAACCGCAATCGCGCACACCTGGATCAGGCCGTCGAGTTGCTTCTGCGGGGTGAAATCATTGCTTTTGGCTTCAACGGCATCTTCGTCTTCATCGGCGACGCCGATCAAGCCATCGCGGCGCGCCGGATCGCAGCCGCCAAGCGCCAGCCGTTCGACAAGCCCCTGGCGCTGGTCTGCGCGCCGGAGTATCTGGAGGAGTTTGTCGATCTCGATGCGCCGGCCTTTCGCTACCACCCGTTTGACAAGGTGCAGCAACTGCAGCGCGAGGTTTACTCCCTTGGCGTGCTGCTGCCGGTGGCCACGACCGGCGTACCCGCATATATGAGGCATAATGGCACGATTCTCAACGTGTGGATGGAGTATCCGCCCCACCACCCGTCGCGCTATTTGCAGGAGCAACTCCGCAAACGGGGCAAGCGCGCCTTGATCGCTAGCTCCGCCAACCAGCACGGCGAGCCGACCTATGTGGACCCGCTGGAGACGCTGCGCGTCTTTGGCGGCGCGATTCCGGCGATCCTCGACTATGACCCGTGCGGCGTTCCGCTCCCGCGCCACCAATCGGCCACGCTGCTCGACTTGACGGGCGAGGTCCCGCGCCCGATGCGCCGCGGGAGCGTGCCGGTCGAGCAACTGCGCGGTCATTTGGACCGACTCGGGTTGCGCCAGCTCGCCGTCGAGGAACCTGCCCCACAGATCTAAACCAAGCTCAGGAAAGGAACGCATAACGATGACTCAGCGTAACCTTATCCATAATATCATCGCCACGTTGCAGCCGATGCTGTACGGATTTGGGCTGGCCTTCGTCGCCGGCGGCACCATCGGGACCGTGCTGGGGCGTAGTCACTACTGGCGTCAGGGTTTGGGAACCAGCGGTTGCGATTGCGTTCACGATGCTACCCCCGTATGTCGTGGCCTGGTGCAAACGTATCAGGCGTTCAATGACGACACTCGTGTATGGCTGACGAGCTGATCTGCTATAGTCCAACGGCCGCCGCGTTTACGCGGAACAACGAGCCTTCACGAATGTACCGACGGAGCATCGCTGTGGTCTTGTGCCCGGTCTGCTGCATGATCACGCGCTCGCTGACCCCGGCCATGGCTGCTGCTGTCACGAGCCCCGCCCGCAGGCTATGTCCACTATAGTCGAACGCTTATTCGTGCTTCCCCCAATTGTACGGCTTTTTGTGGATTGCCCGATAAGGCTTGCCTTAGCTAATACCCCTTCGCTATTCTGATGTCTCCACCTGGCACCTGCTCTACGATCAGGTGAGGGCGCAGCGCGGCACGACGAAATGTGATGACGGGTCGTGGACGACCGCACCAGCGCCACGTTCTACCTGGCCATATGGTATCTCTGCATCCGCTCTGCCGATGATTTGCAGGCTGTGTAGCGGCATCCAATAAAGGAGAAACACCCTTATGAAGGATACAGAACAACCGCGCAGTCTTAAGACGCGCTATCTATCTCCGCAACAGAATGGCGGTAGCATGCGTGTCGAGCACACCGGTGGCCCCAACGCCGGCCGGGCCGCGATCGATACCATGTTGTCCATCGCAGTCCTGACAGTGCACGAGTCTTACCAGGGCGACGAGCGCCGGTTCGACATGCCGCTTGATCAGCGCGCGCTGAAACTGGGGCGGACGGCTCAGGGCGGGCCGCAAGGACCCAACGACATCGTGCTGGAGGCACTGTTTGTGGCGCGCGACCAAGCGCGCATCGAGCCTGCGGGCCTCGGGCACCGCGTGGTAGAACTTGGCGCCCCCAACCACCTGACCATCCAGGGCCAGCCACTGGGGACGCAGCCCTACGTGCTGCGCGACGGCGATGTGCTCCAACTGCATCACACCGACAGCAGCGCTGTCGTCACCCTGACATACAAGAACCCATTGCTCCAGGCTGCCGAGCAGCCGCCGGAGTTCAAGAGCCACTACCTGGATCCTAAACAGGTCCGCACCGCGATCGGGCGGCAGGGCTGTGCCGTGCTGCTCGACCATCCGACCGTCTCGCGCGTCCACACCTGGATCGATCGCCTACCGGATGGCAGCCATAGCATGCGCGATGCCGGCAGCGCCAACGGTACCTTCGTGAACGGCCAGCGCATCACTCAGCACATGCTCACGGCCGGCGATATCATCCAGATCGGTCCGTTCAAGCTGGTCTACCAGCGCAACCGCCTTGATCAGTACGATCAGCGCCGCGGCATGCACATCGACGTGCGCGACCTCACCTACACAGTAGCTATCAGAGGCAAGCAGAAGACGATTCTGCAAGCGGTCTCGCTAAGCATCGCGCCGCGCGAGTTTGTTGCAATTGTGGGCGGCAGCGGCGCAGGCAAGAGCACCTTGATGCGCGCGATCAGCGGCTCTGTCCGCGCGGCCGCTGGCCAGGTGCTGGTCAACGGCGACGACTTGTACCAGCACTTCGACGCTTACCGCGCGCTGATGGGCTACGTTCCGCAGGACGACATTCTGCACCAGACCTTGCAGGTCGACCGGGCGCTCGATTATGCGGCCCGCCTGCGCCTCTCGGCCGACAGCGATGCATCCGAGATCCGCCAGCGGGTCGAACAGGCGCTGGGGGATGTCGACATCGTCACCCACGCGACGGAGAACATCGCGCTCTGCGACCACGTGGTCTTTATGGCCGGCGGGCGCATGGTCTTCTTCGGGCCGCCGGCCGAGGCGTTAAGCTTCTTCGGCGTGACCAGCGGCCTATTCTCCGACATCTACACCCGCCTGGAGGGCCAAGCCGATCCGGATGACCCGGATCGCTGGGCAGTGGTGCAGCGCGACCTGAAAGAGGAGTACGACGCCTGGCTGAATCTTCAGCAGACGAAAGACGAAGGACCAAAGACCAAAGCAGCACCTCAGCAGCGACAGAGCGGCGTTCGTCCCTGGTCTTCTGACCTTCGTCCGCCGACGATGGCCGAGCTGTGGGAGCTGAAATACCACGGCTCAGCCAGCTACCAGCAGTATATCGCCAACCGGCTCGCACGCTCCACGCCCGTGCCGGTCAAGCGCGCGCCGGCGGCTCCCGCGGCAAGGCGGCCACGGCCAGCCCGCCAATCGCCGCTGCGCCAACTCGCGCTGCTGACCCGGCGCTACGTCGAGCTGACCATCCGCGACCGCTTGAATGTGATGATCCTGCTGCTCCAGGCACCGATTATCGCCTTGATGAACCTGCTGATGATCCGCAGCGACGTAGTGACTGGCGCGACTGCCACGGACTTGATTCCCCGGCTGCAGGCGCAGAGCTTCCTGTTCGTCCTGGCGCCGATCGGCGTCTGGTTCGGTGTGATCAACGCCGCGCGCGAGATCACCAAAGAACAGGCGATCTACCGCCGCGAGCGGCTCTGGAACCTCGCGCTGCTGCGTGGATTTTGCCGGGCTCTGGGGCGTCGTGTTGCCGCAGTGGCCGGAGCTATATGCCAGTATGGTGTTGGCATCGCTCGCCGGCATGGCGCTGGGGTTGATTATCAGCGCGCTGTGCGCGACCAGCGACCAGGCCATCAGCATGGTGCCGCTGGCGCTGGTGCCGCAGATCATCTTCACCGGCCTGATCTTTCGCCTTGAGCCTGACAGCCTCCCCGAGCTGATCTCGCGGCTCATGGTCAGCCGCTGGGCCGTCGACGCGCTAGGCACGAGTGTCAATATCAACCGTTTCTGTCATCTGCCGAACGGCAGCCTGGTCGCAGAGAACTGCAAGCCGCCGCTGGCCGATATCTTCCCCGACGCGTTCATCCGTTCGCCGGAACATCTGCGCTACACCTGGCTCATCCTGCTGCTCTTCATTGTCGGGGGTATCGCGATCACCACCCTGCTGCTCAAGCTCAAGGATCGCCGGAGCTGAAGACTATCCCGCTGCGGCGAGCGGAGGACAGCCTGACAGCACATGGGGAGAAAGGAAAAGTGGATGCTTCAATCCCGATTCGATAGCGTGACCGATCTCCACGCCACGCTCGCTGCGAATTCGCTGCTTAGCGACCTCGGCCACGCCGAGGATGCCGTTGCCACTCTGGCGCCTGGCCGTATACGGCTTGCGGCCAGCGAGACACTCTTCCGCCAGGGTGACCCGGGCGACGCGCTGTATGTGATCCTGAGCGGCCGCCTCGCGGTGCGCATGACCGG
>WNFZ01000427.1_pt1 | contig 48594 bp, 48 predicted proteins | sample 5400081 | NCBI WGS metagenome assembly WNFZ01 (sample SAMN13153365, study PRJNA577476) | soil metagenome | isolation source: 80 cm soil or saprolite under grassland replicate 1 | place: USA:California | collected 2016-06-15
GGTGCACCGCCGGGGTGCGGTCTTCGCCGACGGGGCGGTCTCCACGGGGGCGTGGCTGCGCTCGCGGCTGCGGATCTCCGACGGGCAGGCGCAGGTGCGGGCGGCGGCCGCGGCGCGGCGGGTGCCGGAGCTGGAAACGGTTTACGCGGCGGGCGAGGTCTCGTGTGCCCAGGTGTCGGTGGTGGCGGCGGTGCTGCCGGACATCGACCCGGAGGTGCTCGCGGCCGGGGCGGGCAAGCTGCTGGCCGAGCAGGCCAGCCAGCTCGCTCCTGGTCCGCTGCGGCACGCCGCCATCCACATCAGGGATCATTTCGACCCGGCCGCCGCGGAGCGGCGGGCCCGGCAACGCCTGGAGGAACGGTGGCTGAGTGTGGCCCGCACCTTCGACGGCGCCGTGGCGGCGCAGGGAGTGCTGGACCCCGACGGTGGCGAGCTACTCCTCACCACGCTGACCGCGCTGATGCCACCGCCGGTGCCGCACGACCCGCGCAGCCCGGCGCACCGGCGCGCGGATGCGTTGCTGGACCTGTGTCGGCTGGCCGCCAACCACACCCCACAGGCGGGTGGGGAGAAACCCCACGTCACCGTCACCATCGACTGGGAAGTCCTGCGCGGCGGGGGCACCGCCACGCTCGGCTCCGGCGTGCCGATCACCGCGGAGACCGCCCGCCGGCTGGCCTGCGACGCGACCGTGATCCCGGCGGTGCTCGGCACCGCGGGTGAGCCGCTGGACCTGGGCCGGGCGGCCCGGCTGATCAGCACCGCCCAACGAAGAGCCCTCACCCTGCGCGACCAAGGATGTCGCTTCCCCGGCTGCGACCGCCCTCCACAATGGACCGACGCGCACCACCTGATGCCCTGGGCCGACGGCGGCCCCACCGACTTGGACAACCTGCTGCTGTTGTGCCGGTGGCACCACACCGCGGTCCACGAAGGCGGCTGGACCCTGCACCTGGACATCCTCACCGACACCGTCACCGCAACACGACCCGACGGCCAACCCCTCGACATCACCAGCCAGCCACGAAGCCGCTCACCCGGCGCGGGCTAGCGGTCAGGTCGTCGCCACCACGCAGGCAAACACGTGCTCGCCGCGCTCGGCCTCGTCGAGCACGGCGGCAGCGAAGTCCTGAAGGGACACCCGGGCTGCCTTGAGGTCGCCGTCGGGCACACCGTCGCGGGTGGTGCGGTAGGAACCGGTTCGATCGCCGGGCCAGATTCCCCCTGGTGGCGGGCTGAAGTACGTCCACTGGACGTCTTTGACCGTCCGGTAGAAGGTCAGCGCGTCGCGTTGGCCGACGATTTCGGCAGTGGCCGTGGCGGGATAGCTGGCAACGTCCGCCAGCTGAGCGCCGGAGGCATCACGTAGGCTTCCGAACCCGCCGACGACGATGAGGCGTGGTCGGTTGGCGTCCAGTGTGCGTGCCGCGGCGACCAGGGACTCCGCCGCGCGCACGTAAAAGCTCCGGTCGTCCAGGTGCCCGGCATGGCCCACCGCACTGACGACGACATCGGAGCCAGCGATCGCCTTTGCGACAGGCGCAGGCTGGAACGCGTCGGCTCGGACGACTTCCACCGGTGCGCCGTCGCGATCGAGCCGCGACTCGTCGCGTACCACGGCGATCACCTCGTGGCCCCGTGTACGCGCCTCCTGGACGATGCATCCGCCGATCCGACCCGACGCGCCGATGACCGACACCCGCAACACCGCGCGAGGCTAACACGACCGGCCCGCGGGCGGGCGGGCTCGCAGCTGCGCGACGGTAGGCTCCGGCTATGGAACGAGTCTTGGGCATCGGCGGACTCTTCTTCCGCGCCAAGCATCCGCACGCCCTGGCGAGCTGGTATGAGGCCAACCTCGGGATCTGCGTGTACCCGGCCACCGACGAATGGTGGATCCAGCGGGGAGGACCGACCGTGTTGGCACCGTTTGAACAGGACACCGAGTACTTCGGCCGGCTAGATCAACAGGCAATGATCAATTTCCGAGTGCCGGACCTGGATGCGATGCGGGCTCAGCTCCGCGCTGGCGGGGCGACGGTGTCCGACGAGGTCCGGGAGGCTCCCTACGGCCGGTTCTGTTGGGCGGTCGATCCCGAGGACAACCGCTTCGAGCTGTGGGAGCCGTCACCTGACCTCCGAGGCAGCTGACCATTGCTGGAGCGAGGGCTTGGCGGGGCGAGGGCTTAGTCGTCGTTGACGATGGTGCCCAACGCCACCGGGTCGACCAGCTTGACCAGCCGCGGATCCGCCACTACCACCAGCGCGAACCGTTCGTCCGGCTCCACCCGGCGGTCGCCGCGCACCTGCACGGTGAAGGTCATCTGGTTTACGCCGGCACGCAGCGCGGCACAGGCCAGCAGGGCCTCGTAGTCCTGCCCATGCTGCGCGGTGAGGTCGGCGGTGAACGCGCACACGACGATGTCCTGTGACAGCGGCCGGCTCACCGTAACGGTGAACGTCAGCGGCGTGGTACCCGAGCTGCCCTCGACCACCGAGGCGTCGGCGACCGTCAGCGACGGCCGTGACCGGAACCGGGCCACCTGCGGATCGTGGTCACTCGCGCCCCGGTTGCCGTCGGCGTCGTCGCCCGCGGCCCAGTCGGCGTTGATGTGTGCGGCCCGCATCTCCACGAAGTCGCCGTAGAACGCGCCGGTGACGAACAGGTTGTCCAGCGTCTGCGCCTGTCCCTGGAACACGTACGAGTACGCCGACCTCGGGTCGGCGGCCACCAGGTCGTCCCACAGGTTGTGCAGGCCGGCTCGGTAGAGCGGGCCGAGCTGGTCGGACGGATGATCTGCGAACGGGTCGTCCGGCCGCGGGTATACGTTGAGGTCGCCGCCGTAGATGACCCGTGCGGCCGGGTTGGCGGACTGGATCGCGGCCACGATGGCCGCCCCGTACGCCGCCTGTTCAGTGCGCTGGCCGACCCGGGTATCCGGACCCGAAGAGTAGTGGTTGCTCAGCGCCCACAGCTCGAAGCCTTCGGTGCCACCGGGTGCGGCGCGAACGAAGAAGCGGCCCACCTGCGGCGCCCGAGTGTACACATTGGACCCGTCAACGCCGGTCGACCTATCCACATCGGACGGTAGTTGAGCGTTGAGCACCTTCGGGTTGGACACGTCGGAGTTGTACGGCAGCCCGGGCGCGCGGTAGCTGACGGCCGGCGACGAGCCCAGGACCGGGTCACCGGCGGCCGCCGCCGGCAACGAGACGCGGTCGGTGCGGAACAGGAACGCGGCTACGATGCCGCGCGCGTCGGCGCCATCGCGGTCGAATGCCGTGTCGTACACCGGCCCGCCAACCGCAGCGATCGCGAGCGCCAGCTCCTGCAACGTGTCCGGCTTGCCGTCGGCGTTGTTGGCCGTGCCGCACGCCAAGGCGCCCGCGGTGACCGTGCAGATGTCCTGATCCTCGGCCTCCTGCACCAGGATCAGGTCGGGCGCGCGCAGGTCCTCGACGACGTTGTGGGCGAGCACCGCCAGCCGCGCCTGGTAGGCGGCGGCGCTGGCGGGCACGTAGTCGAACGGTGGGCTCACGCCGGGGCAGCCCGCGTTGCCGGTGAAGTCACAGCCGTCGAACGGGTCGTCGCGGTAGTCGTAGAGGTTCTCCACGTTGTACGTCGCCACGGACAGCTCTTCGGCCCGGTCGAACGGCTGCGGCGGCCGGTTGGCCGATGGGTCGACGCCACTGGCGAACGACACCGCCGCCGGCTGGACGGAGTACTTGCTGAAGGCGAAGTACACCCCGCCGAACGCGTCGGCGGTGAGCGTGTCGAAGCCCCGCGCGGGCGGCAGCAGCGCGGTGTTGTCGCCCGCCGTCCACTTCACGCCGAGGGCGCCGAGCAGGATGCGCTGGCCGTTGACGTCGTCGAAGAGCTGGTCCGGATTGTTGTCCAGCGGGTGCGGATCGCGGAAAACCCTTCTGGTGTACGGGTCGGAGCGTGCCACCAGTGGATCGCCGACATCGATCAGCCAGACCTCGGAGTCGGCCGTCGAGGCGAACACGTCGCGGCTGCCCGTGACGACGCTGCCGGCGCGGGCCCGTACGCGCATCCCCTCGTGCCGCTCCCAGAAGAAGTCGGCGGCGGCCGAGTCGGCCGGCGGGGTGGCGTCGACGACCGCGACCGCCGTGTTGACGTCGAGCCCGCTCGTGAGCACCTGTACCAGCGAGGCGCTCGTCAGCTCGGTGAGGTTGAAGAACTCGGTCACCTTCGCGCGCAGGATCACCTCGTCGCCGACCTTCGGCACATAGCCGCCGATGAGCGAGCTGAACGTGTTCATGAAGACGAAGATCCCGTCGGAGCTGGTCGGGTCGCCGTCCTCGGTGCCCAGCCGGCTTTGCAGGAAGAAGCCGAACTGGTTGGCGCCGCTCGTCGTACGGGCGAGCGTCCGCTGGGTGATGACGCCCCGCACGTCGTACAGCGTGTTGTTGCCGGCGAGCGGGGAGCCGTCGGTACGCGGGTTCTCCGTGTCGAGCGTCGAGCCCTGGACCTCTCCGATGCTCAGCACCGGGGCGATGACCTGGACAGTGAACGAGCAGCTCGCCGTACCCCCCTGCGCATCGGTCGAGGTGATCGTCACCCCGTATGACCCGGCCGGCGTGTCCGCGGCCACCGAGATCTCCGCCGTGGCGGTGCCGCCGTCGGCCGTCGCCGGTGTGAAGGCGGTCCTCGTGATGGTGGGAACCGGCGCCGACACAGCGAGGTCAACGATCGTGTCGTCGGGGTCGGTGCCGGTGACCGTGCGGGTGGCGGCCGTACCCCGCGGGGTCGACAGCGTACCCCCGCAGGTCAGCACGGCCGGCTGGTCGATCGGACCGCCGGTCGAGTGCGTACCCAGACCGTCGAACGTGTCGACCGGGAAGCCGGTCCACTCGGCAGCCGGGTCGAATGGGTCGGCCGGGTTGGTGTCGCCCGCCGTGACGGCCGGCATGCGGCGTAGCGTGTTGTCCGCCGTGCTCGTCAGGTCCGAACCCCATTCGCTGCCGGGGTCGAAGCCGACCTGCCCGATGACGTCCAGGACCGGACCGGTGGCGCCGCCCTTGCGCAGCACGATCGCATCGTCGCCGTTGAAGAAGCTGGCGGCGCTGGTCTGGTCGGCCTGGGCCAGGACCGGCGCCGCGGCCGACGCCTGCGCCAGCACGAACACGTCGCCGGAGGCCACCGTGCCGGTCAGGTTGACCGTCGTTCCCGCGGTGGTCGCGCCGTTGAAGTACATCTGCACGACATAGCCGCCTGCCGCCAGGTCGACCGCCGAACCGGTGCCGTTGAACAGCTCCAGCGCCTTGTTGTTCGACGTGCCTTCGACGTACTCAGAAAAGAACAGCTCGGTGGGGGCGGCGGCAGCGGTGCCGGTCCAGAGGCCAAGCACCGAGCCGCCGGTGACCGCGACGGCGGCAGCAGCGAGGAAGCGACGGGCACGCATGGCGCGACGCTACGACGGCGGACCAACCTGGGTCCATCGCTCGATGGACGCTGCGGTGAACAGCGGGTCAGTCAAGGGTTATCCGACCGGGCCCAGGGCGGTCCAACCGAGAAACCGCTCACCCGCCGAAATCGCCGCGAACCAGATGACGGCATCGAGCACCGGGACGAGCAGCATCAACCACGGCCGGGTGTGCCGAAGCCGCAGGCCGACGGCGAGCAGCACCGCCCAGATCACCAGCAACACCGCGACCGCCCACGCTGGGGCGACGAGTCCGCTGGCGGCGTACCAGACAACGGCCGCCAGATGGGCGACCAACCCGACCCACCACGCGATCTGTCCGCCGCGAGTGCGCTCCATCGGCTCATCGTGCCGGTTCCGGCCAGCGCCGCGGTAGCCCGCGGAATACGGTAAGCCTCATGGCTGATGTGTTGGGCGATGAGGCGATCGCGGCGGCGCTGCAGAAGCTTGACGGATGGAGCGCGGCTCAAGGTTCCCGCGGCAGCGAAGTCGTGCGTACGGTCGAGCTGGCGAGCTTTCCCGCGGCGATCGCCGCGGTGGACCGGGTGGCCGAGGTGGCGGAGGAGATGGACCACCACCCCGACATCGACATCCGGTGGCGGACGCTGACGTTCCGTTGCTCCACCCATTCCGCCGGCGGGGTGACCGAGCGGGACCTGCGACTAGCCCAGCGGATCAACGAAATCGTCGCCGCCGGGGCGTGACGGGGGGCTGGTAGACCGGCTTGCTGGCGGCAACGGCCCACAGCAGGGGGACCGGGCCGGCGCGCAGCACCGGCTGCCACTGTGGCAGTGCCAGCCCGGCCGCGTCCAGCAGCTGCTCGACCTCGGCGGCGGGCAGCATCGGGTGCCGCCGGCCGAACGCCGGAGCGACGTGGCGTAGCCATCCCACGGTGAAGAGGTCGGCGAGCACCAGGCGCCCGCCCGGGGCCAGGATCCGGCGTACCTCCCGCAGGCCCGCCGAATGCGGCCAGAACCGGAACGACATCGTGCTGACGACGAGGTCGAAGCTGTCGTTGTCGAAGGGCAGCTTCGCGGCCGACGCGCAGATGAAGCGCGCCCGGCTGGCGGCTGGCGTCCGGGTGCGGGCTCGCTCGATCATCTGGTCGGCCGGGTCGACGCCGACCAGCTCCGCCTCGGGAAAGCGGCTCGCCGCCCGCCGCAGCAGCGCGCCCGTGCCGCAGCCCACGTCCAGGACCTCGCGCGGGCGGGGGTTCAGGCTCGCGGCAAACTCCAGGGTCGCCTTGTGTACGGGCGCGACGACCCACTGTCGCCAGCCGGAGTCGTAGCTCGAAGCCTGCGCGTTGAACCGTTCCACGTCCTGGTGAGGCATCGACGCCGATTGTTACACGGCTTTACCGTTCCTCGAACACCAGGTCCTCGGGGCGGTACGTGAGCCGCACGGTCTGTCCGGTGACCTTGACCACGGTGTCCAGGCCGGTGTACTGGCCGGTGGGCAGTACGAAGATCCGGTCGTCGCGCTGGGCCAGGTAGCTGCGGAAGCCGGCCAGCGACGGGTCGAAGTCGCTCAGTGCGCAGTAGTCGGCCAGAGCCCGCTACCCTGCCGGGCCCGCTCCACCGCGAGCGTCATCGCCTCGCGCAGGTCCACGTACAGCTTGCGGTAGTAGGTCGGGTACGCCAGCCCCCGGCGCAGCTGGTGGTAGTTGACGGTACGGCGGAGCCGTACTCCCAAGGCTGGTGGACGTGCGCGCGGCCGGCGGTGTAGTGCGTCTCCAGGGCGTCGATGCCGTCGAGGCGGAGCTGCGCGCCGCCGGCGGAGTTGCGGCGCACCTTGTGCTGGCCCTCCAGGAGGTCCCACTCGGCCGGGTCGGTGGGGTAGAACCGCACCGAGTCGCCGTCGGGTGCGGATCAACAGCATCGGCATAGCCACATCGTGAGCCGGCGCCGGAGCCGGGCGCCGTCGGTTACGGGACAGCGCCGGTGTCGCGTCAACGATGCGGCTACGGTGGCTGGATGGACGACGTTGTCGTGATCGGGGCCGGAGTCATCGGGCTGACCACCGGCGTGTGCCTGGCCGAGGCGGGGCTGCGAGTGCGCATCCGCACGTCGGCGCCGCCGGCGGCGACGACATCGGCGGCCGCGGGAGCGCTCATCGGGCCGGCGTTCATCGAGCCGGCCGACCGGGTCGCTGCCTGGAACGCGGCGACCATCGCCGCGTTCAGCGCGCTGGCCGCCGACCCCGCGACCGGAGTACACGTGATCACCGGCACCATGGTCTCGCGCAGCGGCGCCCCGCCCGCCCCACCGAGCACGGCACCACCGGCAGCCCCACCAGCGGACCCGGCCGCGCCGGCCCTGCCACCCCAGGTCACCTCCCTGCCGGGCTTCCGCCTCTGCGCACCGGGGGAGCTGCCCGCCGGGTTCCTCCTGGGGTTCCAGACCACGCTGCCGGTGGTGGACATGCCGGCGTACCTCGACTACCTGGCCGCCCGGTTCGTCGCGGCCGGCGGGTTGCTGGAGGCCCGGCCGGTCGCCTCGCTCGCCGAAGCCGCCGCGGCGGCGCCGGTCGTCGTGAACTGCTCGGGTGTGGCGGCCAACGACCTGGCGGGGGACCCGGGCGTCCGACCGGTACGCGGGCAGCACGTGATCGTGGAGAACCCGGGCCTCGACGAGTTCTTCGTGGATGGTGCGATCGGTCCGGAGTTCGTCGCGATCCTGCCGCACGCCGGCCACGTGGTCCTCGGCGGTGTCGCCGAGGTTGACAGCTGGAGCCTGGAGCCGGACCCGGGCACCGCCGAGCGCATCCTCGAACGCTGTGCCAAGGTCGAGCCGCGGCTGCGGGGCGCCCGGATCATCGGCCACCGGGTCGGCTTACGACCCGAGCGGCTCGCCGGGGTTCGCCTGGACGCGGAGCGTCTCGGCACGACCCTGTGCGTCCATTGCTACGGCCACGGGAGCGTCGGGATCAGCCTGTCCTGGGCCTGCGCCCGCGAGATCGCCGAGTTGGTAGCGCACCGGCGGGCGCCGTCTGGACTGAGGAGCGAAGCGACGAGGGAAGACGTCGCCTGATGAGCCGGTGCGCCGCGTGAGCGGAGCGAGCGCCAGCTAGCGCAGCCGCTACACCCAGCGGGAGCCGAGGAACATCCGGGCCCACCACTGGGCGTACGTGATCACTTTTGCGGTGTAGATCGGATAGAAGTAGTAGAAGCACAGGGCGACGAGCATCACGTACACCCCGGCGACGACAGAGCCGATGAGCCGGCGGTCGGCCGCGGGGCCGCGCCCGGTCGCCGGCGATCCGATGATCGCGCCGAGCACGTAGACCACCGCGAGCACCAGGAACGGTTCGGCGGGCAGCGCGTAGAAGTAGAACATCGTGCGGTTGTCCAGCTCGTTCCAGAACCACGGCACGATCCCGGCCGCCGCACACAGGCCGATCGCGCCGGCCCGCCAGTCCCGGCGCGTCACGCCGAACCACGCGAGCGCGGCCAGCGCCGGCAGGAACGACCACCACAGCAACGGGGTCCCCAGCAGGAGCACCTCCGACGCGCACTGGGGATCGCCGCATGGCCCGTCACCGGACCAGTAGAACGCCACCGGCCGGCCCAGCAGCAGCCACTGCCACGGCCACGACTGGTACGCGTGCTTCTGCGTCAGCGTGATATGGAAGTCCCAGGCGCTCTGGTGGTAGTGCCACAGGTTCCACAGTGCGCCGACCACCGGCGGCTCGGGCTTGCCATGGCTGGCCAGGTAGTGCCGGTCCCAGCCGGTGTCGGTGACGAACCACCCGGTCCAGCTCAGGAGGTAGGTGCCCACCGCCAGCCCGAGGAACGCCGCCGCCCAGCCGGTCTCGTCGAGGACCGCGTCCCGCCACGGATGCGGTACCCCCGCGGCGCGCCGGGTGCCGACCTCCCAGAGGTACATGAGCAGGAGGAACGCCGGGATGTACCAGATGGCGCTCCATTTCACCGCGCCACCGCAGCCGATCATGACTCCGGCTGCCAGCCGCCACCCCGGCACGCCGAGCTTGGGCCGTCCGGCCGGCCCGGAACGGTTGACGTCCAACCCGTCGTCCAGGGCGCGCAGCCAGCGACGGCGCCGCTGGTCGCGGTCCATCACCAGGCAGCCGAAGGCCGCCACGACGAACAGCATCAGGAAGATGTCCAGCAGGGCCGACCGGGACAGCACGAAATGCATGCCGTCGAGCGCCATCAGCAGGCCGGCGGCACAGCCCAGCACGGTCGACTGGAACAGCCGCCGGGCGATACGCGTCACGATCAGGATGGACAGCACGCCGGCGACCGCTGCCGAGATCCGCCAGCCGGTCTCGTTCTGCCCGAGCACCCATTCGCCGAGGCCGATGAGCCACTTGCCCAGCGGCGGGTGAACCACGTAGTCGCCGGTGTTGCTCTCCGGCCGCCACTCCACACCGTGCTGGAAGAGCTCGGCGCCCTCCGTGGCGTAGTAGACCTCGTCGAAAACCTTGCCGCGGGGGTGCGAGATGCCCACGAACCGCAGCACCGCCGCGACGAACACGACCACCCCGGTGGCCAGCCACGAGTACGGGTCGGCAGGCAGGCGCCGGGCAAGACGATCGCGCACGGGCTCGGGTGCCAGGCGGTCCCGGTACTCCGGCTCGTCCATCACCAGGACGTCCGGCTGTGTGGTTCCTGCCATCAGCCCCGCGCCCACGGTGCCCTCCCGGTTCGCTTGGCCGCCTCCTGGGTCACCTGGCGATCGTAGGCTGCGAGGATGGCCGGCGACACCGCCGGCCCTTGGGAGGGCAGTCATGACGGGCGGGCTGGTCCTGGTCGGCGCGCCGCTGGGCAACCTCGCCGACGCCTCGGCCCGGCTCCGGGACACCCTCGCGACCGCCGACATCGTCGCCGCCGAGGACACCCGCCGCCTGGCCCGCCTCGCCCGCGAGCTGGGCATCCAGATCGCGGGCCGGGTGGTGTCCTACTTCGAGGGCAACGAGGAACGGCGTACCGGCGAGCTGGTCGCCGAGCTCCAAGCCGGCGCCCGCGTCGCGCTGGTGACCGACGGCGGCATGCCCGCCGTCTCCGACCCCGGCTACCGGCTCGTGCGGGCCGCGCTCGACGCCGGGGTACCGGTGACCGCCGCGCCCGGACCGAGCGCCGTGACCACCGCGCTCGCCGTCTCCGGGCTGCCGTCGGACCGGTTCTGCTTCGAGGGCTTCCCACCGCGCCGGCCGGGCGAGCGGCGCTCCCGGTTCGCCGCGCTGGCCACCGAACCGCGCACCCTGGTCTTCTTCGAGGCGCCGCACCGGGTCGCCGCCTCGCTGTCCGATCTCGCCGCCGCGTTCGGACCCGACCGCCCGGCCGCGGTGTGCCGGGAGCTGACCAAGACCTACGAGGAGATCCGCCGGGGCAGCCTGGGCGAGCTGGCCGGTTGGGCGGCCGCCGAGGCGCCGCGCGGCGAGATCACGCTCGTGGTGGCGGGAGCGGCGCCGGCCGCCGTCGCGCGACCGGCTGCTGCCGACCTCGCCGCCGCGGTGGCACGATCCGAAGCATCAGGTACGCCCAGGAAAGCCGCCATCGCCGCCGTCGCCGCAGCGCACGGGCTGCCCAAACGGGAGGTGTACGAGGCTGTGGTGCGCTCGCGCGTAACCGGATCGCCATGAACAACACCGGTCACTACGCTGGGACGCCATGAGCTACGTTCTCGCCGCGGTCGCCTGGCCCTACGCCAACGGCCCGCGCCACATCGGTCATGTTTCCGGTTTCGGGGTGCCCTCCGACGTCTTCAGCCGGTACATGCGGATGGCCGGTCACGACGTGCTCATGATCTCGGGCACCGACGAGCACGGCACGCCGATCCTGGTGCAGGCGGAGCGGGAAGGCGTCTCGCCACGGGAGCTGGCCGACCGGTACAACCGGTTCATCGTCGAGGACCTGCACGCGCTAGGGCTCTCCTACGACCTGTTCACCCGTACCACGACGCGCAACCACTACGCCGTGGCGCAGGAGCTGTTCCGCACGGTGCACCGCAACGGGTACATGATCGAGCAGACCACCCAGGGCGCGATCTCGCCGTCGACCGGGCGTACCCTGCCCGACCGCTACATCGAGGGCACCTGCCCGATCTGCGGGTACGACGCTGCCCGCGGCGACCAGTGCGACAACTGCGGCAACCAGCTGGACCCGACCGACCTGATCAACCCGAGGAGCCGGATTAACGGCGAGACGCCGGAGTTCGTGGAGACCCGGCATTTCTTCCTCGACCTGCCGGCCCTGGCCGACGCGCTGGGCGAGTGGCTGAAGTCGCGCACCGACTGGCGGCCAAACGTGCTGAAGTTCTCCCTGAACCTGCTCGACGACCTGCGCCCCCGAGCGATGACCCGCGACATCGACTGGGGCATCCCGGTGCCGCTGCCCGGTTGGGAGGACAACCCGGCCAAGCGGCTGTACGTCTGGTTCGACGCGGTGATCGGCTATCTATCGGCGTCGATCGAATGGGCTCGCCGCTCCGGTGACCCCGAAGCGTGGCGTCTCTGGTGGGGCAACCCCGAAGGCGAGGCGGCCGCCCGTTCGTTCTATTTCATGGGCAAGGACAACATCACGTTCCACGCCCAGATCTGGCCGGCGGAGCTGCTGGCGTACAACGGCGAGGGCTCGCGCGGCGGCTCACCCGGCCCGCTGGGCAAGCTGGCGTTGCCGACCGAGGTGGTCTCCAGCGAGTTCCTGACGATGGAGGGGCGCAAGTTCTCCTCGTCCCGCCAGGTGGTCATCTACGTTCGTGACTTCCTCAGCCGGTACGACGCGGATGCGTTGCGGTACTTCATCTCGGTCGCCGGCCCGGAGACCCAGGACACCGACTTCACCTGGGCCGAGTTCCTGCGTCGCAACAACGACGAGCTGGTCGCCGGCTGGGGCAACCTGGTCAACCGGTCGATCTCGATGGCGGCGAAGAACTTCGGGGCGATCCCGCCGGCCGGCGAGCTGACCGAGACCGACCGTGCCCTGCTGGCGGCGACGAAGGGCGCCTTCGACACCGTGGGCGGGCTGATCGAGCGGCACCGGCAGAAGGCGGCGATCGGCGAGGCGATGCGGGTGGTGGCCGAGGTCAACAAGTACTTCTCGGAGTCGGCGCCGTGGAAGCTCAAGGACGATCCCGCGCGCATGGGCACGATCCTGCACGTGGCGCTGCAGGCGGTCAGCGACCTCAACACGGTGCTGACGCCGTTCCTGCCGCACGCGGCGCAGAAGGTGCACGAGCTGCTCGGTGGCACCGGCGTACACGCCCCGATGCCGGAGATCCGTGAGGTGTCCGATCTCGACGGTGGGCCGGACTACCCGATCCTGGCTGGCGACTACTCGGTCGGCGCCCGCTGGGAGTCCGTGCCGCTGGTCGCCGGTACGCGCCTGGAGCCGCCAACGCCCGTCTTCCGCAAGCTCGACCCGTCCATAGTGGACGAGGAGCTCGCCCGGCTCGAAAGTTGATCGACATCCTGGGGAGGGTCTAAACGTCGAGCGATGGACCGCCATCAACGGCACCGCTGAGCAGCCTTGACAGTTCCCGGCGGTGATGCTCGCTACCGGTACCGACCAGGCCCGCCCCAAGCGCGTCAACGGCCACCCGCCCGAGCACAGCTACCGGATCCCGGCCGTCGCCGCCACTACGCAGGTCCTTGGCAGCGCTGTCCAGCTGTGCGGCAACGCTGGCAGGCGCCGGATAGACCCCGGTAGTATCTCGGATCCACGCCAGTGCCGCGGCGTGTGCATTTAGCACAGCCACAGCGCGATCGGCAGCCGGATCAGGCGCGCCGAACAGATCCTCGATCAGCGCGTGTGCCCGAGCCCGATCGTCAGGGGTGGTCATGGCACCGATGGCACGCGCCGGCTATGACAGCCGACGTGCAAGCACGAGCGGCGCGGTCAGGATCGGGTCGCCCACTCGGTGGCCAGCATCGCGTAGATGAGCTCGTCGGTCCACTCGCCGGCGACGAGCTCGTTCTCCCGTAGGTGCGCCTCGTGCCGCATGCCGAGGCGCTCCATCACGGTGGCTGACGCCTTGTTGCGGCCGTCGCACCGGCCACAGATCCGGTGCAGGCCGAGCCCTTCGAAGCCCAGCCGCAGCATCACCCGGGTCGCCTCGGCGGCATATCCGCGGCGGTGGTGGTCGGGGTGCAGGACGAAGCCGACCTCGCCCTGCTGGTGCGCGGCGCTGAGCCATTTCAGGACCACGTTGCCGATGAACGCTCCCGAGCCGGGGAGCACCAGCGCCAGCGAGAGCGCGTCACCCTCCCGCTCCAGGGTGCCGCGGTCGGTCCGCTGCGCCAGCCACGCCGCCACGTCGGGGCGGGTGCGCGGCTTCCAGTACAGGTACCGGGTCACCTGGGGGCGCAGGTAGATGTCGCAGACGGCATCGAGGTCGGCTGGGGCCAGCGGGCGTAGCAGCAGTCGTTCGGTGGCGATGGGTAGCGCGGGCCGCAACATGCGCCGAATCTATCCTTCTGGAATGACGAGAACCGGGGGGCGCCTGGGCACGTTCCCGCCTGCGCCGCAGCCGCTGCGGGTACCGGTGCCGGACAGCCACACCCATCTGGACATCACGCTGTCCGAAGGCGGCGGCGGCGGACCGAGAACCGTCAAGGAGGCGATCGAGCTGGCCGCCGCAGCCGGGGTGGACCGCCTCGTGCAGGTCGGCACCGAGGTCGGCTCCTCGCGCTGGAGCGCCGACCTCGCCGAGGAGCATCGCGCGGTGCTCGCCACGGTGGCGTTGCATCCCAACGAGGCGCCTCGACTGTCCGATCTGGACGGTGCGCTGCGGGAGATCGAGTCGGTCGCCGGGCGCGACCGGGTACGTGCGGTGGGCGAGACCGGGCTGGACTTCTTCCGTACTCCCGAACCCGGCCGACCGACCCAGGAGGCGAGCTTTCGCGCGCACATCGCGATCGCGAAACGCCATGGCAAGGCCCTGGTGATCCACGACCGCGACGCGCACGCGGAGATCCTCCGGGTGCTCGACGAGGAGGGCGCGCCGGACGCCGTCGTCATGCACTGTTTCTCCGGCGACGCGGCCTTCGCGATCGAGTGCGCGAAGCGGGGGTACGTGCTGAGCTTCGCCGGCACCGTCACCTTCGCCAGCGCCGGCGCGCTGCGGGAGGCGGCCCGGGTGACACCGCTCGACCAGATCCTCGTCGAGACCGACGCGCCCTACCTGACGCCGATGCCCTACCGGGGGCGGCCCAACGCCTCCTACCTGATCCCGCTGACCGTGCGCGCCCTGGCCGAGACGAAGGGCGTCGAGGTGGACGAGCTGTGCGCGGCCATCTCCGCCACGGGGGAGCGGATCTTCGGCCCATGGTGAGAAGCCTGCTTGGCCCCGCAGAGATCCGGGACCTGGCCGCGGCGCTCGGGGTGCGCCCCACGAAGACCCTCGGCCAGAACTTCGTCCACGACCCCAACACCGTGCGGCGCATCGTCCGCGCGGCCGACCTGGCGGCCGAGGACGTGGTCGTCGAGGTCGGTCCGGGCCTCGGCTCGCTCACCCTCGCGCTCCTGCCCGCCGCACAGCGGGTGTACGCCGTGGAGATCGACCCCGCGCTCGCCGCGGGCCTGCCGGCGACCGCCGCCGCCCACGCTCCCGCCGAAGCCGGCAAGCTGACCGTGCTGGCGCGCGACGCCCTGCGGCTGGACGCCGGCGACCTGCCCGGACCGCCGCCCACCGCGCTGGTGGCCAACCTGCCGTACAACGTGGCGGTACCGGTGGTGCTGCACCTGCTGGCCGCGCTGCCGACGCTGCGCCATGGCCTGGTGATGGTGCAGAAGGAGGTCGCCGACCGGCTCACCGCCGCGCCCGGGTCGCGGACCTATGGCGTACCGAGCGTGAAGCTGGCCTGGTACGCCAGCGCCCGCCAGGCCGGCCGGGTGCCGCCGAGCGTGTTCTGGCCGGTACCCAACGTCGAGTCCGGGCTGGTGGCGTTCACCCGGCGACCGCCGCCGGCCGGCGCCGACCGGGAAGCCGTGTTCGCGGTCGTCGATGCTGCGTTCGCCCAGCGGCGCAAGACGCTGCGAGCCGCCCTGGCCGGCTGGGCGGGTGGCGCCGCCGAGGCGGAGCGCCTCCTGTCGGTGGCCGGCGTCGACCCCGGCGCCCGTGGTGAAGCGCTCACCATCGAGCAGTTCGCCGCTGTCGCCGCGGCCCGCGGGTAAGGTTCCCACGTGACCGAGCCGCTAGAGGCCGCCGAGGAGTACGAACGGCCGCGCTACGCCGCGCACGCCTCGGTGCGCGTACGGGTACCGGCAAAGGTGAACCTGCACCTGGCGGTCGGTCCCGTGCGGGCCGACGGATACCACGAGGTGACCACGGTCTACCACGCGATCGGGCTCTACGACGAGCTCACCGCGCGCCGCGGCGACACGCTCAGCCTCACCATGGAGGGCGAGGGTGCCGGGGTGCTCCCGCTCGACGAACGGAACCTGGTGATCCGGGCGGTCCGGGCGCTGGCCGAGCACACCGGCGAGCCCCCTCATGCGCGGCTGCACCTGCGCAAGCAGATCCCGGTCGCGGCCGGCCTGGCCGGCGGCAGCGCCGACGCGGCCGCGGCGCTGGTCGCCTGCGACGCCTTGTGGGGCACCGGGCGCAGCCGCGACGAGCTCGCCACGGTCGCCTCGACGCTGGGCTCGGACATCCCGTTTCTGCTGGGGGGCGGAACGGCGCTGGGCACCGGCCGTGGCGAGCGGGTCAGCCCGGTGCTGGCCGGCCCGCACGCCTGGCACTGGGTGGTCGCGATCGCCGACGACGGCCTGTCCACGCCCGAGGTCTACCGCGAGCTCGACCGCCTCCGGGCCGCATCGTCCACATTAGACGCCGGGCCGCCGGACCGGTTGCTCGCCGCGCTGCGCCAGCGGGATCCGGGAGTACTGGCGGCGGCGCTCGCCAACGACCTGCAACCGGCCGCCCTGTCCCTGCGGCCGGCGCTGCGCCACACGCTGTCGGCCGGCGCGGAGGAGGGGGCGCTCACCGGCATCGTCTCCGGTTCCGGTCCGACGTGCGTGTTCCTCGCCGAGGACACGCATCACGCCACCGAGCTCGCCGCCCGGCTGGCCGAACGCGAGGTGTGCCACGCCGTGTTCACCGCGCACGGACCGGTCCCCGGCGCCCGGGTCACGTGAACATCCTCAGCCTGGACCGGGTGTCTAAGGGGTACCCGTCCGGCCAGCTGTTCCAGGACGTCTCGCTCGGGTTGGACGAGTCCGACCGGGTGGGCGTCGTCGGGTTGAACGGCGCCGGCAAGACGACGTTGCTGCGGCTGCTGACCCGGGCCGAGGAGCCGGACTCGGGGCGGGTCACCCACCGCCGGGCGCTGCGGGCGGCCGCCCTGCCGCAGGCGCTCGACCTGGCGCCGCAGGCCACGGTCCGGAACCTGGTCCTCGGTACGGCCTGGCTGCCGGCCGCGTTCGCCGCCGAGCACGAGTGGGCCGGTGACGCGGGTGTGCGTACCGTCCTGAGTGGACTTGGCATGCCAGACCTCGGGTTGGACGCCCCGGTCGGGCCGATGTCGGTTGGTGAGCGGCGCCGGGTGGCGCTGGCGGCGCTCCTGGTCCGCTCGTGGGACCTGCTGGCGCTCGACGAGCCGACCAACCACCTTGACGTGGCGGGAATCACGTGGCTGGCCTCGCATCTGGGCGGCCGGCGGGGAGCCCTCGTCGTGGTGACGCACGACCGGTGGTTCCTCGACGCGGTCTGCACGGCCACGTGGGAGGTCGTCGACGCCACGGTTCGGGACTACGAAGGCGGGTATGCCGCGTGGACGCTGGCTCGTGCCGAGCGCGCCCGGCAGGCCGCCGCGGCCGAGGCGCGCCGGCAGAACCTGCTCCGCAAGGAGATCGCCTGGCTGCGGCGCGGACCGCCGGCGCGGACCAGCAAGCCGAGGTTCCGCATCGAGGCGGCCAACGCGCTCATCGCCGACGAGCCGCCGGTGCGCGACGGGGTCGCGCTGCGCCGGCTCGCCACGGCACGCCTGGGGCGGCAGGTGTTCGAGCTGGACCAGGTCTCGCTTCGCCTCGGTGGCCGGGTGCTGCTGCGCGAGGTGTCCTGGCTCGTCGGACCCGGTGACCGGATCGCCGTCGTGGGCGCCAACGGCGCCGGCAAGACCACGTTGCTGCGGTTGCTGGCTGGCACCCGTACGCCCGATGAAGGCCGCGTGGTGCGGGGGGTGACGGTCCGGACGGCCTACCTGTCCCAGGAGCTGGCGGAGCTGCCCGACGACCTGCGCGTGCTCGCGGCGGTCGAGGAGGTAGCGCGCCGGGTCACGCTCGGGAACCGCGAGCTGTCGGCGGCGCAGCTGGCCGAGGTGTTCGGCTTTACTGGCGCGAGGCTGTGGACGCCGGTCGGTGACCTGTCCGGCGGGGAGCGGCGCCGGCTGCAGCTGCTGCGGTTGCTGGCCGCCGAACCCAACGTGCTGCTGCTCGACGAGCCGACCAACGACTTCGACATCGACACGCTCGCCGCGCTGGAGGACCTGCTCGACACCTGGCCTGGCACCCTGGTTGTGGCCAGCCACGACCGGTACCTGGTCGAGCGGGTGTGCGACACGGTCATGGCGATGAACGGCTCCGGCCGCCTGGTCCACCTGCCTGGCGGCGTGGAGGAGTACCTCGCCCGGCTGACGCCTGTCACGGTTGCCGCCACCGAGCGCCCGCCGCCGGGCCTTGGCGCGGACCAGCGGGCGGCAAAGGCGGACCCGCGGGCGGCGAAGAAGGAGCTGGCCCGGCTGGAGCGCCAGCTGGCAAAGCTGGAGCAGCGCGAGGCGGAGCTCCACGAGCGGTTGGCGGCCTCCGCCAGCGAGTACGAGACGGTGCTGGCGCTCGACGCGCAGCTGCGCGCGGTGCGGGATGAGCGCGCCGCGACCGAGGACGCCTGGCTGGACCTCGCCGAGCGGGAGTGATCGGGCATGCGCGAGAATCGGCGCATGCTCCATACACCGGTCAACCACCACCTGCGGCCGCTGTACCGTACGCTCGCCGGTCTCGCGGGCGTGTACGTGCTGCTCTTCGGCATCATCGGCCTGGTGCAGACGCGCGGGCTCGACTTCTTCGCCCAGCACGACCTGCCGTGGGTGCTGGGCTTACGGACCAACCCGGCGTTCTCGATCCTGTCCATCGGCGCCGGCCTGCTCATCCTGGTGGTGACGTTCATCGGCCGGAACATCGACTACCTGATCAACCTGACGGCAAGCGTCATCTTCATCGTGACCGGCCTGGTGATGCTGGTGCTGCAGCGCACCGACGCGAACTTCCTCGGTTTCTCGGTGAGCAACTGTGTCGCCTCGTTCATCCTCGGCATCATCACCGGGACGGCGGGGCTCTACGGCAAGGTGGGCAGCGTCGAGACGGAGTCGGCTGAGGAGTCCTTCCGGCACGGGTCAGCGGCTGCGAGTCAGTAGCGCCGGCTTCGGCTCCAGATGGGACAGGCCGTTCCAGGCGAGGTTGACCAGGTGGGCGGCGACGGTCTCCTTGCGCGGCTTGCGCACCTCTAACCACCAGCGCCCGGTCAGGGCCACCATCCCGACCAGGGCCTGCGCGTAGAGCTCGGCGAGCTTCGGGTCGTACCCACGGGACTTGAACTCCGCACCCAGGATGTGCTCGACCTGGTGCGCCACGTCGTTGAGCACGCTGACGAAGTTGCCGGCGGCCGACATCACCGGTGACTCGCGCACCAGGACGCGGAAGCCGTTGGTCTCCTCTTCGATGTAGTCCAGCAGCGCGAGCGCGGCCTGTTCGAGGAGCTCGCGCGGGTGTCCGGCGGTCAGGGCAGTGGTGATCCGGTCGAGCAGCGCGCGTACCTCCCGGTCGACGACGACGGCGTAGAGACCCTCCTTGCCGCCGAAATGCTCGTACACCACGGGCTTGGAGACCTTGGCGCGGGCTGCGACCTCCTCGACGGAGGTCGCGTCGAACCCGCGCTCGGCGAAGAGCTGCCGCCCGATCGCGATGAGCTGCTCGCGGCGCTGAGCGGACGACATGCGTACGCGCGATGTCGTCGCCGTCTTGTCGATCGGTGCGCGATCGGTCATGGCGCCGCCGCGCTCCGCAGGCTCCGCGCAGCGACGCCATGACGTGCTAACTGGACCTCGCTCCGCTCGGTCATGCCTTATCGTGCCAGTTGGCTGTCGAGGCGTTTCGCCCGCAGCCGGTCCGGCTTGGGCCAGCGGACGTCCCAGACCCAGCCGAAGCGCTCGAAGATCCAGATGAGCCGGGCGTTGGCGTCGAGCTGACCCTTGTCGACGCCGTGCCGCGCGCAGGTGGGGTCGGCGTGATGCAGGTTGTGCCAGCTCTCGCCGAAGGACAGGATCGCCAGGGGCCAGAAGTTGGAGGCCCGGTCGCCCTCGCGGGTCTCGAATGGACGCTCGCCAACCACGTGGCAGATCGAGTTGATCGACCAGGTCACGTGGTGCAGGACCGCGATGCGCACCAGGCCGGCCCAGAAGAAGCCGGACAACGCGCCGGCGACGGACCACGTGAGGAGACCGCCGAGCGCCGCAGGCAGGAGCACCGAGGCGATCACGAGCGGCACGAAAAGCTTGTCCACTCGGCGGATGTCCTTGTCGGCCACGAGATCTGGCGCGAAGCGCTCCCGGTTGGACAGCTCCCGGTGGAACAGCCAGCCCATGTGCGCGTAGAACAGGCCCTTGGTCAGTCCCCAGACGCTCTCGCCGTAGCGCCAGGGTGAATGCGGGTCACCCTCACGGTCGGAGTACGCGTGGTGGCGCCGGTGGTCGGCCACCCACTGGGTGGGTGAGCCTTCGATCGCGGTCGAGCCGGCCAGGGCGAGCGTGATGCGAAGCCAGCGCTTGGCCCTGAACGAGCCGTGCGTGAGGTAGCGGTGGAAGCCGGTGCCGATGCCGAACCCGCCGATCATGTACATGGTCACTGCCATGACCACGTCCAGCCAGGTCAGCCCCCAGCCCCAGGCCACCGGTACGGCCGCGATCACCGCCGCGAAGGGAATGATCACGAACGCCCACAGGGCGATGAGCATGCCCGGGCTCTGTTTGCCCTCGGTCAGTGGCTTCGCTCCGGCCGGGCCGTTGATCGTATCGGTCGCTGCGTCGAGAACAGTCGTGGACATGGCACCTCACCGAGGATCTAGGGTTACGCCTACGTCAGCGTAACCTACGCAACCGTAGGTTCGACAGGCTTCCGGGATATGACGCGATCTACCCGGGCCGGACGAGACCAACCCAAATCAGCCTCGCTCTCCCGTCTATCGAACGTGTGTTCTATAGTTTGCGTATGTATGAGCGTGTTTTTGACCTTGACGCTCGTCGGCGTGCAGCGCAGAGCGCCGTGGCAGGACAGGACCACCCTCCTGGGATGTCCGTCACCGACGAAGGCAAGGCGCGCGCCCGCGAGCGGCTTGCCGACGTCGACCGGCGGATGACCGCCAAGCGCTGGAAGGCGCTTCGCGCGCGACTGGGCCGGACGCGGTCGGCGGCATGACCCAGCCACGTTTGCGGGTTGTCCTGGACACGTCCGCGATCGTGGCCTATTTACAAGCGAGCATCCATGTGGGGGAGACGATCGCCGAGGTCGTGGACGAGGGTGCCGGCTTCGGGGTACCGGTGGTGTGCCTGGCCGAGGCGGTGGCGTTGCGCATGGACGGCAACGACGCCTCGGTGGATTTGCTGGTCGCCCACCCGGCGTGCACCGTCCTGCCAATGCTGGCGACAGACTGGCGCGCGCTGGCGAGCGCGGCCCGGATGGTAGGCAGGATCGATCTGGGGGTGGCGCTGCTGGCGGCCGTCGACCATGACGCGTACGTGCTGACCGGCGAGCCCGGTCCGTACGGCGCGTTGGTCGACGACGGGCCGGTCATACCGATCTAGACTGTCGTACACGTGTTCTAGAGTGCGGCCATGGTCGAACGGGAAGCGCTCATCGTCGAGGCGAAGCGGCTGCGGGTGGATGAGGCATGGTCGTGCCAGCGGATCGCCGATCAGCTCGGTGTCTCGCGTACGACTGTTCGCGAGTGGCTAGCGGGCGTGCCGGTCCCGGAGTGGACCAAGCGGCCCAATGCCAAGGACGACCTTTACGAACAGGCGATAGCGCTCCGCGTCCAGGGCTGGTCCGTGAGCGACATCGCGTGCCGGATCGGAGTTGCGAAGTCCACCGCCTATCTCTGGGTCCGGCACATTCCACTCGACACCCACAGCGCCCGGGCTCGGCAGCGACGACGGGAAGCCAAGGAGCGGCGGGATGAGTACTGGGTCGGATACCGCCAGCGCCGCGACGAGGTGCGGGCTTCCGCCGTTCAACGCGCCGCTAGGTCGACAATTGATCTCAGCGATGAGGAGCTCGTTCGCCTGGGCGCCGTAATGTACTGGTGCGAGGGCACCAAAGCCAAGCCGTGGCGGCGTGATGCAGAGCGTTTGGTCTTCACCAACAGCGACCCCGCGCTGATCCGGCTCTACCTACGATTCCTCCGGACGCTGGGGGTGCCGGGTGAACGTGTTCGCTACAGAGTCGCGATCCACGAGTCCGCGGACTCCGACAAGGCGGTGCGATGGTGGGCTGAAGTCGTTGGCGTTTCTGCCGTCGAGTTCCGGCCCACCACCCTGAAGCGCCACTCGGCGGGAACGAACCGCCGCAACCTCGGCGAGGACTATCACGGATGCCTGGTGATCGATGTCGCCCGCAGCCGGGAGTTGTACTGGATGGTCGAGGGGATCGTGCGGGGCCTGGTTGGGAATGTGTGACGCGACCGTCGGCGTAGGCAGGGCGCGGAAGCATTGGCTAAGCTGCTGGCGCAAGCAGTCGGCCGTAGTGTAATGGCAGCACGTGACGCCTTGGACGTCATTGTCCAGGTTCGAGTCCTGGCGGCCGAGCTGTACTTTAAGTCCAATTCAGTGCCTCGCCGATCAGGCGGAGCTGGGCCGGCGCGACGTGCTGCCAGAAGTCGCTGTTGTGGCAGCCCTTCGCCATGTGTACCGCGCCTGGATCGGGTAACCGGTCGCGTAACGCCCGTACCGCCGGAGCGAACGGGTCGCTGTGGCCGCAGTCGATGCGTACGGTCACGCGGGCCAGCCGGTCCGCATGCGCAAAGACGTCGTACGCCGCCCACTCCTGCGCCGAGTCGAAGGCGCCCGGGTTCACCCGGTGGGCCTCGTCGTACGAGCGCCAGATCGCCGGGCCGCTGGCCACCACAGCCGCGAACCGCTCCGGCCGGGTCACCCCGCACAACAGTGCGCCGTACCCGCCCATGGACCAGCCGAGCACCGCGAGCCGGTCGGCCGGACCGGCCGCCAGGCCCCGCGACGCCAGGAGCGGCAGGAGCTCGTCGAACAGCATGCCCAGCGGGTCGTCGGTCGCGTGCGGGTGCCAGTACCCCGGACCACCGTCGCAGGCGGCGAGCACGAACGGCGGCAGCCCGCCCGCCACGGCGGCCGCCAGGTACCGGTCGTAGCGCCCAGCATCGATCGCGTCCCGGGCCGTCTGCCCGAACCCATGCAGGACCAGGCACACCGGCAGGTGGTCGCTGTCGACCGAGCCGGGCGGGTACGCCAGGCGGAACCCGACCCGCGCCCGGCGCCGGCCGGACTCGAACGACCCGTCCACCACCGGGCCGGGCGAGACGCCGGGCGAACCACCGGGCGAACCGCCGGGCAGAACGGACGCGGCAGGGACCGTCACGTCGCAGCGGCCGAGCGCCTCGTTGAGCAGGCTCTGCCCCGGCAGCACGCCGGCGTCAACCAGAAACGCACTCGCCGTAACGGAGGTGGCCACAGTGAGTCCGCCGCCCACCAGGAACGCCCGCCGCGAGACCCGAGATGCCATCGGGAAGCCACGATAGGCCAGGCCGGCTGCTCGCAAGAGCCCTGCCCGTAGCTACCATGAGCCCCGTCGACTGGAGATGACGAGGGAGATCCGTGACCAACCACAGAACCGTCGTCATCCTCGCCGCCGGCGAGGGCAAACGGATGAAGTCGAGCCTGCCGAAGGTCCTGCATCCGCTGCTCGGGCGCACGCTCCTCGGCCACGTCCTCGACGCAGCGGAACAGGCGGCGGGACAGGCGGCGGGACAGGCAGCGGGAGCCGACCAGCACCCGCTCGTGGTCGTCGGCCACGGCGCCGACCAGGTGCGGGCCCACCTCGCCGAGATCGCGCCGGCGGCGCAGGCGGTGGTACAGGCCGAGCAGCGGGGCACCGGCCATGCGGTGCGGGTGGCCCTCGAAGCCGCACCCGAGGCGACCGGCACCGTCGTGGTGCTCAACGGTGACATTCCGCTGCTGCGGGCGCACACCGTGCGTACTCTCGTCGAGTCGCATGAGGCGGCCGGCGCGGTCGCGACGCTGCTCACGGCGGAGGTCGCGGATCCCACCGGTCTCGGTCGCATCGTCCGGGCGGCCGACGGCGGGGTGGAGCGCATCGTGGAGGAGCGCGACGCCGGTCCGGCGGAGCGCGCGATCCGCGAGATCAACGTCGGAGCGTACGTGTTCGAGGCGGCCGCCCTGCGGGCCGCGCTGGGCAAGCTGTCGACCGACAACGACCAGGGCGAGGAGTACCTGACCGACGTCATCGCGTTGCTGGTGGCCGAGGGCCAGCGAGTGGCGGCGCTGCGTGCGGGCGACCCGACCGAGGCGCTCGGGTGCAACGACCGTGCCGAGCTTGCCGCGTTGCGGGCGCTGCTGCGCGACCGCGTCAACCTGGAGTGGATGCGGGCCGGCGTCACGATGCTCGACCCGGCGACAACCTGGGTCGATGTCACGGTCACCCTCGGGCGCGACGCGGTCATCGAGCCCAACACCCAGCTGCGCGGTGCGACGGCCGTCGGCGAGGGCGCGGTGGTCGGTCCGGACACCACCCTCATCGATGTACGGGTGGGTGAGCGCGCGACCGTCGTACGCACCCACGCGACCGGCGCCGAAATCGGGCCGCACGCGCAGGTGGGGCCGTTCGCGTACCTGCGCGCCGGGAGCGTGCTGCGGCGCGAAGCCAAGGTCGGCACGTTCGTGGAGACCAAGGCCGCCGAGATCGGTGAGGGCGCCAAGGTGCCGCACCTGTCCTACGTCGGGGACGCCACGATCGGCGAGCACACGAACATCGGCGCCGCCACGGTGTTCGTCAACTACGACGGGGTACGTAAGCATCGAACGACCATCGGCAGCCATGCCCGGACCGGCGCGGACAACATGTTCGTGGCCCCCGTGGAGGTGGGCGACGGGGCCTACACCGCCGCGGGCAGCGTGATCGTCAAAGACGTCCCGCCCGGTGCGCTCGGCGTCTCGCGGGGCCAGCAGCGCAACATCGAGGGCTGGGTGGAGCGCAAGCGCCCGGGGACCGCGGCGGCGGAGGCGGCACGGCGGGCGGCCGACCAAGCGGCCGAGCAGGCAGCCGACGACGACGGAGAGTAGGCCACCGATGGGCAGCATCGTCGCCGAGAACCGCAAGTCCCTGATGCTCTTCTCCGGGCGCGGGTTCCCGCAGCTGGCGGCCGAGATCGGCGCGGTGCTTGGCATCGAGCCGACACCGATGGACGCCTACGAGTTCGCCAACGGCGAGATCTTCGTGCGATACCACGACTCGGTCCGCGGCTCGGACGCGTTCGTGGTGCAGGCGATCGTGCGGCCGGTGAACCAGTGGCTCGTCGAGACACTGATCATGATCGATGCGTTGAAGCGCGGGTCGGCCAAGCGGATCACCGTGGTGCTGCCGTTCTACCCGTACGGCCGGCAGGACAAGAAGCACCGCGGCCGGGAGCCGATCACCGCCCGGCTGATTGCCGACCTGCTCAAGACCGCCGGCGCCGACCGGATCCTGACCGTCGACCTGCACACCGCGCAGATCCAGGGCTTCTTCGACGGCCCGGTCGACCACCTTTTCGCGATGAACGTCCTCGCCGAGTACGTGGAGAGCAAGTATGCCGGCCGCCCGATGACCGTGGTCGCGCCCGACTCCGGCCGGGTACGGGTCGCCGAGCGCTGGACCGACCGGCTCGGCGGCTGCCCGCTGGCGTTCATCCACAAGACCCGTGACCCGTTGAAGCCCAACGAGGTCGTGGCCAACCGGGTGGTCGGCGAGGTCGAGGGGCGGGTGTGCTTGGTCGTCGACGACATGATCGACACCGCGAGCACCATTACCGGGGCCGCGCAGGTCCTGTTCGACGAAGGCGCGGCCGACGTGATCGTGGCCGCCACCCATCCGGTGCTCTCCGACCCGGCGACCGAGCGGCTGCGCAACAGCAAGATCAGTGAGGTCGTGGTGACCAACACACTGCCCCTTCCCGAGGGCACGCACCTCGACAAGCTCACCGTCCTGTCGATCGCCCCGTTGATCGCCCGCGCGATCCGCGAGGTGTTCGACGACGGGTCGGTCACCACGCTGTTCGGGGGCCTCTCGTAACTCGCGAGGCTTCGCCTCGCGAGTGAATACAGCGCCGGCTTCGCCGGCGCCGAGCCTTTCCGGGGGGACGCGGGGGCGGAGCCCCCGCGGGTTCGGGGGGACGCGGGGGCGGAGCCCCCGCGGGTTCGGGGGACGCGGGGGCGGAGCCCCCGCGGGTTCGGGTACGCTGATTCGGTTGCCACGGCGAGGGTGCCCCTGTGGGCTCCGTGATCGACGCGGTGCTCCGGGCGACCGCCCGCATGCATCCCCCGCCCGAGCACCGACGAGCACCGCAGCCGCTACCGCCACAGCATGGAGTACTCCCGTGTCCGAGGTAAAGATCAGCGCCGAGCCCCGCACCGAGTTCGGCAAGGGCGGTGCTCGCCGCACCCGCCGGGCCGGGATGGTTCCTGCCGTGCTGTACGGCCATGGCGAGCCGCCCCGGCACATCTCGCTGCCCGCGCGAGAGCTCGCCGCCGCAATTCGGCACGGCGGCATGACGCAGGTGTTCAACATCGACATCAGCGACGGCACCACCGCGCTGGCCCTGCCGAAGGCGATCCAGCGCGACCCGATCCGCGACACGTTCGATCACGTGGACCTGCTGATCGTGCGGCGCGGCGAGAAGGTGACCGTGGAGGTGCCGGTACAGCTGATCGGCGAGGCCGCCCGTGACACGCTCGTGATGACCGAGCACAACACCATGGCGATCCTCGCCGATGCCACGCGCCTGCCCGACCATCTCGAGGTGTCGATCGAAGGGCTCGAGGCCGGCAGCCGGGTCACCGCGCGCGAGGTGACCCTGCCCGACGGCGTCGAGCTCGCGGCCGACCCCGACCTCGTCGTCGCGGTCGTGGCGGCCGCGACGGTCGCCGAGCTCGAGCCCGAGGTTCCGGCCGAGGTGCCCGCGGAGGCAGCCGAGGCTGCGCCGGCCGAACCGGAGGCGGCCGCCGAGAGCTGATCCATGGACGATCAGTCGCCGTGGCTGGTGGTCGGGCTGGGAAACCCCGGTCCGGAGTACGCCAAAAACCGGCACAACATCGGCTTCGTCATCGCCGACCTGCTGGCCGAACGGGTCGGTGCGCGCTTTGCCCGCCACCGGCGGGCGGTGGCCCTGGTCGCCGAGGGCCGGCTGGGCGTGGGGGCGGACGTGCCCCGGCTGGTGCTGGCCAAGCCGATGACGTACATGAACCTGTCCGGGGGGCCGGTCGCCGGGCTGGCGCAGTTCTACAAGGTGCCCCCGAACCGGCTGATCGCGATCCACGACGAGCTGGACCTCGAGTTCGGCGTGCTGCGCCTGAAGGTCAACGGTGGCGAGGGCGGGCACAACGGGCTGCGGTCGGTGTCGCAGTCGCTGGGCGGCAGGGAGTACGTGCGGGTGCGCTTCGGCATCGGGCGCCCCCCCGGACGGCAGGACCCGGCCGACTACGTCCTGTCCGACTTCTCCCCGGTCGAGCGCAAGGAGCTTGACTTCCTCGTCGACCGGGCGGCCGACGCCACCGAGGCGGTCATCCAGAGCGGTCTGGAGTGGGCCCAGAACGTCTACCACGCGAGCTGAGCCGGCCGGCCAACCTCGCGGGTACCGCGTTACGTGTCTTACCCGACCGAGGACGGAAGGGTGGGTCGACTCGATGGGACCATGGCCGGCCGCGAGACGCGAGCACGAGGACGACTGACCCAGACCACGTTCACCAAGCTGTACCGGGCTTGGCGGCGCATCGAGCGGCACGACTCGCTCGACCAGTACACCCGCCGGGTCCTCGTGCGGGCGTTCCTGGACGAGCGGCGCCGCCCGTGGCGCCGCCGGGTGATCACCGTGGACGGTACGCCGATCCGAGTCAGCACCGGTACCCGGCCGGACGTCGGCGAGGTGATGATTGCGACCCGGGTCCTGGCCGGCGGCTTCCTGGCGGTCATCACCCAGCAGGGCACGCCGGTGTACGAGCCGGACACCGACAACCCGCCGCCGGACGCGCGCCACCGGCCGTCGAGCGTCCACCACGATCACCGGCCGCCGCTCGCGACCTCGCCGCTGACCGCCGAGCAGCTCGCGGCGCTCGCCGCCAACCCGGCAATGCTGTCCTGACCGGCGCTGCTTGGCTGGCGCTGCTTGGCTGGCGCCGCTTGGCTGGCGCGATCCCGGCCCGGCCGCATCCCACGGACGGGCCGGGATCGGCGCAGGTTGGCCCCGGCCGGTACTGTTTCCGGGCATGACCGATGTCGAGGACCGGTCGCTCTGCTTGGACCCGGCACCCGCTTCCGACGGCGCGTTCGCGCGCTGGCTCGCCGGCCGCGCCGCGGAGCTGCTTCTCAAGCTGCGGGACGAGATCGGTGACGCCGACGCGCTGCGTGCGGCCGGCGACAAGCGCTCGCATGATCTGATCGTCGGCGAGCTTGCCCGGTGGCGGCCCGCCGACGCGGTGCTCTCCGAGGAAGGTACGCACGACAACCCCGCCCGGCTGGCCGCCGACCGGGTCTGGATCGTCGACCCGCTGGACGGCACGAGGGAGTACGGCGAGCCGGGCCGCACCGACTGGGCGATCCACATTGGACTGTGGGCCGGCCGCCGGTTGGCCGCCGGTGCTGTGGCGCTGCCGGCGCAGCACCGGGTGCTCGGGACCGACTCGCCGCCGGCGTACCCGCCGCTGGCTGGCGACCGGCGGACCAGGCTCCTCGCCAGCCGTACCCGTCCGCCCGCGTTCCTGCCCGCGCTCGCGGCCGAGCTGGACGCCGAGCTGGTCCCGATGGGCTCGGCCGGAGCCAAGATCGCCGCCGTCATCACGGGAGATGCCGACGCCTACGTCCACGCGGGCGGCATGTACGAGTGGGACTCCGCCGCGCCGGTGGCTGTGGCGACCGCCACGGGACTGCACGCTTCCCGGCTGGACGGGGCTACGTTGGAATACAACCTGGCCGATCCCTGGCTGCCCGACCTGGTGGTCTGCCGGAAGGATCTGGCGCCGCGGCTGCTGGCCGCGCTCACCCGAATCGAGAGGACATGACCAGGGGCCGCGCACAGTACCGGGTCACCCACCTCGATGCTCTCGAAGCCGAGAGCATCTTCGTGATGCGAGAGGTGGTCGCCGAGTTCGAGCGGCCGGTGCTGCTCTTCTCCGGGGGCAAGGACTCCATCGTCATGCTGCGCCTGGCGGAGAAGGCGTTCGCCCCGGCCCGCATCCCGTTCCCGGTCATGCATGTGGACACCGGGCACAACTTCGGCGAGGTACTGGCGTTCCGCGACCGCCGGGTCGGCGAGCTCGGCGTACAGCTCGTCGTCGCCAGCGTGCCCGAGGCGCTGGCGACCGGCCTGGTCCGCGAGCCCGCCGACGGCTCGCGCAACCGGATCCAGACCCCGGTGCTGCTCGACGCGATCGAGAAGTACCGCTTCGACGCGCTGTTCGGCGGCGCCCGCCGCGACGAGGAGAAGGCGCGCGCCAAGGAGCGGGTGTTCAGCTTCCGCGACGAGTTCGGCCAGTGGGACCCCCGCAACCAGCGGCCCGAGCTGTGGTCGCTGTACAACGCGAGGATCGCCGCGGGCGAGTCGATCCGGGTCTTCCCGCTGTCGAACTGGACCGAGCTTGACGTCTGGCACTACGTCGCCCAGGAGCGGCTGGACCTGCCGCAGATCTACTACGCCCACGACCGGGAGGTCGTCGACCGGGGCGGCATGCTCTACGCGGTCAACGAGTTCCTGCCCGCCCGGCCGAGCGAGTCGCCGTTCGTGGCCCGGGTGCGCTACCGCACGGTCGGCGACGCGAGCTGCACCGCGGCCGTGAAGTCCGACGCCGACACGATCGAGAAGGTGATCGAGGAGGTGGCGGCGACCCGCATCACCGAGCGGGGCGCCACCCGGGGCGACGACAAGTTCAGCGAGGCGGCCATGGAGGACCGCAAGCGGGAGGGGTACTTCTAGTGACCGCGGCGCTGGAAACCAGGCAGATGGACCTGTTGCGGTTCGCCACCGCGGGCAGCGTGGACGACGGCAAGTCCACGCTCATCGGCCGGCTGCTCTACGACACCAAGACGATCTTCGAGGACCAGCTGGCCGCGGTGGAGGCGGTCTCCCGGGGTCGCGGCGACGAGTACACCAACCTCGCGCTGCTCACCGACGGCCTGCGCGCCGAGCGGGAGCAGGGCATCACGATCGATGTGGCGTACCGCTACTTCGCCACGCCCCGGCGCAAGTTCATCATCGCGGACACGCCGGGGCACATCCAGTACACCCGGAACATGGTCACCGGCGCGTCAACCGCTGACCTGGCATTGATCCTGGTCGACGCCCGCAAGGGGCTGCTCGAGCAGTCCCGCCGGCATGCGTTCCTGTGCTCGCTGCTGCGCGTACCCCATCTGGTGTTGTGCGTGAACAAGATGGACCTGGTCGACTGGAGCGAGCAGGTCTTCGAGGAGATCGCCGACGAGTTCACCTGCTTCGCCGCCAAGCTGGAGGCGCCCGACCTCGCGGTGGTCCCGATCTCGGCGCTGCACGGCGACAACATCGTGACCCGCTCGGCCAACATGCCGTGGTACGACGGACCGTCCCTGCTGCACCACCTGGAGCACGTGCACATCCTGTCCGACCGCAACCTGGTCGACGTGCGCTTCCCGGTGCAGTACGTGATCCGTCCACAGTCGACGGTCGTGGCCGACTACCGGGGGTACGCCGGGCAGGTCGCCAGCGGCATCCTCAAGCCCGGTGACGAGGTGATGGTGCTGCCGTCAGGCTTCACCACCCGGATCTCCTCGATCGAGACGGCCGACGGGCCGGTCGAGGAGGCGTACCCGCCGATGTCGGTGACCGTGCGCCTGGAGGACGAGCTCGACGTCTCGCGTGGTGACATGATCTGCCGGCCGCACAACGCGCCGTCGGTGGCGCAGGACATCGAGGCGATGGTCTGCTGGATGGACGAGAGCCGGCCGCTGACGGTCGGCGGGCGGTACGCCGTCAAGCACACCACCCGCTCGGCGCGGGCGATCGTGCGAGGCCTTCAGTATCGGTTGGATGTCAACACCCTCCACCGCGACGAAGCGGCGACGTCGTTGCAGCTCAACGAGATCGGCCGGGTCCGGCTGCGCACGACCGTGCCGCTGCTGTGCGACGAGTACCGGCGCAACCGCACCACCGGCGGCTTCATCCTGATCGACGAGGCGACAAACCGCACGGTTGGCGCCGCGATGATCATCGAGGCGTCGTGACCTAGTTCGGACCCGGGCCTGCTCGCCGATGTCAAGTCGGTGGCAAGGACGATGGTGCACCATGGTGCTCGGGAGGAATCCGATCACCTTGAAGCGGGTGAAGTTGGGTGCGGTCAGCCGTGCCACGCCACCGGGGGAGCGCCCGCTTCGGTGGCTGGAATGCGTCGCCGGTCCCGGGACGGGGCCGGCGACGCGCCATTTGACGGCCGGGACCGTCGTCAGCGGACCTGGTTGACCTGCCGGTAGAACGCCCAAGCGTCGGCGACGATGTCGTGCAGCGCCGGCTTTGTCGGCGCCCAGCCGAGCTCGGTCTCGGCGCGCTTCGACGAGGCGACGAGGATCGCCGGGTCGCCGGCGCGCCGCGGCAGCACCTCGACAGGCACCGGGTGGCCGGTGACCTCGCGTACCACCTCGATCACCTGGCGGTTGGAGAACCCGGTGCCGTTGCCCAGGTTGAAGATCCGGTGCGTGCCGGCGTCCATTGCGGACAACGCGAGCAGGTGCGCGGTCGACAGGTCGGTCACGTGAATGTAGTCCCGCACGCAGGTGCCGTCTTCGGTCGGGTAGTCGTCGCCGTACAGGGGCATGGTGGGGCGCGCGCCGGCGGCCACCTGCAGCGCGATCGGGATGAGGTGGGTCTCCGGGTCGTGCCGCTCGCCGATGAACGTGCCGTCGGCGCAGCGGTGGGCGCCCGCCACGTTGAAGTAGCGCAGGCTCGTGGCGGCCAACCCGTAGGCCTGCGCCTCGCCGGTGAGCGCGTGGTCGACCGCGAGCTTTGACGCGGCGTACGGGTTCGGCGGGCGGTTGACCGCGCGCTCCGGAATGGGCAGCTCCTCCGGGTCGCCGTACACCGCGGCGGTGGAGGAGAAGACCAGCCGGCGTACGCCAGCCGCGCGCATCGCGTCCAGGAGCAGCAGCGAGCCGACGGTGTTGTTCTCCCAGTACCGGTCCGGTCGCTGGACGCTCTCGCCGGCGGAGATGTACGCCGCGAAGTGCAGCACCCCGTCATAGCCGGCGTCGGGGCGCAGGACGTCGCCGATCACCTCGTGCACCCGGCCCTGGACCAGGGTCGCACCGCGCGGCACCGCGTCGACGTGGCCGGTCGACAGGTCGTCGAGCACCACCACCTCGTGACCGGAATCGACAAGCATCGCAGTGACCACGCTGCCGATGTAACCGGCGCCGCCAGTGACGAGGAGTTTCACGGATGGTAAATCTACCCGAGCGGGAAACCGGTTCCCGGTAGCGATCCCTACAATCGGCCTTATGCAGGTGGCGGCGCCAACGGGCGCGCCCGGCCCGGTGCGGCGTTCCGTTGCCCGGCTCCTCGTCCGCGGTGTCGACGCGCTGATGCGCGGAGTGACCCGGCTGCTGGGCGCCAGCCCCACCGCCGGCCGGGAGCACATCACCGAGTCGCAGCTGCGCGACCTGGTCGCGGCGAACACCACGCTCGACGGCGAGGAGCGGCGGCTGATCGACGAGGTGCTGGCCGCCGGCAACCGCCACGTCCGCGAGGTGATGATGCCGCGGACCGAGGTGTTGTTCCTCGACGCCACCCTGTCGGTCGCGGCCGCTGTCAAGCTGGTCCGCGAGGCCCGGCACTCGCGGTTTCCGGTGATCGACGGGAGCCAGGACGACGTGCTCGGCTTCGTGCACCTGCGCGACCTGGCGATGCATCCCGAGCTGGACGCCGACGCCCGGGTCGGCGAGCTGACCCGGGAGGTGAAGCGGTTACCGGCCGGCATGCGGATCCTCGCGGCGCTGTCGGAGATGCGCCGGGAAGGCCAGCATCTGGCGGTCGTCGTCGACGAGTACGGCGGGACCGCCGGCATCGTCACGCTCGAAGACCTGATCGAGGAGCTGGTCGGCGAGATCCACGACGAGTACGACGCGGCGCCCGAGCCGTTACCGCTCGGCGGCCGGGTACCGTCCGAAGTGGACGGTCTGCTCAACCTCGCCGACTTCGCCGAGCGTACCGGCTTCGCATTGCCGGCCGGTCCGTACGAGACGCTCGGCGGCTTCCTGATGGCCCGCCTGGAGCGGCTGCCGGCGGTCGGCGACGAGGTGTGCCTTGACGGATGGCGGCTGGTGGTCAGCGCGCTGGACGGCCGCCGGGTGGCCCGGGTCCGGTTGGCCGCCGATGAACGTCACTTCACGTTCAGCTTGACCCAGCTCACCCCGTCGACCGAGAACGCGCACCAGCCGCCGCCCAGCAGGTCGTAGGCCACGTACCCGGCCTGGGTACGGGCGAAGCGGCTGACCGCGAGCAGGTCCGGCGCGTCGGCGAAGGTCGCCCCGTGGTCGGCGCTGACGTACCAGTGGCGGTCGGCGGCGGCCAACAGCAGCCGGTCGTCGGCCAGCGGGATCAGGTCGCCGGCGAGCGTGCCGGGTACTCCGCCGTAGAAGGTGCGCTGGAAGGTCGTCCCGCCGTCGGTGGAGTGGTAGATGGCACGGATCTCGCGATGGATCGTGCCGACCGGGCCGGGCGGCCCGAGCGCCGCGGCGTAGACGGTCCGGCCGAGGGTGGCGACGCGGACCTCGTACACGTCCGGGCCGGCGTCCGCCAGCGACAGCGTCTGCCAGTTCTCGCCGCCGTCGCGGGTGACCGCGACCGCCGCGTGCCCGTCGCTGCCGACGCCGCCGGCCCACCAGGCGCCATCCCCGGCCCGGGTCGCGGCCACCCAGCGCACCGAGATCGGCGGCTGGTCATGCAGCTGGGCGGACCCGGCTTCGCCAAGCCACACCCGCACCTGACCGGTGGCGGTATCCAGCCAGAACAAGCCACCGGAGGGCACGGACACCACGTTCGTGTCCGCCGGCACCAGCGTCCAGGTCACTCCGCCGTCCGTGCTGACGCTGGGTGCTGTCGATTGAGGAGAAACCGGAGAAGCCGCCTCCCCGCTGGCGACGACCACCCAGTTGGTGGCGGCCCACAGCCGGGGCAGGTGGTCGGCTGGGGCGCCACGCATGCCGGCAGGCAGCGCCCGTACCTGCCAGGACTGTCCACCGTCGACGGTCGCGGCGAAGCCGACAGCACAGTCACCCCTGCTGGGGCAGGAGGCGGTCAGCAGGTACCCGTGGTCGGTGTCGGCGAACTGGACGTCGACCACATCGCCGGGCAGCTCGGTGGCGGTGCCGGGGAGCCCGGTCAGCGTGATGCCAAGCCCGCGCCATACCGGGGCCGGCGCCGCCGAACCATGCCCGCCGCCCGGCGGTGACCCCGCCGTGGGATGCAACCACTGGACCGCGAGCAGGATCACTGCGAGAACGGCGGTGAGGGAACCGCCCAGCTCGGCCGCCCGCCGGCGGCGGCGCAGCGTGGTCGCCCGCGCGGTGATCTGCGCCAGCGGCGGCTGCTCGATCGAGTCCACCAGCCGCTGGCGGCCGGCGGCCAGCCGCTCGTCCAAGTCGGTCCGGTCAGGCACGGCGCACCTCCCTCGCCTCGGTCGAGTACCCGTCGAGCTGCGCCGCGAGCGCCGTCCGGGCCCGTGACAGCCGCGACTTGATCGTGCCCACCGGCACCGACAGCGCCGTGGCGACCTCGTCCACCGACAGGTCGGCGAAGTAGTGCAGCACGACCACCTCGCGGTAATGCTGGGGCAGGGCGGCCAGTGCCTCGGCCAGGTCGGCCCGGTCCGGTTCCGGACCCGGCTCGATGAGCCGCTGCACCGGGCGTTCGCGCAGCAGGATGGTGTCCAGCAGGCGCCGGCGGCGCCACCGCCGGCGTACCAGGTTGATGGCGACGGTACGCAGCCAGGCTTCCGGGTTGTCGATGTCGGCGAACGCCCTGGGGCGGGCCAGCGCCCGGGCGAACGCCTCCTGCACCACGTCCTGCGCCTCGCTCACGTCGCTGGTGAACGCGTAGAGCTGCGCGACCAGGCGGCGGTAGCAGGCGTGGTACACCTCGCCCACGTTCGCCTCGGCATCGCCCCGCATTCACCCCTCCTCGATGGCGACGAGCCACGCCGTGCCTGCCAGGTTCCAGGTTCCCGCACCGGCCCACTACGCGGCGAGGTGTTGCTGACAGAATGGCCCGCATGTCCCAGGTTCGACGTACTCGGCCCCGCGTGCTGTCCGGCATCCAGCCCACCGCCGACTCGTTCCACCTCGGCAACTACCTGGGCGCCCTGCGGAACTGGGTCGCGCTGCAGGAGACGCACGACGCCTTCTACTGCGTGGTGGACCTGCACGCGATCACGGCCGGGCACGCTCCGGCGCTGCTGCGCCAGCGCACCCGTGTCAGCGCGGCCCAGTTGCTCGCCGTCGGGCTGGACCCGGAGCGCTGCACGCTGTTCGTGCAGAGCCAGGTGCCGGAGCACGCTCAGCTCGCCTGGGTGCTCGGCTGCATCACCGGCTTCGGCGAGGCCGCCCGGATGACGCAGTTCAAGGACAAGTCAGCCAAGCAGGGCGCGGAGCGGGCCAGCGTGGGCCTGTTCACGTACCCGATCCTGCAGGCCGCCGACATCCTGCTGTACCAGGCCGACGCTGTGCCGGTAGGGGAGGACCAGCGCCAGCACCTGGAGCTCACCCGCGACCTCGCGCAGCGGTTCAACACGACGCTCGGGCACGCGTTCACGGTGCCCGAGCCGTACATCATCACCGGCACCGCGAAGATCACCGACCTGCAGGACCCGACCGCGAAGATGTCCAAGTCGTCGTCGGCGCCGGGCGGCATCGTCGAGCTGCTGGAGAACCCGGCCCGCATCGCGAAGAAGATCAGGTCGGCGGTCACCGACGCCGGACGGGAGATCACCTTCGACCCGGACGCGAAGCCGGGCATCGCCAACCTGTTGACGATCTACTCGGCCCTGTCCGGCCGGTCGGTGGCCGACCTGGTCGCGGCGTACGCCGGCAAGGGGTACGGCGATCTGAAGAAGGACCTCGCCGAGGTGGTCGTGGAGTTCGTCCGCCCGATCCAGGAGCGCACCAGGGCATACCTCGACGAGCCCGGGCACCTGGACAAGGTGTTCGCGATCGGGGCGGACAAGGCACGCGCGGTCGCCGCGCCCACCCTGCGCGAGGTCTATGACCGGGTCGGGTTCCTGCCGCCGGCCTCCGGCGACTAACCCCTCGTGCGTACGACGATCGGCATCGCGATCGACATTCCGGAGCCGTACAGCAGCCTGCTGCGGTCCCGGCGGGCGGCGGCCGGCGATCCCCAGGCGCAGCACGTGCCGGCCCACCTGACCCTGCTCCCGCCGACCGAGGTGGACCGGGTCGAGGTGGCCACGCTCGACGAGCATCTCACCCAGGTGGCCACCGAGCACCCGCCGTTCACCCTGCACCTGCGTGGTACCGGCACGTTCCGGCCGGTCACCGACGTGGTCTTCGTCGCTGTGGCGGCCGGCATCAGCGAGTGCGAGCTGCTCGCCGAGGCGGTGTGCGCGATGCCGGCGATCCGGCGGCAGCAACGCTTCCCGTACCACCCGCACGTCACGGTGGCCCAGGATGTCGCGGCCGAGCAGCTCGACGCGGTCTTCACCGACCTGGCCCGGTTCGAGGCGCGCTTCCCGGTCGGCGGGTTCACCCTCTTCGACCACGACGCGGACGGGGGCTGGCGGGCGTACCGGCACTACCGCCTCTCCGGAGCGCCGCCCGATGGGCGACGATAAGCACGTGTGGGTTGTCGAGCGGGTCAGCGCGGCGGTCGAGGCGGTCGAGCGCGGCGCGTTAGCCGTGCGCAGGCGGTCCAGGCTGGTCGATCACGTGTGGCGGGCCGCTGTCCGCTACGACGAGGTGAACGGCTGGCGGCTCGCGGCCGCCATCGCCTACTACGGCTTCTTCGCCGCGCTGGCGCTGGCGGTGCTGGTCTTCGCGGTGCTCGGCGCCGCGCTGCGGGGCAACGACGCGGTGGTCCAGGCGGTGCGCGAGTACCTGCAACGCAACCTGCCGCAGCTCAACGTGACGACCCTGTTCGAGGCGAGCCAGCAGGTGCGCACCCTCGCGATCATCGCGCTGGTGGTGGCGGGGGTCGGCTGGGTCGAGACGCTGCGGTCCTCGCAGCGCGCGGTGTGGGGACTGATCGAGCAGCCCGGCCACTTCGTGATCCGCTGGCTGGTCGACCTGGCCGTGTTCGTCGGGCTGGCGATCCTGCTCACCATCTCGCTGGCGATCTCGGCCGGCCTGCAGGATGTGGTGTTACGGCTGGCCGAGAACTGGGAGCGCTCCGCCGTCGGCACCGTGCTGCGCGGGTCGAGCACGCTGATCGCCGGTGGCGTCGACCTGCTGCTCGCCGTCGCCGTGCTGATGGGCGTCCCGCGGCTGCGCATACCGCTGCGCCGGCTGGCGCCCTCGGCGTTGCTGGTGGTGGTCGGCCTGTGGCTGCTCAAGACGCTCGGCCGCTGGTACGTGGTGCGCTCGCAGCACAACCCGGCGTACCGGTTCGTGGCCGCTGCTGTGGGGCTGCTGCTGTTCATGTACCTGTTCAACCAGCTGATCCTCTTCGCGGCCGCGCTCGCCGCCACCAGCCCGCACGGCACGGTCATGGACCTCGCCGCCGGCCCGCCGCCGCTGAAGGTCGGCCCGCCCCCGGCGGCGGTACCGGCCCCCCAGGTCGCCGCGGCCTCCCCGACGGCGACCGGCCCGCCCGCGAGCCCTTGACCCGGCGGGCAGTGCCGCGGGGCTGCCAGCCGGCCGGCGCACCACTATGGTGAGGGCTGCTTCGGGTTGCCACTGGGGACGGGGATGCCGGACGTATGCCGCTGATCGACTTTGTCAAGACGTACGGCCCTGACGTGGCCAAGCTGCTCGGCCGGGACGAGCGACTGCTGGCCATGGCTGGCTACAACGAGCCGCTCATCGGCGACGAGAGCCGGCTCGGCCGTACCCTCGACGAGCTCAGCCCCCGGATGCGCCGGTACGTCGAAAAGCACGGCGCGCCGCCCCAACCCAGTGACAAGTTCGTGCAGGGCTTCGACCCGCTGATGGGTGGCATCCTGGTCAACTACAACCGGATCGACCGGTTCGTGGGCGGCATCTCCGGTGAGGGTGGACCCGGGTCGATGGCCGGCCGGTTTTGGCGCGCGGTGAAGGAACCCACCGACGGAAGCCTGTATGTCGCGGTCACCGGGCGGCGCCTGCTCGTCCTGTCGATGTCGGTCCCCAAAGAGGAGTTCACGATCGTGTTCGAGGCGCCGCGCTCGGCCATCGCCTCGGTTCGGCGCGCCGGCAAGCTGCTCTTCCAGCGCGGCCGGGTGGAGGTGCGCTTCACCGACGGCTCGATGAAGGCGTTCACCACGGCCATGCTGTCCACCGCCCGGGCGCGGTCGCTGGTCGCCGCGCTGTCCGGACCGACCCACGAAGGGTGACGAACATTGGCGGACTTCAAAGTCGACCCACCGGCCCTGGAGCAGTTCGCCAGGACCTCGATGGACCGGCGTGACGAGTTCGACGAGCTGCACCGGCGGATGGCCGACGTGGCCGTGCCGCGGGACAGCTTCGGCCACATCCCGGGCATCGGCCACCGGGTGTACGACGCGTACCACGACTTCGTCACCGGCTGCGCCGACGGGATCGCGTCGGCGGCCGAGGCGATGGCGGCGGTCGCGGCCGCGGTCCGCGGCGTCGTGACGGAGTACGTGGCGTCCGACCGTTCCGCCGCAGACGCGCTCGACGGGGTCAACAACGATCTGGGCAACGTCAACATCCGGGGGGTGCGGTGACGTGGGCGCCGCTGACGAGTACGCCAACAAGCTCGAGCACTGGTTCTACTCGCTGCCCGGGTTCGTGCAGAGCGCGCTGCACCAGCCGTTCACCTGGATGAACGACGGCCTCAAGGCGGTGGCCGGCCAGCCCCAGGAGCTGCTCGCCGCGGGCGGGCACTACATCGAGATCGGCGAGGCGGTGCACCGGATCGGCCAGGAGCAGCTCACCTCACGCCTCGCGCTGGCCGGCCACTGGACCGGTGACGCGTACGACGCGTTCAGCCAGAAGACGCTGGAGATCGAGCAGCAGCTCGACAAGCTGGCCGAGGCCGTCAAGAAGGCCAAGGAGCTGCTGGAGTCCGGCGCCAAGGCGTGCGTCGAGGGTGCCAACATGATCATCGATATCGTGGTGACCCTCATCATGCTGGTGCTCGCCGACCTCGCGGTCGGGGTGGCGCTGTCGGTCCTGTCGTTCGGTGCGAGCCTGGCCGCCATGGTGGCCAAATGGATCGCCGACGGTCTGATGGCGCTGTCCCGGGTCGCGCGGGTGCTGCAGAAGACCGCCCAGATCCTGAAGAAGCTCGCGGAGATCTTCTACAAGGTGGAGAAGCTGTTCCAGAAGATCGCCAAGGTCCTCAAGGAGCTCAAGGAGGTCCTCAAGGACAGCCTGGCGCTCAAGAAGGGCGCCAAGGGCTGGGACAAGGTCGGTGCGACGGTCAGCCACGGCATCGTGCGGGGGGTCATGGCGAAGGGGATCTGGGCCGCCACGGGTGGGACGGTCAACATTCCCGGCCCGTTGGGCTCGGGCTACAAGGCGGGCAAGGACTACGTGGAGGCGTCGCAGGACGCCGGCGACGCGACAGACGCGGCCGGGCCCTAGCGCCCGAGCGGGTCAGCGCCCGAATCGGTTAGCGCCCGCGGTCAAGGTCCCGGTCGATCGCGTCGAGCCGGTCCAGCAGCGCGTCCATCCGCCGCTCGTAGCGGTCCACTGCCGCGTCCACCTCGGTGGCCGGCGCGGGGCGCAGCTCGGCCACGAGCCGGTCGGCCCGGTCCAGGGCGTCGTTCACGGCCGCCATGACGTGCTGGGCGAGGGTGTGGTTGTCGATCTCGCGCAGGGCGCGCTGGTTTATCCGTACACCTTGGATGACGCCGCGGCCGGTCACGGTTACGACCACCTGGCCCTGCGCGGCCTCGCCGGTCACCGTTTCGCCGGCGAGCTCGGCGGCCCGCCGCCGCAGCGCCGCCACCTGGTCGTCATGGTCGACGAACGCGCGACGCAGCTGCGCGAGCCGCTCGTCCGGGTCCGGGCTGCTCATCGGTCCTGCTCCCGCGTCGCTTCCTCCCGCGCCGCTTCGAAGACCGGTCGCAGGCTCGGCGGGAGTCGTTCGAGCAGGGCCTGCTGGCTACCGGTCCGGGCGGCGTCCAGCGCCTCGTTCAGCGTCGCGGTCAGCAGGCCGTCGAGCTCCTCGGGGCGTTGCCGCAGCGCGTACGGGCTGACGTAGAGCGCGCTGACCCGGGGCCGGCCGTCGACGGTCACCCGGACCAGGCCGTCCGGTGAGGCCGCCTGGTAGCTGCCCGCGGCCGCCTCGTCGACCGCGTGCCGCAGCTCTTCGCCGGTGCGTTCCAGGTCGCGCGCGATGCGACCGAAGTCGTCGTCCATCGCGTCGAAGCCATAAGCCCCCGTCACGCGCGCCAGTGTAGACGCGCCGCCGGCGGGCGTAGAGTCCCTGGCGTCGAAGGGGACACGGTGTGGTTGATCCGGTGGGTAGGGCCGGCTACGAGCTCGTGTTCGAGGACACGTTCGACGGCGACGCCCTGGACGAGTCCCGCTGGGTTCCGTACTACTTGCCGCAGTGGAGCTCCCGGGAGGCGTCGGCCGCCCGGTACCGGCTGGGTGGCGGCGTCCTGCGGCTGCTGATCGAGGCGGACCAGCAGCCGTGGTGTACCGAGTTCGACGGCGAGGTCCGGGTCTCCTCGCTGCAGACCGGAGTGTTCGCCGGTCCGGTGGGCAGCTCGGTTGGGCAGCATCGGTTCAACCCGGGACTCGTCGTCCGGCAGGCGCAACCCAACGCGCGGCTCTACACGCCCCAGTACGGCCTGTTCGAGCTGCGAGCCAGGGCCACCGACGATCCTCGCTGCATGGTGGCGTTGTGGATGATCGGCTACGAGGACGAGCCCGGCCGCTCGGCGGAGATCTGCGTCTGCGAGATCTTCGGACGTGACGTGACGGCCGAGCGCGCCGCGGTTGGCATGGGCCTGCATCCCTTCGGGGACGCCAGCATCATCGACGACTTCTCCGTCGAGGTCCTGGCCATCGACGCCCGGCAGTTCCATGTCTACGCCGCCCTTTGGACGCCAGAGCACGTGGCGTTCTTCGTCGACCATCAGTTGATCAAAGTGGTCGGGCAGTCGCCCAGCTATCCCATGCAGATGATGCTCAACATCTACGAGCTCCCCGACTCGCCCGACGACGGCCGGCCGGCGGGCCCGTACCCGAAGGAGCTCGTGGTCGACTACTTCCGCGGGTACCGCCGGCGCTAGGGAGGACAGCTAGGACAGGGCGGCCAGCAACGCGATCAGCGGCGGTACGGACTGGCCAAGCGCGCCGCGCCACAGCCCCCGGTCGGAGATGAACAGCACGACACCGGCGGCCGCCATGAACCCACACGCGTACAACGTCAACGCGCGACCGGCGGTCGCGTGCCCCGCGTGGTACGCGATGACCCCGCCGATCGCCCCGGCCGCCACGAACAGGTTGTAGAAGCCCTGGTTGAACGCCCAGATGACGACGCCGGGATCGGCACCGGCGCGGCCCAGCACGCCCCGCTGCACCCATGGGCGGCGGAACAGCAGGCTCTCCATGACGAACACCGCCACGTGCACCAGCCCGGCCAGGACGGCGAAGATCTGCGTGATCGCACTCATCTCGACGTATCCAACCACAGCGGCCGTGCCAGGGCGGTGAGGCGCTCGGTCGCCGCGCAGGAGACCAGGCAGCACTCCTTGGCATCGCCCAGGAGCTGGGCGGTCCAGGTGGTCAGCCCACCGTCGCCGACGTCGACGGTCCGGCCGTCGGCGTCGGCCCGCAGACCGATCGCCGCTCCGCTGTAGTAGCCGGCCCCGTGGGAGCGGGCCGGATCCTCGACCACCGGCCGTGGGCCTGCGCTGACCGCCGGCTGGATCGTGTCCCGGAGGCGCTCGGCGAGGACCTGGTGCCCGAACACGGTGACCGTGATCCGGGTGGCGGCCCCCGGCAGCAGCTCGGCAAGCGCCTGTTGCCAGAAGCTGATGTGGTCGATGAGCAGCTCGGCCTGGATCCGGCCGGAGCCGCGGTCGCGGACGCTGGACACCAGGGCGAAGAGCCGGAAGTGCGCCGCGTTACCGGGGGCGAAGGTCTGCGCCCGTACCACGCGGTGACAGGCGGCCAGGTCGACCCTGCCCTGGACGCCCTGCTCGCGGCGGCGGGTGGCGGCCTCGATCGCGAGGGCGTTGGTCGGATCGCTGAGCATCTCGGTACCCCGTACCGTGCTCACGATGCGGTGCTGGTCGACCGGGGCCAGAGCGGAACAGGTCCCGAGCGGCGCCACTGGTGACAGCTCGACGCCGGCGAACCGGTCCGGCAGCAGGTCCCACAGCCTGGCTTCGAGCCGGGCGAGCCGCCGCGGGTCGCACGACGACGGGCGCACGAAGCGGTCCTGGCTCCAGCGCTGCATCACGCGCGCCGCGGTGACCTTCCGCGCCCGGGCGCGGGCCACCGTCATGAGCAGGGTCTGCAGATCGGTCGGTGGGAGCCCGGTCTCCAAGGCCTGCCGGACCGGCGCCGGTACCGCCCTCCAGACCCGTGCCTCGGCGGGCGAAGCGCTGCCCTCGACCGCCGTGGCCGGCTGCTCATCCATCGCCGATACCCTCCCTCGATGTGTCCAGCACGCTACTGCCCGCGATTGCCGCGCGCCGCGACGCGAAATCGCGCGCGGCAGGCCGGGGAGCACTCATGATGGTCGCGTGGGTGCACTCGTGACACTGGAGCTGCCGGCTGACTCGCCGGCCATTGATCTGCCATGGATCATCACATTCGGACCGCTCGACGAGGACGAAGAGTGGGAGCCGGTCGTTTGCGGACCGTACGAACGGCCGCACGCCTTGGCGCTCGCCGAGTCCGTCGTCGCCGACGAGGAGCTGATGGCGGTCGTGGAACCGCTGCAGCCGCACGTCACCATCGACCAGATCCGCGGCGACATCGCGGCTGCGCGGCTGGCCGCCGAGGCGCAGGCCGAGGAGGACGACGACGAGGAGTTCGACGAGGACGAGTACGAAGAGTTCGAGGAGGACGAGTACGACCAAGAGGAAGGGGAGGGGCCGGTCCGCGCCGCGGTGGACGACAGCGACGACGGCGACGAGGACGAGGACGAGCTCGAGGAGTACGAAGACGAGTACGACGAGGACGAGGACGAGATAGCGGTCGAGCCGTCCCCGCCGCCAACGCCGGAGGAGGTCCGCGCGGGCTTCGCCCGGATCGCCGCCAAGCTCACCGGGTCAGCCGGTTAGTACGAGCACCACCGCGAACAACAGCGTGAGCAGCAACCACAGTGCGGCCAGCGCGGCAGGCCGTGCCGGTACCGCCAGCGGCGGCGGCGCCATCAGGTCGGCCGCCCCGCTGGCGATCGCGCGGTGCCGGGCATGGCGCAGCGCCAGCATCAGCTGCGCAGCGCTGCGCCGTCCCGCACCGGCAGGCCAGCGCAGCCCGCTCCCGGCCGGTACGACCAGCGCCGACTCGCGACCGACGATGATGACCACGCCCCGTTCGGCGGCGATGTGGCTGACCTCGACCCAGGCCAGCCGCCGGGCGCCCAGCATGCCGACGACGGCGACCCCGCCGCCGTTCCAGGTCAGCCGGGGACGCAGCCACAACCGCCAACCGGCCTCGGCGGACAGCCCCACGGCGAGCGCGGAGAACACCAGCGCGGGCGCGGGCGGCAGCGCCGGCAGCAGCCGGCCCAGCGCGACCAGGCCGAGCGCGAGCGCCACGATCCGCACGTACCCGACCAGCGGATGGCTGGCGTGCTCGCGCAGCACGAGGGGATCGTCGTCGCGGTCGTCGCTGGGCAGCGCCGCCAGCTCCTCGGGGCGCAACGGCAGGTCCACGCCGGACGGCTCGTCCTCGGACATGCCCGGAGGTACGAACGGCGGGGCGTGGAAGTGGGCGCGCAGCGGACGCCGCGGCAGCCGGATCTCGCCGTCGACCGCGACCGCACACCACTGCCCGGGGGCCGGTACCCCGTACAGCAGCGCACTTTGCAGCTCGGGCAGCCGGCCGTCATCCTCGTCGTCGATGGTCGCCGGCAGGAGCGAGGCCGGCGGTGGCTGCTCGGGGTCCCGCCACAGCCGTACCTCGGCGATGGCCGGCTCCCCGGGTCGGGCATCGGCCGGGTACACCGCGAGGCGGTCCCAGGTCTCGCACACATAGACCGAGGACACCGGCTGCGGCTGGCCGACCAGCCGGCGCAGCCCATGCCGGCGCTGCCGGTCGCGCGCCACACCGGCCAGGGCCAACCCGGCGAGCAGGATGGCCGGCACGTACCAGCCGCTGGCGTCGTACTCCTCACCGACCGGCTGGCGCAGCCCTGCCCGGTCGACCCGCAGCGCCAGCCGGCTCCCGGCCGGATGGTGCACGGCGTCCAGCACGCTGAGCTGCGTGGTGCTGCTGTCGGGCAGGCGTACCCGCAACGTGTACCGGTCGACCTGGTCGACGACCTCGACGCTGATCACCTGGGCCGCCTCCTGTTGGGCGTCCGCCTCGGCCTGGCGGTGCAGGCCCCAGGCGAGGAGGGCGCCGGCCGCGACGACGGCGAGCACCAGCAGGGCCAGCGTCCGGCGGTCGGGTCCGGGCAGCCGGGCCGGGGCGGGCGGCGTGGCGTACGGAGTACGGGCGAGCCAGTCGAACGCCACGTCATGTCCTGGCCGGGCCCGAAGCACCCGGGCGACGGCGAGGCTGATCGCGGCGTACCCGATGACGGCCGCGTCCATCCACCAGGCTGACGCGGTAGCCGGATGCAGCACGTCGTAGCCGAGCGCGCCGGCTGCGAACGCGGCGGCCAGCGCTGCGGCGGTGCCCGGATGGACCAGACCGACAACCGCGCTGGCCAGGAAGAGCCCGAGGACGACCGACCCGAGCGGGTCGGCCGTACAGGGCGCGGACTGGGTGCACGTGGCATCGGGCGTACCGGCGCTGTTGACCGCCAGGAGCCCGGCGGCGGCCAGCGGGACCGACCAGACCAGCAGGCGGCGCAGCCAGGCCGGTTGTGGCGGGGTGGCCAGGTGCCGGCCGTCGCGGGTCAGCAGCGGCAGGTGCATCAGCCGATAATGCCGGGGCTACCCGGCCGTCCACCAGCCCGCTACGGCCGGGCCGGGCCGGTCGCTATGCCGGGGCCGGGCCGGTCGAGGCGCGCACGACCAGCTCCGGGCGGAAGACGTACTCCGAATGCGGCGCCGGGTCGCCGTTGATCTCGTCGACGAGCGCCCGCACGGCGGCGGTCGACATCGCGAGCACCGGTTGCTGCACGGTGGTCAGCGGCGGGTCGGTGAAGGCCATCAGCGGCGAGTCGTCGTAGCCGACCACCGACACGTCGCCGGGTACGGACAGCCCTCTGGTCCGCGCGGCCCGGATGGCGCCGAGGGCCATCAGGTCAGAGCCGCACATCATGGCGGTCACGCCCCGGTCGAGCAGCTTGGCGGCGGCCGCCTGGCCGCCCTCGACACTGAACAGGGAGAGCTCGACCAGCTCGTCGTCGCTCGCACCGAACAGCTGGCGCATGGTCTCCCGGTAGCCGGCGAGCTTGCGCTGCACCGGCACGTACCGGGCCGGGCCGCTGATGAGGCCGATCCGGCGGTGGCCGAGCGCCGCCAGATGCCGCACGGCGAGCTCGCCGGCGGCCCGGTCGTCGCAGGAGATGAAGGGCGCCTCGACGCCCGGGACGTACCCGTTGACCAGCACGATCGGCAGCGGGCGGGAGACCAGCTTGCGGTAGCGGTCCGGGTCGGCCGTGCTGTCGGCGTTGAGCCCCGAGACGAACATGATGCCGGCCACCTGCCGGTCGAGCAGCATCTCCACGTACTCGTCCTCGGGAATGCCGCCGTAGACGCGGGTGCACAGCACCGGGGTGAAGCCGCACTGGGCCAGCGTCGACTCGATCACCTGCGCGAACGCCGGGAAGATCGGGTTCTCCAGCTCCGGGACGATGAGGCCCACCAGCCCGGCGGCGCGTTTGCGCAAGCGCTCGGGTCGTTCGTACCCGAGGACGTCGAGCGATGTGAGGACGGCCTGACGGGTGTCGTCGCTCACACCCGGCTTGTCGTTGAGGACTCGCGAGACCGTGGCCTCGCTCACTCCGGCCTGCCGGGCGATGTCGGCCAAGCGGGCCCGGCCGGAGCCGCCTGCAGCGGCGATGGTGGACATGGGCGCACTGTAGTCCATCCCGCAAGACGTTGCGAATCTTGTGCAAGCTCTTTCAATTCTTGCAACAACTTGCTAACCTCCCGGACACAGCTTTCACCTCCCCCGAACAGGAGTACTCATGCGCATCCGTACCGCGGGTGTGGCTGCCGCCTTCGCCGGGCCGCTGCTCGCCTCGGCGCTGCTCGTCTCGGCGCTGCTTGTCTCGGCGTGCGGCAACGGCAAGTCCACAGGCGACACCGCGGCCAGCCCCAAAGCCAAGAGCGGCACCCTGGTCATCTGGGCTGACGACAAGCGCACCGCCGCGCTGAAGCCCTTCGCCGAGAAGTTCGGCCAGGAGACCGGCGTCAAGGTCGACGTGCAGGCCATCTCCAAGGACCTGCAGACCAACTTCGTGACCGCTTCGCAGTCGGACAAGGCTCCGGACATCGTGGTCGGCGCGCACGACTGGATCGGCAACCTGGTGCAGAACGGCACCATCGACCCCGTGCAGCTCTCGGCGGCGCAGAAGTCGGCGTTCGCCGACATCGCGGTCAAGGCCGTGACGTTCAACGGCCAGGTCTACGCCGTGCCGTACGCGATCGAGAACATCGCGCTGATCCGCAACACCGCGCTCGCCCCGACTGCGCCGTCCACCATCGACGACGTGGTCGCCGCCGGCAAGGCGCTCAAGGCGGCCGGCAAGACCAGCGAGATCATGTCGTTGCAGGTCGGCCAGAACGGCGATGCGTACCACATCTACCCGCTCTACACCTCCGGCGGCGGCTACCTCTTCGGTACCAAGCCCAACGGCGACTACGACGCCAAGGACCTCGGTGTCGGCAAGCCCGAGTCAATCGCGGCGTTCACCAAGATCTCCGCGCTCGGTGAGAAGGGCGCCGGCGCGCTCAAGCGCTCGATCGGCGGCGAGAACGCCATCTCCACCTTCACCAGCGGCAAGGCCGCCTTCCTCATCTCCGGCCCCTGGGCGCTGACCGACATCAAGAAGGCCGGTCTGAAGTACGACATCACGCCCGTCCCCGGCTTCGCGGGTGGCAAGCCGGCCCAGCCGTTCGTCGGCGTGCAGGCCTTCTACGTGGCCAGCAAGGGCAAGAACAAGGCCGTCGCGCAGGAGTTCGTGGCCAACTACCTGACCCGGACCGACCTGGCCAAGGCGCTCTACGATGCCGAGCCCCGCCCGCCGGCGCTGACCGCCGCGCTGGATCAGGTGAAGGCGAGCGACCCGGACGCCCAGAAGTTCCTGGACGCCGGCAAGGGTGGCGCGATCCTGCCGGCCATCCCGGAGATGGCCTCGATCTGGGACCCGTTCGGCAAGGCCGAAGCCGCCGTCGTCAGTGGCGCCGACGTCAACACGACCGTGACAGCGGCAGCGAAAGCCATCGCCGACAAGATCAAGTAACGCCGGTCTCCCATGATCCTGAAGAGTCCTCGGTGCTCGCGGCCCCTGCACGCGGCCGGTAGGACCTTCAGGATCATGGGTCGCTAAGGGAGATGGCATGAGCGAGCGTCAGCGAGCGAATCATGGGCTCAGCGCCTTGGTGCCTCATGACGGCGCCGAGCGCAGCGAGGTGCCGGCATGAGTACGCCGCAGGTAGAGGTTGTCGTCTCGGGTGCGCCGCCGCGCGAGCCGGGCGGGCCGCCGGTGAGCCGGCTGCAGACCGGCGAGTCACTGACGGGGCTGACCGTCAAGATCGTACTGCTCGGGCTGGTCGCCGCGATCGCGGTCTGGGCGGCCTTCCCGCTCGTGCGGGAGCACGCCTGGGTCGCGCTGGGCGTCGAGGTCGCGGTCACCGCGGCCATTTTCTACGTGTACCTGTCGCCGCGGCGGCTGCCGCTGAAGTACCTGGTACCCGGCACGCTGTTCCTCGTGGCGTTCCAGGTCGTCCCGGTGCTGTACACGATGAGCACGGCGTTCTCCAACTTCGGCGACGGGCACCGGGGCAGCAAGGCCGACGCCATCGTCGCGATCCAGACCGCCTCGGTCACCCAGGTGGCCGGCGCCACCGAGTACACGCTGTCCGTGGCGACCAAGGACGACGCGCTGGTCTTCCTGCTCGCCGACCCGCAGGGCAAGGCGTTCGTGGGCGACGCGAACGGCCTGCGCCCGCTCGACGGCGCGACCGTCTCCGGTGGCAAGGTCACCGAAGCCGAGGGCTACAACCTGCTCAACCTCGGTGAGGCGAGCGCCCGCAGCAAGGAGATCACCGAGTTCGCGGTGCCGACCGCGAATGGCGCGATCCGCTCGTCGGGGCTGTCGCGGGCGTACGAGGGGCAGGCCACCCGCAAGTACGACGCCGGCTGCGACTGCGTCACCGAGACCGCCACCGGGCATGTCTGGACGGCGGACGGTGCAGCGGGGTCCTTTGTGGACAGTGCGGGCGAGCGGCTGCCGCAGGGCTGGCGGGTCAACGTGGGCCTGAGCAACTTCAGCCGGGTGGTCACCGACCCGAGCGTGGCCAGACCGTTCTTCGGCACGCTGACCTGGACCATCGGGTTCGCGCTCGGCTCGGTGCTGGTCCAGTTCACGCTCGGGCTGCTCTGCGCGCTGGCCCTGCA
>WNFZ01000281.1_pt1 | contig 48458 bp, 46 predicted proteins | sample 5400081 | NCBI WGS metagenome assembly WNFZ01 (sample SAMN13153365, study PRJNA577476) | soil metagenome | isolation source: 80 cm soil or saprolite under grassland replicate 1 | place: USA:California | collected 2016-06-15
GAAGGCTCGCTCGTCAACGCGCGTCCGCCGGCGGCGGTCGCGGGCGGGAACGTCGAGACGTCGAGCCGCATCGTCGACGCCGTCTTCGCAGCCTTCGCGCAGGCGCTGCCGGTGCCGGCGCAGGGTCAGGGCACGATGAACAACGTGACGCTCGGCAACGAGCGCTTCACGTATTACGAGACGATCGGCGGTGGGCAGGGCGCGTGCCCCGGCGGCGACGGCCCCTCAGGCGTGCACGTCACGATGTCGAACACGCTGACAACGCCGGTCGAAGCGCTGGAGCTGTCGTATCCGCTGCGCGTCGAGCGCTACGCGTTGCGGCTCGGCTCCGGCGGCGGCGGCGAACATCGTGGCGGAGAGGGAGTCGTACGGGAGCTGCGTGTCCTCGAAGACTGCAGGCTCTCGATCCTCAGCGAGCGCCGCACACGCGCGCCGCGCGGGGCGAGTGGCGGGAAAGACGGCGCGAGAGGCCGCAATCTCGTGAACGGCGAACCGATCCCGGCGAAGGTGACGACGGAGCTGCGCGTCGGCGACGTGCTGACGATCGAGACGCCCGGCGGCGGCGGGTACGGCGGGTAGGCTTGCGGCATGGGACGGGTCGAAGCGATCAACATCGGGCCGCCGGAGGAACTTCCCGCGCCGGTGGAACGCGTGCGCGCGCACGCCGGCAAGGGCCTCGTCGGCAATCGCTACTACTTCGAGGCGGGCGCGAAGCCGGGACAGGCCCTGACGCTGATCGCCGTGGAGGCGCTCGAGGCGATGGCTGCCGAGCACGGCGTCGAGATCACGGCCGCCGCCTCACGCCGCAACGTCCTCACGCGCGGCATCGACCTCAACGCGCTCGTCGGCAAGCGCTTCCGCGTCGGCGCCGTCGAATGCATCGGCGTCGAGTTGTGCGAGCCGTGCACGCACCTCGAGAGCCTCACGCAGCCGGGCGTCATCAAAGGCCTCACGCATCGCGGCGGGCTGAACGCCGACATCGTTTCGGACGGCGAGATCGCGGTCGGGGACGAAGTCGTCGCCACCGGCTGAATGGACGAAGCGGTCAAGGTCGCGTGCGCGCAGGTCGAGCCGGTGGTCTTCGACCGAGCCGCGACGCTCGACAAGGTCGCAACTGTCGCCGCCGAGGCCGCCGGGCAAGGTGCGCGGCTCGTCCTGCTGCCGGAGACCTTCGTTCCCGTTTACCCATCGAGCCGCTGGGTGCGAGAGCTCGTCGGCGGCGCAAACGGCAAGCCGCTCTTCGCGCGGCTCGCGCGGGAGTCCGTCGAGATCCCAGGCCCCGACTCCGACCGGCTCGGCGCGATCGCGCGCGAGCACCGCGTTCACCTCGCGCTCGGAGTGAACGAGCGCGACGGCGGAACTCTCTACAACAGCTTGCTCGTCTACACGCCCGACGGCGAGCTCGCGCTGCACCACCGCAAGCTGGTGCCCACGAATCACGAGCGGCTCGTGTGGGGATTCGGCGACGGCAAGGGCCTCGCCGCGATCCAGACGGATCTCGGCCGCGTCGGCGGGCTGATCTGCTGGGAGAACCACATGCCGCTGGCGCGCGCCGCCCTCTACGAATCGGGCGTCGAGGTCTACCTTGCGCCGACGGCCGACGACACCGAGAAGTGGCTCGAGTCGATCCGCCACATCGCGCGCGAGTCGCGTGCGTTCGTGCTTTCGTGCTGCGTCTTTCAGCGCGCATCTAGCTACCCCGCAGACGTCCCGCTCGGAGAAGGCGATGAACTGATGGGACGCGGAGGCTCCGCGATCGTCGGGCCCGACGGCGAGTACCTTGCCGGCCCGTTGTGGGACGAGGAGGGGCTTATCTACGCGGAACTCGATCCCCAGCGGCTGTACGAGGAACGGCAGCGGTTCGACGCTGCGGGCCACTACTCGAGGCCGGACGTGCTGCGCCTGAGCGTTCAGCCGATCTCGCGCGCGACGCCGAAGCCCGAGTAGACGTCCTTCCGCTTGATCTTTCCGTCCTCGATCGGAAAGACGTCGATGCCGTCCCACTCGAGGCGCTTGCCGTTCCGGGACGCCGTCGCCGTCCACTCGTTCACGACGAGCCCCTCGCTCGCATATAGGCGGCGCCCACGGAACTGGATGTCCGGGCTGTTGCGGAAGATCTGCGCGATGTGCTTACGCACGGCGTCCGCGCCTTCGGCGCGCTCGTTCGCGGAGTAGTTGTGGAACACGATGTCGGGCGCGTGCATCGAGACGATCGCATCGAGGTCGTGCGCATTCCACGCTTCGTTGTACCGCTCGATCAATTCGCGCTCGTTCATCGCTTCGCGGCCTTTCTTAACACACGCTCGTCGCCGACGCGCCGCGTCAGCCCGTCGGCGTCGTAGCGCTCGAGGAGGAGTTGCGCGACGCGACGTGAGATTCCGAGCGCGTCGCGGAAGCGCGCGAGCGTGATCGGCGTCAGCCCGCGGATCGTCTCCACGCCTCGTTCGTACAGCACTTCCGAAACGGCGAAGCCGTCGCCGACGCGGTGCAGGCGACCGGCGCGCTCGAGGAAGGCGCCCAGGTCCCGGTCGTCGAGCTTTGCGAATCCTTCCGCGGCGAGCTCGACTTCGAGGCGGCGCGCCTCCTCCTCCCGCGCGCCCAGCGACGGCGCCGTGCCCGGCAGGTACGCCTTGCCGCCGCGGCGCTCGAGCCCGAGCAGCGGCGCGACGGAGTTCGCCCACGGCCGGTTGAGCAGCAGCTGGCCGAGTGGTAGACCCGGATCCAGCGGCTCGCGGTCGGCGCGCTCGCGCAGGCGGTCATGCGCGCGCCGCCGCAGCTCGGCGAGCCATTCCTCCGCGAAGTACCAGTCGCCCGCTGCTCGCACCGCCGTCAGCCCGAGCGCGAGCTCGCCCGGCGGCAGCAGGCCTCGTGCCTGGAGCTCGGGGCCCGTGATCGGCGCATGCACCGTTGCGCGGACGATCGCAGCGGCGTCGCCTGTCTCCAGAAGCTCGAGGCGCGCGACGTCGATAGTGCGCGGGGGGGACGGATCGAGCACGACGCCTCCGGCGACGGTCGTGTGTGTCCGGAGCACGAAGCGGTCGCCCCGAGCCGCGACGACAGGCGCAGCGAGCCGCAGCTGCGCGTACCGCTCCCCGGCGCGGACGACGCGCGCGACCGTGTGCGACGTGCCGTGGTGGACGTTGAGCCTGGCGCCGTCCGCGATCGGCTCGAGCTCCTCCAGCACGACATCGAGCCGGTAGCTCAAGGGAAAGAAGCCCGGCACAACCAACGCATCGCCCCGACGCAGCTCGCGCCGCTCGACGCCGGGCACGGCGAGCGCGACGCGCTGTCCCGCCTCCGCTCGTCCGACCGGCTCGTCGTGCACCTGCACGCTGCGCACGCGCACGTCGAGAGCGGCCGGTTCGGCCCGCAGCTCGTCACCTTCCGCCACCGTTCCGGACCAGAGCGTTCCGGTGACGACCGTCCCGATCCCGCGCAACGTGAACACGCGGTCGACGTAGAGGCGCGTCGGCCACTCGGCGCGATTCGACTCCACGGCGACGTTCGCCAGCGCTGCCCGCAGATCGTCGAGACCCTGACCCGTCTTCGCGCTCACCGGGACGACCTCCGCCTCGGGCACGAGCTCGCCCGCCTCCGCGAGCGCCAGCTCCAGCGTCTCGGCGTCGACGGCGTCCGCCTTCGTCACCGCGACCACGCCGCGGTCGATCCCCAGCAGGCGCAGGATCGAGAGGTGCTCGTGCGTCTGCGGCCGCGCGCCCTCGCCGGCGTCGATCACGAGCAGGAAGAGGTCGACGCCCGTCGCACCCGCGACCATGTTGCGGACGAAGCGCTCGTGGCCGGGGACGTCGATCAGCGACAGGCGCCGGCCGTCGGGCAGCTCCAGCGGCGCGTAGCCGAGGTCGATCGAGATGCCGCGCTCTTGCTCCTCCGGCAGCCGGTCGGTGTCCTTGCCCGTGAGCGCGCGCACGAGCCAGGTCTTGCCGTGGTCGATGTGGCCGGCTGTGCCGACGGTCAGCGGCATCAGCTCATCGTGCGGCTGCGACGGCGGCGGCGACCTCGTCCACATCGTGGTCCGTCAGCGTGCGACAGTCGAGCAGCAGACGCCCATCGCGGATGATCCCAACCACCGGCGGCTCGGCCGAGCGGAGCGGCGCCGCCAGGTCTTCCTCGAGCGCGCAGGCGAAGCTCGGCAGCTCCGCAAGCGGAAGCGCGCCGCCGCCGACGCGCGCGACGGTCTCTTCGACCGTTCCACCCGTGAGCTCGGCGAGGCGCTCCGCGCGTGCGCGTACGCCGTCGTCGCGGAGCATCCGCAGCACCGGGATCCGCTCCGGCGCGTCGAGGTAGAGCGCGAGCGTCCCTTCGAGCGCTGCGAGCGTCAGCTTGTCCGCGCGCAGCGCCCGCTGCAGCGGATGCCGGCGCAGGCGCTCGATGAGCTCGGCGCGGCCGACGACGATGCCGGCCTGCGGCCCGCCGAGCAGCTTGTCGCCGGAAAACGTGACGAGATCCGCGCCGGCGGCGAGGCTCTCCTTGGCCGACGGCTCGTCGCCAAGTGACAAAGTGTCACTTGGCGGAAGGAGCACGCCCGAGCCGAGATCGTCCACCAGCGGAAGCTTGTGGCTCTGCGCCACTTGCGCAAGGCGACGCAACGGCGTCAGCTCGGTGAAGCCGACGACCCGGAAGTTCGACTGGTGCACGCGCAGAATGAGTGCGGTGCCCTCGCCGATCGCACGCTCGTAGTCGGCCGCGCGGGTGCGGTTCGTCGTACCGACTTCGCGTAGCCGCGCACCCGAGCGCGCGAGGACGTCGGGAATGCGAAAGCCGTCGCCGATCTCGATCAGCTCGCCGCGCGAAACGAGCACCTCGCGTCCTTCGGCGAGCGCTGCCAGCGCCAGGAGCACGGCCGCGGCGTTGTTGTTGACGACGAGCGCGGCTTCGGCGCCGGTCAGCCGCCGCAGGATGTCCGCAACGTGGTCCTGCCGGGAGCCGCGCGCGCCGCCGGAAAGGTCGTACTCGAGGTTCGAGTAGCCGCGCGCCACCTCCTCGACTCGCGCGATCGCTTCGGCGGCGAGCGGCGCGCGTCCGAGGTTCGTGTGCACGATCACCCCGGTCGCGTTCAGGACGCGCCGCAGTCGCGGCCGTCGCGCGCGCGCGAGCTCGTCGCGAAGGCGGGCCTGTAGGTCGCCCGGCTCGGCGCCGACGCCGATCTCCTCGCGCGCCCGTGCCAGCACGCTACGCGCCGCGTCGACCGCCAGGGGGTCCTCCGCACCGCGCGCGAGCTCGTCGACTGACGGAAGGTCCCGGAGCTCCATGCTGCGAAGGCTACTGCGCACGTGCACGGGCTATCGTGCGGCCCTTGAGCAGCAACGAGCCGCGCACCCTTGACCTTGCACGCCACTACCTGTCGATCGACCGGCCGCAGGCGGCGCTCGACGCACTCGCGAAGGTCGCCGGCGACGAGCTGGAGGACGTCGACTACTGGGCGATCCGAGCCGAGGCGTTGCTCGAGCTCGACCGCCCGGACGACGCTGCGGAGGCGGCGCGCCGTGGGCTCGAGCGCGATCCGGAGGACGTCGAGCTGCTCGACGCGCTCGCGATCAGCGAGCTGCAGCGGGACAATTTCACCGAAGCCGACAAGGCACTGCGGACGGCGCTCGAGCTGTCGCCGGAGAACCCGATCCTGCTTTCGCACCGGGCGCTCGTGCTCGCAAACGACAAGCGCTTCGACGAGGCACGTGCGGCGGTCGCCGATGCCATGCGCGTCGACCCGGAAAGCACGTCCGTACTTCGGGTTCGCGCGCAGGTCGCGGTGCTCGCGGACGACGAGGACGCGGCGCGCTATATCGATGAGCTGCTCGCGGCCGCGCCGGAGGATCGCATCGCACACGCGCTCCGCGGCAACCTCGCCGTCCGGCGCAAGCGTTTCGGCCACGCCGCGCGGGCGTTCGCGGAAGCCGCGCGGCTCGACCCGCGTGACGCGGAGATCGCCGAGGTCGCGCGCGAGGCGCGGGTTGCGGCTCATCCGGTGCTCGCGCCGGTCAGGCCGATGTGGCGTTTCGGCCGCTGGCGCTCGTACTTCCTCTACTTGACGATCCTCACCGTGCTCGCCGCGGCCAAGCTCGAGACGCTCCGAATCGCCGTCGCGATCGTCTGGGTCTCGATCGTCCTCCTGAGCTGGTTCGGGCCGCGCATCCTCCGCCGGCGAGAGAAACGGAAGTACGGTGCCTTCTGACCGCGTCGAAGGCCTCCGGCACGCGCTCGAGTTGACGCCGGACAACCACGCGCTGCGCCTGCTGCTCGCTGAGGCGCTCGCTGACGAGGGCGACGCCGCCGCGGCTGCGCGCGAGTACGCCGTCCTGCGCGACGCCGGCGAGTTGCCGGTCGAAAGCCTGCTCGCCGCCGGGCACGCCGCACTCGCCGCGGGAGACGTGGCGCGGGCCGGTGCCTTCGCGGACGCCGCGCAGGAGGCGGGGATCGTCGGGGGCGTGGCCGAGTTGCGGCGCGAGATCGACGCATCGCTGGGCCTCGAGGGCGTGATGCAGATCGCGCGGCACGGCGGTCCGGACGGCACGGCGCCGCCCGTCGAGTTCGAATCGGGGCTGACGACGACGTTCGCCGACATCGGCGGGTTGGAGGACGTCAAGAAGACGATCCACCGCACGATCATCCTGCCGTTCCAGCGCGCCGATCTGTACGAGCGTTACGCGCGCCGCGCCGGCGGCGGCGTCCTGCTCTTCGGCCCGCCGGGCTGCGGCAAGACGATGCTCGCCCGCGCGACGGCGGCGGAGTGCGGGCTGCCCTTCTCGAACGTGCGGATCGAGGAGATCCTCGACCCGTTCATCGGAGTGAGCGAGCGCAATCTCCACGACGTCTTCGAGCAGGCTCGACGCGCGGTGTCATGCGTGCTTTTTCTCGACGAGATCGACGCGATCGGGTTCGCGCGGCGCCGGCACGTCGGCAGCGCCGGACGGCCGCTCGTCGACCAGTTGCTGCAGGAGCTCGACGCGATCGGCGCGGACAACGAGGGAATCCTCGTCCTCGCTGCGACAAACGCGCCGTGGGACGTGGACGAGGCGATCAAGCGCCCCGGCCGGTTCGACCGACTCATCTTCGTGCCGCCGCCCGACGAGCCGGCGCGGCAGCGGATCATCGAGCTTCTTCTTCGCAAGCGGCCGACGGAGAAGGTCGACGCCAAGCGGCTCGCAAAGCGCACGCCGCTCTTCAGCGGCGCGGACCTCGCCTCGCTCGTCGAACGCGCGGTCGACGCCGTGATCGACGAGGCGCTGGACAGCGGCGGCGAGCCGCCCCTCCGCACGGACCACCTCGAGCGGGCGCTCGCGGACATGCGGCCGACGACGCTCGAGTGGCTCGCGACCGCGCGCAACTACGTCGAGTTCGCGAACCAGAGCGGCCGCTACGAAGACGTCCGGAGCTTCCTCGTCTCCCGCGAGGCACGCGCCTGGAAGGAGTGAGTAGCTACTCCGCGTCTTCCTTGACCGCCGCGGCCGGCACGTGCGCGCAACGGCGGTCGTAGCACTCGACGATCAGGTCAACGGCTTCTTCCGGATCGTCGGTCAGGTGCAGCAACTCGACGTCGTCGGGCGAGATCATGCCGGCGCGTAACGGCTTGTCGCGCATCCACCCGAGCAGCTCGGTCCAGTGGTCCGAGCCGAACAGCACGACGGGAAAGTTCAACACCTTTCCGGTCTGGATGAGCGTCAGCGACTCGAAGAGCTCGTCGAGCGTGCCGAAGCCGCCCGGGAAGATGATGAAGCCCTCGCTCGGCTTCACGAAGCAGACCTTGCGCGCGTAGAAGTGCGCGAACGTGTACTCGATGTCGAGGTAGTGGTTCGGTTCTTGCTCGTGCGGCAGCTCGATGTTGAAGCCGACCGAAAGTCCGCCGCCCTCCTTCGCGCCGCGGTTCGCCGCCTCCATCACGCCGCTGCCGCCGCCGGTGACGACGGCCCAGCCGCGCTCGCCGAACAGCCGGCCGGTCTCGCGCGCCGCGACGTAGGCCGGATGCTCTTCGCCGATCCGCGCTGAGCCGAACATCGCCACGGCCGGGCTGTCGATCATCGCCACGCGGCGGAAGCCTTCGCGGAACTCGTCCGCGATCCGCTCGACCGCGTCGACGGGGTCGGCGACCTGCGTGTCGAGGATCCGCGTGTCCTGCATCAGAGGCGGTGCTGCGGCAGGTATGCCACGTACGCGCCGATCGCGAGGAACACCGCCGTCCCTGCGTAGAGGACGCCCGACACGAGCGACTGCGCGAACGCGTGGCCGCGCCAGAGGTAGCGCGTCGAGCGCCAGATCGCGCCGCCGTCGAGGATCCCGACCGGCAGCAGGTTCAGCAGGTTCAGGAAGAAGCCGAAGTACGCGAGCGCCTCGAGCAGCTGCGAGTCCTGCGAGCGCCCGACGACGTAGAAGCCCAGCGCGGCGATCCCTCCCAGGATCGGCCCCGCGAGCGCGACGCGCGCGGTCTGCCAGGCGTTGCCACCGGTGTAGCGCACGTATGCGCCGAGGAACGGGATGAACACCGGCCACGACGGGCGAAGCCCCTCGCGCCACGCCTCGATGAAGTGACCCATTTCGTGCAGGAAGATGAGGACGATGACGCCGAGCGCGAACTTCCAACCCCAGATGAGGGCGTAGCCGCCGAACGCGACGAAGATGCCGGCGAACTTCGCGAACGACCCGATCTTCACGAGCACGCCGAGCAGGACGGCGATCGGCGCCCAGATCTTCTTCAGCAGCTCGCGGAAGCCCGACCTCGGCTGGATCGGCTCGTAGTCGCGCTGCGGGTAGTCGTATTGGTTCACGATCCTCTTCCTATCCATTCTTCGCCGCCCACATACACCTCTTTCTTCCAGAGGGGGACGCGTTCTTTGAGGGTATCGATGGCGTCCTTGCATGCTGCGAGCGCGTCCTGCCTGTGTGGCGCGGAGACGGCGATCACGACGCTCCGCTCGCCGATGCCGACGCGTCCGACGCGGTGGTGGATCGCAACCTCACAGAGCTCGTAACGCGCCTTCAGCTCGTCCGCGATTTCCGCCATCACCTGTTCGGCCATTCCTTGGTACGCCTCGTACTCGAGCTGCGTCACGGTGCGGCCGCGTGAGTGGATGCGCGTCGTGCCGACGAACGTCGCGACGGCGCCGGCCTCCTCGGAGGCAACCTCCTCGACCACTGCCTCGAGCGACAACGGTTGCCCGCTGAGCAGAAACGCACCGCCGGAGACCGGCGGGATCAGCGCCACCTCGTCGCCGTCGGCGAGCTCGTGCTCGCGCTCGACGTACGCCTTGTTCAACGCGTAGAGCAACCCCGGCGGCTCGTCGCCGAGGTCGAGCGCCTCCCACACGTCGCCAACGCGCGCGACGCCGTCGACCTCGCGCTGCGACCACGCCGCGCGCTCGCGCAAGCCGGCGAAGAGACGAACCGTCACGCGCACGCGACCATCTTGCCGCACTCCATAGATCTAGACGTGGGACGTACCCTGAACGGATGCCCCGCCCCCGCTTCTTCGACTACCAGGAGCCGCCCGCGCGCCCGGAGGACCCCGCGGTGCGCAGTGCGAACCTGCGCCGGATCGGCCGGCTCTTCTCGGCGTACAAGCTTCGGCTCGCCGCCGTGCTCGCGCTGATCGTCCTGTCGGCCGCCCTGGGCGTGATCCCGGCCTTCCTGCTCCGAGGCGTCCTGCACGCGATCGAACGCTCGAACACGACGGAGCTGTCGTACCTCGCCGGCGGGATGATCGCGATCGCAGTTGTGACGGGCGTCCTCGGGGTCATCCAGACGCTCCTCTCCAACCAGGTCGGCCAGCGCGTCATGCACGACCTGCGCGCAGCGGTCTTTCGCCACCTGCAGCGGCTCTCGCTCGCGTTCTTCACACGCACGCGAACGGGCGAGGTGCAGTCGCGGATCTCGAACGACATCGGCGGCGTCCAGAGCGTCGTCACCAACACCGCGACGTCGATCGCATCGAGCGCGACGACCGTCGCCGCGACGATGATCGGCATGCTCGCGCTCAACTGGAAGCTCGCGCTGTTCGCGTTCGCGCTCATCCCTGTCTTCGTACTCCTGACGCGGCGGGTCGGGAACGAGCGGCGCCGGATCGCGAAGACGACCCAGGAGACGATGGCCGACATCTCGAGCCTCGTGCAGGAGTCGCTCTCGGTGTCCGGGATCATGCTCGGGAAGACGATGGGGCGAACGTCGGAGCTCGCGGACCGCTTCGAGTCCGACTCGCTGCGCCTCGCCGACCTCGAGGTGCGCCAGCGGATGGCCGGTCGCTGGGTGATGGCGTCGATCCAGACGAGCTTCTCCGTCATGCCGGCGGCGGTCTACTGGTTCGGCGGGCTCGCGCTCGCGCACGGCTCGCAGGCGATCGACGTGGCGACGCTCGTCGCCTTCACCACGTTGCAGACGCGGCTCTTTTTCCCGGTCGGGTCGCTGCTTGGAGTCGGGCTCGACGTGCAGACCTCGCTTGCGCTGTTCGACCGGATCTTCGAATACCTCGACCAGCCGATCGACATCGAGGAAAAGCCCGACGCCGTGACGGTCGCGCGAGCGGGCGACGTCGTCTATGACCACGTGTGGTTCCGCTACGGCGAGGAATGGACGCTCGAGGACGTCACGTTCACCGTTCCCGCCGGCACGACGACCGCCCTCGTCGGCGAGACGGGCTCGGGCAAGACGACGCTCGGCTATCTCGCCGCGCGCCTCTACGACGTCGACCGCGGGAGCGTCATGATCGGCGGCACCGACATTCGCGACCTCAGCTTCCATGCGCTTTCCGACCTCGTCGGCGTCGTCTCGCAGGAGACCTATCTCTTTCACGAGTCGGTGCGCGAGAACCTTCGCTTCGCGAAGCCGGATGCGACGGACGAGGAGGTCGAGGCGGCTGCGGAGGCAGCGCGCATTCACCACGTCATCGCGGCGTTGCCGGAGGGCTACGACACGGTTGTCGGCGAGCGCGGCTACCGCTTCTCGGGCGGCGAGAAGCAGCGGATCGCGATCGCGAGGACGATCCTGCGGAACCCGCCGATCCTCGTGCTCGACGAGGCGACGAGCTCGCTCGACACCGAGACCGAGCGGCTTGTGCAGGACGCGCTCGACCGTCTTTCGCAGGGTCGAACGACGATCGCGATCGCGCACCGGCTCTCGACGATCCGCGATGCGGATCAGATCGTCGTGGTCGACCGCGGCCGGGTCGTGGAGATCGGCACCCACGACGAGCTCGTCGCGGCCGGCGGCCGCTACACGGCGCTCGTGACGCGGGATGCCGAGATCGAGCCGCTCACGGCCGCCTGACTCCGAGCGACGTACGATGAGTTCCGTGGCCGCCACGGACAGCCGCGAGACCGACTCGGGCATCGAGATCGAACCCGTCTATACGGCGGACGACGTCGAGCACGAGCTAGAGCTCCCCGGAAAGTTTCCATTCACTCGCGGCCCGTACCCCGACATGTACCGCGGCCGCCCATGGACGATCCGCCAGTACGCGGGCTTTGCGTCGGCGGAGGAGACGAACGCGCGCTTTCGCTACCTGCTCGAGCGCGGCCAGACGGGTCTCTCGGTCGCGTTCGACCTGCCGACGCAGCTCGGCTACGACTCCGACGATCCACGCGCGGTCGATAAGGTGAATCACACGGAAATCGCGATCGACTCGCTCGTCGACATGGAGCTGCTGTTCGCGGAGATCCCGCTAGACCAGGCCTCGACGTCGATGACGATCAACGCGCCGGCATCGCTGCTCCTTCTGCTCTACGAGCTCGTTGCGGAGGAGCAGGGCATCGCCGGCGACGCGCTACGCGGCACCACGCAGAACGACATCCTCAAGGAGTACATCGCGCGTGGGAACTACATCTTCCTGCCGAAGCCGTCGATGCGGCTGACCACGGATCTGTTCGCGTACTGCGCGGAGCGGATCCCGAACTGGAACACGATCTCGATCTCGGGTTACCACATCCGCGAAGCGGGCTCGACCGCCGTGCAGGAGCTCGCGTTCACGCTCGCGAACGGAATTGCGTACTGCGAGGCGGCGATCGCCGCCGGGCTGTCGCCCGACGACTTCGGCGCGCGTCTCTCCTTTTTCTTCAACGCGCACAACCACTTCTTCCAGGAGGTGGCGAAGTTCCGCGCCGCGCGAAGACTCTGGGCGCGGATCATGAGCGAGCGCTTCGGCGCCGCGAATCCGAAGGCCCAGGCCCTCCGCTTCCACGCACAGACCGGTGGCTCCACGCTTACGGCGCAGCAGCCGCAGAACAACATCGTGCGCGTTGCGATTCAGGCGCTGTCGGCGGTGTGCGGCGGCGCGCAGTCGCTGCACACGAACTCGTTCGACGAAGCGCTCGCGCTTCCGTCGCAACCTGCCGCGCGCCTGGCGCTGCGGACACAACAGATCCTCGCGAGCGAAGCCGGCGGCACGGACACGGCGGATCCGCTCGGCGGCTCGTTCTTCATCGAGGCGCTCACGGACGAGCTCGAGCAGCGCGCATCGGAGCTGATCGAGCGGATCGACGAGCTCGGCGGCGCAGTCGCCGCGGTCGAAGCAGGCTTCGTCCAGGACGAGATCGAGCAAGCGTCGTTCCGGTTCCAGCAGGAAGTGGAGTCGAGCGAGCGCGTCATCGTCGGCGTCAACCGCTTCCACGAGGACGAGGAGGAGCCGATCGAGCTGCATCGTCTCGACCCGGCGGCGGAGCGGCGGCAGCTCGAGCGCACTGCGCGGCTGCGCGCGGAGCGCAGCGCGGATGACGCGGCGGCTGCGCTCGCCCGTGTCCGAGACGCGGCGCGCGGCACCGAGAACATGCTGCCGCCGATGCGCGAGGCCCTGCGCGCGCGCTGCACGATCGGCGAGATCTGCAATGAGCTTCGGGCGGAGTGGGGAATGTTCGACGCGCGCTACGCGCGACCGTGAGCGCCGCCCTCGCGTACCACCGCGCAACGAACGTCGAGGCCGGGGGCAGCGACGAGGCGCCCGAGCTCGACTACTCGACACGCCCGCACCCGTTCAAGGACTACTCGGGGACGGAGCGGCTGCCGCTGGACGTCTCGCCGGCCGGACCGCTGCTGCGGGACGGGGCCGGGATCGTCCGCTCGCGCGTCGCGCGGTGGGGCCAGAAGGTCCACTTCCGCGCGTACTCCAGCGCGGGCGCGCTCTACCCCGTGGAGGTGTACGTGGCGACGCCCGCTGCCGTGCTGGGGTTCGATCCGCTCGAGCTGGGATTCGCGGTCCTCGGCGAGCTGGACCTTCGTCCGTCGCTCGCGCGGGCCGCCGCGTCACCGGAGCTCGGCCGCGCTGCTGCCGTCGTCGTGCTCACCGGCATTCATGCGCGCACCGGCTGGAAGTACCAGGAGCGCGGATACCGCCACATCTGGTGGGACGCCGGCACGATGCTCGCGAACCTGCTCGCGCTCGCTGCGGCCGACGACTTGCGCCCCCGCCTGCACACCGCGTTCGTCGATGCCGATGTGAACGCGCTCCTCGGTCTCGACGGGGTTCACGAGTACGCGCTCGCGCTGTTCGCCCTCGGTGAGGCCGATGCCGGTCAGGCCAACGCGACAGCGGCCGCTTCGAGTGACGGCGCGTCGGGCGGCCACTTCCCGCGGGCCGAGGAGGCGCATCGCGCCTCGTCTCTCGCGGACGGCGAAGCCGTGCAGCGGTGGCGCGCACCGTTCGTTGGCGACGAGCCCAAGCTGCCCCGCGACGAGCTCGTGCGTGCGATGCATCGGCGTGGGTCTGTCCGTGCATACATCGAGGAGCCGCTCCCGCGCGATGAGCTCTCTGCACTGCTGAGCTGGTCGGAGGCACGAGTGCCAGCGGACGCGCCGCGCGTCGTGCGTCAGGTCGTAACGGTCGCGGCGGTCGAGGGGCTCGAACCGGGCATTTACGATGCGCGGCTCGAGCTCTTGCGCCGCCACGAGGAGGGCGAGCTTCGGCGCCGCGCGGGGTTCGCGGCGATGGAGCAGGACCACCCTCGGCTCGCGGCGGCGAACGTGTTCCAGGTCGCCGGTCTCGAGGCGGTCGTTGCTCGGCTCGGCGAGCGGGGGTACCGCTGGGCGCAACTCGAGGCGGGGATCCGCGCAGGCCGGCTTCAGGTCGGCGCGTTCATGCGTGGGTGGGGCGCCGCGGCATCGACGTTCTACGACGAAGAGGTCTCAGGTCTGCTGGACACGGACGACGCGCCGCTGCTGATGGTCGCGCTCGGCCGTCGCTGAGCGGTGCGCATCCTGCTCGTCTCCCAGATGTACCCCGGGCCGGGCGATCCCGACCTCGGCGTCTTCGTGCGCCAGATGGAGTCCGCGCTTCGCGAGCGCGGCCACGAGATCGACCTTGCCGTCGTCGACCGGCGCGGCGGTGGCAAACGTCGCTACATGGAGCTCGCGCGTCGTGTTCGCCGTGCGCCGAAGCCGGACGTCGTCTACGCGCACTTCCTCGTTCCGTCGGGTCTGATCGCGTCACGAGTCGACGCGCCGCTCGTCGTCACCGCGCACGGCCGGGACGTGCGCAACGTCGGGACGATTCCGGGTGTCGCAGCGCTCACGCGTCGCGTCGTCGAGCGCGCGTCCGCAGTCGTCGCCGTTTCCGACTACTTACGCCGTGAGCTGGAGGCGAAGGTCCCGGCGGCGCGCGGCAAGACACACGTCGTCGACATGGGCGTCGACCTCGAGCGCTTCTCTTCAGACCAAGTGACAAACCGTCACTTGGCGTCTCCGGCCTTCCTGTGCGTCGGAGGCCTCAGCGAGCGCAAGAACGTCGTCCGCCTCGCCGATGCCTTCGCGCGCCTACGCGAAGGCAGTCTCACCTTCGTCGGCGACGGGCCGCTGCGGTCGCGGCTCGACGGCCGCGAAGGCGTGCAGGTCGTCGGGCGCGTTCCGCACGACGAGGTCCCCGGCTGGATGGCGAGCGCAGATGTCGTCTGCCAGCCGAGCCTGATCGAGCCGCTCGGCCAGTCGCTGCTCGAGGCGATGGCGTGCGGGCGCTCCGTGGTCGCGACGCGCATCGGCGGTCCGCCCGAGTTCGTGCCGGGGGACGCCGGCGTCCTCGTCGACCCGACCGACGTCGGCGATCTCGAGCGCGGCCTGCGGGCGGCGGCCGCATTACCCCGGCCGAACGACGCTGCGCGCGCCGCCGCGGCCGAGCACGACGTCAGGCGTCAGGCTCAGCGGGTCGAGGAGCTTCTGGAGCGAGCCGCTTCAGATCGGCGAGCCTGATCTCGACGAGCGGCCGCACCTTCTCCTCGAGCCCGGCCTCGCGCGCAACCTCGAGCGCCTGGAGGAACGACTGCCGGACTTTTTCCGGGTCGACGCCCTGCTTGAGCCGGTTATCACCTGTAACAAGCAGCTTTCGGACTTTTTCATAAGTTTCTTCTGACAAATCTCTTTCCTTTTTTAGAACGAGCAACAACAATGGAAGCGTGAACCCGGTCCGTGTCCTGATCGCCGACGATCATTCCCTTTTTGCGGAGGCTCTGCAGGCGATCCTCGGCACAGACGCGCGCTTCGAGATCCTCGCGCTCGCACGCGACGGCCGCCAGGCGGTCGAATTGGCCGAGTCGCTCCACCCGGATGTCGTCCTGATGGACATCTCGATGCCGGTGATGGACGGGTTCCAGGCAACGCAAGAGCTGCGCAAGAAGGTGCCCGAGACATTCGTCCTGATCATCACGGGCTCGAACGCGCGCAACGACGTCGACAGGGCGCGCGCCGCGGGAGCCGCCGGATACGTGACGAAGGACCGCATTGCCGGGGAGCTGATCAACGCGATCGTGGAGGTCGTGGAGCGGTAGCTTCGCTACCCTTGAGTCGCGATGCTGCAGGTTCTAGCCGTCTGGCACGTTCTCGTCTCGATGGGCCTGGTGGGTCTCATCCTCATGCACTCCGGCCGCGACGCCGGGCTCGGCGGCATGGGCTTCACGCCCCAGTCGCAGGGCGGGACTCACATCGTCGAGCGGAACCTGACGCGGCTGACGATCGCCGTCGCGATCGTCTTCGCGATCGATACGGTCGTCTTGTTCCGCATGCTCTAGTCGCGCTTGCGCTCGCCGGGTGCGCGTCGCACTCGAGCGTCGCGCCTCGACTGCCCGCGAACGGTCCGCCCGACGCGTTGCGCGTCGCGCTCGCCGACGTGCCGTGGCCGCTCCCGAAGCATCCGCACACGCGGGACGAGGCGCAGCTCGTGCAGACGCTCCGTACGTTTCACGTGGTTCGCGGCCGTCCGGGTGAGATCGTCGCCCGCCGCGGTCGCCTCGAGATCATCTTCCGAAAGGTCGAGCCGCACCGCGCGGCAGTGCTGTTCCGTCGCGGCGAGCTCGACGAGGCGCCGGTGCCGCTCGGCGACATCCGCGCCGCGCTCGCCGACGAAACCGTGAAGGGCGCGGTTCGCGTGACGCACCTCGATGCCGTCGACACCGTTCTCGCCAAGCAACTGCCGACGCGGCTGCTCAACGTGCTCTCCCGAACCGCGGATCGCCGAAGTTACGCGCTGCTCGTGCCGGAGGATCTGCACCTCGCAATGCCGTCACCGCCCGCGCGCGTGTTCCGCAACGCGCGGCGCGACATCCCCCGCCTGCCGCACGTGCAGGTGCGACTCGCCGTCCACGGCGACGCGACGCTGCGCTACGGAGCGTCGCTGCTCGTCGCATCGTGGCGCGACCTCGGACTCGACGTGCGGATCTCGGCCAAGGACCCGCACGCCGTCTTCACTCGGCGCGCCGCACCGGGCGCGATCGCAGTTGCGCGCGCCGTGGACGCGCGTTTCGTGTCGCCGCGCGTCTCCGGGTGGCGCGAGTCTGCCGACGGCGTTGTCGACTACGCCCGCGTCCGCGTGCGGTCAGGCTGATCCACGTTCAGATGCCCGGTGTCGAGCCGGTACCCGTGAGGTTGAAGTGAGCGGTCGCGATCGCGGGCACGAGCGCCCCGACGGGATAGCGCTCGCCGTAGAAGTCGCTCTGGTTCACGAGCGTGACATCTCGCGACAGCGCGGGCACGTCGGCGAGCATCTCGGGTATCGCCACCGTAAAGCGCAGATTCACGAGCGGCTCCGCGATCGCGCCGTTCCGGATGCGGAACGTGCCGTCGCGCGTCATACCCGTGAGCACGCCCCGGCGGGGGTCGACGATGCCGAGATAGTGGACTCGCGTGACGTAGATGCCGTCGTCCACGGCTGCGACGAGCTCGTCCAGCGACGCAGCTTCCCCGCCCGCGAGCGAGAGCGCGAACGGCAACGGTCCCCACGCCTGCAAGCCGACGGGCGGTGCATGGCCGGTGCCGCGCACGTCGCCGCCGGCACGTTTAGCGCTCCGCCGGTCCCAGACGACGCCGCGCGCGACGCCGCGCTCCACGAGCGTTACCCGCTGCTTCGGCATGCCCTCGAAGTCGAATGCCTTCGGCAGGCCGCGCGCGTCGAGCGCGTCGTCCCAGAGCGTCACCTTCTCGTCGAACAAGCGCTCGCCCAGGCGCCCCGTCAGATAGCTGCGCTCCTCGAGCAGGCCGAAGCCGCCGAACGAGTCCCACGCGAAGTACTGGAGGAGATCCGCAAGCGCGTACGGCTCGAGCACTGCGCGATACGCGCGCGGCTCGACCTCGCGGGCGCCGGTCGTGCGAGCCGCCTTCTCGGCCGCCTCGACCGCGCACGCACCGGCATCGATTCCGGTCACCGCGGACGACGTCTGCGTCGCATAACCGGAGCGGCCCTCGGCCGATGCGAGCACGAGCACGGTTGCGTCGGTCAGCTGCTGGCTCACGTTGAGTCCGGTGGTCGAGCTGAGGGCGAGCTCGGTTACGCCGCTCGTGAAGAACCCATAGGCAGGGGTATCGCCGGTCGCTGCGATCGCCTGCGCGGCCAGCTGCGCCTGCGCGTCCGGGCCGAGCGCTTCCGTCTCGGCGTCGTATCCGTCCACGCGGGGCGCTTCCGTCGGGCGAGCAAGGCCGGGGAAGTCGGGATCGGCGCCCACGCGCTGTGCGGCGTCGGCCGCGCGCGCGGCGAGGTCGCGGAGGCCGTCGTCGCCCGTACGGTTGGTGACGGCGACGCCGACTCGTCCGTCGCGCACCGCGCGAAGCGTCACGACGGTGTCCTCGATGAGCGTGGGCTGGTGCTGCTGCGAGGCGGCAAAACGAGCGAGGCCTGAACGCTCGGAATGGACCAGCGCCTCCGCCTCGTCGGCCGCCGCCGAGGCATGCTCGAGCGCGCGGGCGGCGGTGTCGAGCGCGCTCAGTTGCGAACTCCGACTTGGACGCGTCGGAAGCGCGCCGGCGCCGTTCCGTGCGAGACGTGCGCGGTTTGGCCCGGCTGGCCCTTGCCGCAGTTCGTGAGGCCGTGCAGCTTCCACTCCTCGCGGCCCGCAACCGCGTCGAGTGATCCCCAAAACTGCGGTGTGATCCCCGTGTAGATCGGGTCGCGGAACATCCGGCCGAGTTTCCCGTCCACGATCTCCCAGGCGACCTGCGTGCCGAACTGGAAGTTGAGCCGCTTGTCGTCGATAGACCAGCTCTTGTTCGTCTCGAGGTACAGGCCCTTGTCGACGCCTGCGATCAAATCGGCGAGCGAGCCCTCGCCGGGCTCGAGGTGGAGGTTCGTCATGCGCACGAGCGGCATCCGGCTCCAGCCGTCCGCGCGCATCGAGCCGGGGAAGCCGACCTCCCTGGAGCCGAGCCAGCCGACGAGCACCCCTTCGCGCACGATCGGCTGCGCCGTTGCCGGAACACCTTCGTCGTCGAAGCCGAACGTTCCGAGGCCGCCGGGCGTCGTCGGGTCGGCCGTGACGTTCATGTGCTCCGAGCCGTAGCGGAGCGAGCCGCAGTCGCCCGGCTGGAGAAAGCTCGTGCCTGCGTACGCCGCTTCGAACCCGAGCACCCGGTCGAGCTCGGTCGGATGCCCGACGGACTCGTGTAGCTGCAGCTCCACCTGATCCGCGTCGAGAACGATGTCCGTCACACCTGCCGGACATTCCGGCGAGCGCAGCAGCGCCGCCCCCTGCTCTCCGACGCGCGGCGCCTCGCGCGCGAGGTCGAGGCCGCGGACGTACTCCCACCCGGCCTGCGCGCTGAGGCCGCCAGACGCCGGATAGCTGCGCATCTGCGTCAGACCGTCCGACACGGCTGTCGCCTGGATGCCGCCGCCGCACTCGACGAGCGTCTGCTCGACATCGGTTCCCTCGGACGAGACGAGCAACTTCCGCTCGAGAAGCGCGCGGACAAATGCCTCCGAGACCTTTACTTCGGGACGTTTGAGACCGTTTTCCGCCTCGAGGCAGAACGCGATCTTCTCGTCGAGCGAGATCGAGAACGGATCGATCTCCACCGCGGTCGCGAAGGTTCCGCGCTGCGGCTCGAGGTCGGCGAGGGTCCGCTTGCCGCCGCCGGCCGCGCGTGCGAACGCGCACGCGCGGCGTGCTGCATCGCGGGCGCCGTCTTCGCTCAGCCGCCGGTCGGCTGCAAAGCCCCATGCGCCGCCGACGAGGACACGGACCCCGAGCCCCTCGCTCTCGACGTCGTTGACGGCCTCGACGTTGCCGTTCTTGGTCGCCACGGATTGAGAACGCCGGAAGACGGCGCGCGCATCGGCGTACGAGGCGCCGGCGCCCACCGCGGCGTCGACGGCATTGCGGCAGACGTTTCGCACGGAAGGGTGACGCTACACTGATCGCGCTCTCAGGCGCTGGTGGCGGAATTGGTAGACGCGCTAGGTTGAGGGCCTAGTGGCCGCTTTAGGCCGTGTCGGTTACGCCGAAAAATCGGCGCCTGCGGCGCCAAAATTTTCCGGCGTGAGGGGTGCGTGACCCTCGCTACACTGCGTCGGCTCTCGCGCTGGTGGCGGAATTGGTAGACGCGCTAGGTTGAGGGCCTAGTGGCCGCTTTAGGCCGTGGAGGTTCAAGTCCTCTCCAGCGCATGTTGTTGGCCCGGCTCCGCCGGGCCTTCTCGTTTTATGGGTGGGCTCCTTCGGTGTTTGTGAGTGAGCAGCCGGGCAAAGCCCGGCTGCCGACGGATTGAAGATCGTTTGACTCCGTCCGGAGGAGTCTCTACTCTCCTGTCGAACACACGTTCGCAACGCGACCCTTGGAGGCGAGTGTGCTGACCGGTAGACAGCAGGAAATCTGGGACTTCCTGGTCGATTACGTCGACCGGCACGGCTATCCGCCGACCGTGCGGGAGATCGGCGAGCGGGTTGGGCTGGCGTCGCCGTCCACCGTCCACGCGCACCTTGCGAACCTTGAGCGGGCCGGCTTTCTCAAGCGGGATCCGACGAAGCCGCGCGCGCTCGAGCTCACCGGGCTACGCCGGCACGACGCTCGGACCGTCCGCGAGAGCGCCGGACAAGCCCTGCCGCTCGTGGGCGAGATCGCCGCGGGCGGGCCGTTGCTGGCAGAAGAGAACGTCGAGGAGTACGTCGAGCTCCCGGAACGCCTCGTCGGTCCCGCTGATTTCTTGTTGCGCGTGAAGGGCGAGTCGATGATCGACGCCGGCATTCTCGACGGCGATCTCGTCGTCGTGCGCAAATCGGACACCGCCGTAAACGGCGACATCGTGGTGGCTCTGGCGGGCGACGACGAGAGCGCCGACGAAGCGACGGTGAAGCGCTACTTCCGCGAGAGCGGACGCATCCGGCTGCAGCCCGAGAACTCGGCACTCGACCCGATCTACGCGAAGCACGTCCAGATCCTGGGCAAGGTTGTCGGAGTGTTCCGATCGCTGTGAGCGTCGCGCCGTTGAATCGAACGCTCGAACAAGAGCTGTTCGCGGTGCTCAGGGGTGCGAGCCTCGAGTGCCTCGTCTGCGGTGAGTTCGTGCTGCACCGGCGCGGCGAGATCTGTTGCCCCGAATGCGGCATGACGCTCCCGCGCGAAGAGACGGCCGCGGGATCCGGGGTACAATTCGAGACGCAGGCCGGGTGACCGCGGAAGCTTCAGCTTCCGAGGAAAGTCCGGACACCGCAGGGCAGGACGCTGGGGAAACCCCAGGCGGCGAAAGCCGACGGAAAGTGGCACAGAAAGGAGACCGCCTCCGGCGAACGACTCTCCGGAGACGCCGGCGGTAAGGGTGAAAAGGTGGGGTAAGAGCCCACCAGCGTCGTGGCGACACGGCGGCTCGCCAAACCCCGTCCGGTGCAAGGTGAAGCAGGTTCCGATGACGCGGCCCGCCGAGGAACCGGGTACACCGCTCGAGCCGTCGCGCAAGCGCCGGCCTAGATAGATGGTCACCCACGACAGAATCCGGCTTACAGGCCTGCTACGGAAAAAGCCCTGGTAACGGGGCTTTTTCTATGGACCCGATTCGCCGGCGGCTCGTCAGGCTCGCCCCGCGGCGGGCTTGACTGCGGTCTCCGTGGAACCGCCCGGCGCGGTCGCCCGGCGTTGGCCTCGTGCGCTTGCCGGCTACGAGCCGCTCCGCAGCGGGACCGTACCATGCGGGCCGCTCCACTGCATTGCAGGGCCTGTCGGCGGCCGCGACCCGTCCCTAGCCAAGATCTTCCAAGGTCGCTCGCACGCGCTCGACTTGCGCTGTCTCCGCCTTCGGGTACGGCAAAACCGTGCACGACACGTTGAGGATGTCGAAGCGCTTGCCGACACTGAGATCGGTCGTCCTGATCTCCTCTGCGCCAGGCACAGCCGATTCGCGCACGAGGCAGGTCACCTCGCCTTGGTCGTAGAAGACTTCGTCGGAGTTCTCGGGCCGATCGTACGGGACGATCGTCGACGCCTGCGCTACTACGCCTGGTTCGATGCAACGCGCATCAGGAAGCAGCCGGAGGCCTTGCCTCTTCGCCGCATCGATCAGGCGCTCGCGCGTCACTGGCTCGGCACGCGCCTGTGGGCAGGAGCGCCGCTCGACTGACGCTTCGGCGAGCGCCTCGAGCGCCGCTTCGAGCCGTGCGATCTGACCCCTTGCCGACGGATAGATCGCGCACCTGACGTTGGCGACGTCGAAATACGTCTCCTCGTCGTCAGGGTACTTCGTCCGTCGAACCCCAAACAGCGGCTCGGCGAAGGGCAGGTCCACGATGTGGCAGAGGACGGTGCCCTCGCGGGCGTCGACCTCATCGTCGTCCTGCACCTGGTCGCCGATAACGATGTTCGACGCCGACTCGACCGCGTCCGGGATGGCACCGCAGTCGGGGTCGCGCTTGAACGACACCCCATTCGCCCGCCCGACTCGGATGAGCGTCTCCACGGAGAAAGGTCTCGTCAAGCCTCGAGGGCAAGCGAACTGCGACCCATCGGCGCCGCCGCCGGCGCCGCCACCAGAAGATCCACAGCCGACCGCGAACGACGCGAATAGGACGAGCCAGATCGTGCGGAGCAACATCGCTCGATTGTGACCGGTCCCCTACGCATCGTGGGGCGCCTCCCCCGATTCGCGGTCGAGTAGCCGTCGGAGCGGAAGCGCCCCACCAACGGCAGAACGTGCGGCGACCGACTCACCTCGATAGCAAGAGAGACCCGGATGCACCTGCAGCGAGCCGACGAGTCGCCGGCGCCTCGTCGTGGCACGAGACCCGCGCATCAAATGATGGGTCTGTGTCTCTCCGGCTATCGAGGTGAGTAGCGCCGCAGACGCAACGGCGACGCGGCGAGGATCTACGGCGCTCGTGCAGGCACGGGTAGGCGCTCCGCGCCAGGAGCATTCGAAGCGCGTTTTCAGGCTCGAGTAGCGTTCTGCGGAGCGGCTCGCCGCAGGTGGCGAGTAATTGGCGAGGTCGCCATGCCAGCCTGTGGGCATGGCGATGCGAGCGAACCAACCGCACACTGGTGCCGATACGGCCCACCAGCTCGAGCTCTTCGACGACGCGCTGGCCGAGCCAGAGCACGCCCGCGCCGAGCTGCGGTCGCCAAGGACACGCTGCGCCGCTCGAACACCAGCCTGGAAGTCGTCCCGATCGAGCCCGCAGAGCCCGTGGCCGGCGGATCGCGTGCAGGTGCCGATCGCGCCACGCTCGCCGCGCTCGCCGGCAGGCGGTCTCTCGCTTCGGCAGGCGCGCGACGACTGGCTCCGCCGGCTCGAGGCCCAGCAGAAGAGCCAGAGCGCGATCGTGGCGTACCGAGTCGCGATCGACGACCTGCTCGAGTGGTCGGAAGCGAACGGGCGGAACGTCCTCGAGGAGGCGACGATCATCGACTACCTGCGCTCGTACCAGCAGCGCGCGGGCCCTGCGGAGGCGACCTACTACCGGCGTTTTCTCCTCCTGCGCAAATTCCTCCGGTGGGTCAGCCAACGCGAGGGCGTCCGCGACCCGTTCGTCGACCTCGATCCGCCGCCGAAGCCGCGGCAGGAGCGCGACTGGCTGACCCCCGAGGAGTTCCGACTCCTACTCGACGCCGCGGGCCGGCCTGAGCGGAACCTGCCCGGCCTAGCCGAGCGCGACCGGCTTGCGCTGCTCGCCCTCGTCACGACCGGCCTTCGTCGCTCCGAGCTGTGCTCGCTCGAGTGGCGGGACCTCGAGCTCAATGGGCGCAAGCGGTCGCTGCTCGTCCGCCACGGGAAGGGCGGCAAGTCTCGACGTCAACCGCTGCCAGCTCGGCTCGCCCATGAGCTGCTGAAGCTCCGCGACGCACGCCAGCCCGCGCCAACCGACCCGGTGTTCTGCGGTCTTGCCGGTGGGCGCCTCCAAGAGACGATCCTCGCCGACATCATCCGGCGAGCCGCGAAGCGCGCCGGGATCGAGAAGCACGTCACCGCGCACACGCTGCGCCACACCGCTGCGACCTGGCTCCGACAGGAGCTCGGCGATACCCGCCTCGTCGCCGAGTACCTCGGTCACGCAGACCTCTCGACCGTGGCGCGCTACGCCCACGTCGACCGCGACGAGCTCTTTGCGGCGGCGGGCCGGCTGGAGCAGCTCGCCGTCCCCCAAACAGAGTCGGCGGCGCCGCCCGATGTGCATTCGGCGGCCGCCGATCGGCCGGGTCAGCCCTTCGCCTCCGGCGACAGCTCCGAGCACGCTTCCAGCGAATCGGAGCGGCCGCGCCGCCGTCGATCACGCCGCCGGAGGCGCGGTCGCCGTCCGAGACTTTAGTGGATGATTATGTGGTTTAACTTGTGATTGACATGTGATTCCTGCTGTGGCAAGATGGGCTCGTGAGGAGATCGTTGAGATGGCCGTAAGCGCTGCCCGACCCGATTACGCGGCTCATCAACGCGCCGTGCGCGCAAGCTTCCCCGAGGTTGCCGCCGACCTTCGCGCCATCCTCGGCGCGAGGCTCTGCGCCTTCCTGGGCGACGTGAAGGAGACCCGAGCTGTCCATGAGTGGGCGGACGGCATTCGCGAGCCAAGCGCGGGAACGCAGCGGCGACTCCGACTCGCGCTCCAAGTCGCCATCGCGATCGCCGACGCGGATGGCCCCGAGGTGGCACAGGCGTGGTTTCAGGGCCTCAACCCTCAGCTAGAGGATCGCTCGCCGGCGCGCCTGCTGCGCGAGGGTGACATCGACGAGGTTGGCCCCGCCGTCATTGCGGCTGAGCGCGCATTCCTCGTCGGCGGATGAGCGACGGGCTCGCGTCCGTCCATGCGGAAGGACCGATCTACCGGCTTGGGCGCATCCCGGATCCCTGGGCCTGGCCTGACTGGTCGTACGCCGCGGCCGACGGAACGTTCGGGAACCGGTGGGACGATCCGGCGGCCAGCTACCGCGTCATCTATGCGTGCTCGCAGCATGTCGGCGCCTTCGTTGAGACTATCGCACGCTTCCGACCCGATCTCGAGGTCGTCGCCGCCATTGCTGAGATCGAGGGAGACGACGCAGGCGTTACGCCGAGCGTTGTGTCGCGCCGCTGGCTTGAAGGACGGCTGATCGGCGAGGCGATCGCACGCGGTCGGTTCGCCGATGTCGGCGATGCTCGATCACTAGCGACCCTCCGCCGGGTGGCGACATCCCGGCAACCGGCAAGTCGGTCACGCTCCAGCTCTGCGACGTCTTCGAGATCGAGAACGGGAAGATCAAAGCGTTGCGCAGCTACTTCGATTCGGCCTCGTTGCTGACCCAGATCGGCGTCATGCCCGAAACCGGAGTTGCAAGCGCGAGCTAATCCGGCACCCTCTCAGTCGGCCGGGCCAACGATTTGGGATTGACCCGCGCTCGTGAGGGCGACCGTCAGTGTGCGCTCTTGCCCGGCGAACAAGGTCCCTCCCGTAGCGGATAGAGGAAACAGACCCTATGCGGCGTGATTGCCTTCCGGGCGCTCCGGGATGGTTATGCTTGCCTCCGGCAAGCGCCGATCGACCAAGGAGCGGAGATGCGCACAGCGTTCATGGCCATCGAAATGGGCTTTGTGACCTATTCGGAGGGTATGACGCTTGCTTCGCAGAACGCTCAACTTGGGGATCCTGGCGCATGTAGACGCCGGTAAGACAACTCTCACCGAACGGCTGCTGTACGCGGCCGGTGTCATAGATGAGGTCGGCAGCGTCGATGCCGGCACCACGCAGACCGACTCGCTCGCGCTGGAGCAGCAGCGCGGTATCACGATCAGGTCGGCGGTTGCGTCGTTCGCACTCGAGGACGTCCAAGTCAACCTGATCGATACGCCGGGCCATCCAGACTTCATCGCCGAGGTGGAACGGGTCCTGAGCGTTCTTGACGGTGCCGTTCTCGTGATCTCTGCCGTCGAGGGGGTGCAGCCGCAGACGCGCATCTTGATGCGCGCGCTGCAGCGACTGCGCATTCCGACGCTGATGTTCATCAACAAGATCGACCGCCCGGGGGCCGGCGACGAGCGTGTACTGAAGGCGATCTCGGAGCGTTTGATGACTGCGGTCGTACTGATGGGAACAGCGCGCGGACTTGGCACGCGCGCCGCGGACTTCACACGCTCCGGCGGGGACGATCCCGAGGCCCTGAGCCGCATGGCCGAGGTGCTCGCGGAGCGCGACGACGGGATCCTGGCGGCGTACGTCGAGGACGAGTCCTGTGTCCCTTACAAGCAGCTTCGCGAGGAGCTTGCGGCTCAGACGAAGCGAGCAGTGGTGCACCCCGTCTTCTTCGGGTCGGCGATCACGGGTGCTGGCGTGGAGCCGTTGATGGCCGGTATCGCCGAGTTGCTGCCGGCGTCCCAGGGCGATCCCGACGGCCCCGTATCCGGGACGGTCTTCAAGATCGAGCGCGGCGCGAGCGGGGAGAAGATCGCATACGTCCGGATGTTCTCGGGGACGATTCGAACGCGCGACCGGCTGCGCTTCGGCCGCGATCTCGAGGGCAAGGTGACCGCGATCGCGGTCTTCGAACGCGGGCCCGCCGTCCAGCGTCCGTCCGTCGCCGCGGGCGCGGTCGGACAGCTCTGGGGTCTCGCCGAGATACAGGTCGCCGACCGGATCGGCGAGACCGGAAGCGATGGAGCGCAGCGTCAGTTCCCTCCGCCGACACTTGAGTCCGTCGTCGTCGCCCGCGATCGCGGTGACCGCGCGCGGCTCCGCGTCGCGCTCGCCCAGCTCGCCGAGCAGGACCCGCTGATCAATGTGCGGCAGGACGACACCCGACAGGAGATCTCCGTCTGGCTCTACGGCGAGGTCCAGAAGGAAGTCATCCAGGCGACGCTGGCAAACGAGTTCGGCCTCGACGTCACGTTCCGCGAGACGACGCTGATCTACATCGAGCGACCCATCGGCATCGGCGAGGCCATCGAAATCCTCCACGCGGAATCGAATCCGTTTCTCGCCACGATCGGCCTCCGCATTGGTCCTGCGCCCAACGGCTCCGGGATCGACTTTCGACTGCAGGTCGATCCGCGCACAACCCCGCTGTACCTCTACAAGACGGTCGAGAGCTTCGCGGAGCACATGCGCGAGTACGTGCGCCAGACGCTGCGGGAGGGCCTCTTCGGTTGGCAGGTCACCGACTGCATCGTGACGATGACCAAGTGCTCCTACAGCATCCCTGACGGTCCTCCATCAAGACGGGGACCGCCCAGCACGGCCGCCGACTTCCGGAAGCTCACGCCGCTGGTCCTCATGCAAGCACTCGAGCGGGCCGGAACGGCCGTTTGCGAGCCAATTGTCCGAGTCAGCATCGAGACCCCATCGACTACCGTCGGCGCCGTCCTGGCATCGGTGGCACGGCTCGGCGGCGTCTTGGAGCCGCCGTCGCTGGTGGGGGACCTCTCCACGATCGAGACGGTGATGCCGGCGGCTCGGGCACGCGACCTCGAGCGGCAGCTGCCGGCGCTGACGGGCGGCGAGGGCGTGCTCGAATCGGACTTCGGCGGTTACCAGCCGGTCAGCGGCACTGCGCCGATCAGGCGCCGGACGTCCTAAGCGGCGGGCGCCTCGACGGGCTGCGGTGCCGCGTGCAGCAGCTGCTCGAGCAGGTCGCGATCGCCTTCGACCGAGACGCCGTCGGAGCGCCGGTCGATGAGCAGCCAGAAGATGTCTTCGGGATCGCCTTCGATGACGACATCGGGCTGCTCGATCGAGCCCGCGTGAGCTTCGCCGTCTACGAGAGAGGCCACTTCGTTTCCCACGCGGAACTCGAAGCGGCCGGGCGGGGCGACCGGGGCCAGCATCGTGTCGAGTGCGTTCTCGAGCCAGCCGGGAAAGAGCTCGTCCCCCTCGGTAGGCGGCCCGAGTGAACGGGCACCCCACAGCGCGAGCTCACGCATCACCGTGCGCAGTGAACGCCCGTAGTCGGTGAGCTCGTAGACCTGCGAGGCGGCCGGCGGCGGCAGACGCCGCTTCGCCACGATGCCGCAGTCCTCGAGCGCGCGAAGCCGGGCCGCGAGGATGTTCGTGCCGATCCCGGGCAGGTGCTCGGCGAGGTCGGTGTACCGCTTGGGGCCGTGCATCAATTCGCGCACCACGAGCAGCGCCCAGCGCTCGCCGACGAGGTCAAGGGCGTGCGCGATGGGACAGTACTGGTCGTAGCGCTTCCGCATGGTTGTGCCCAGTGTAGCGTGTCCGCTTGCTGTTGTGAAGAGAAGACTTGCAAAACGAAAGTATAGTCTGCTAGGTTGCAAGCTTCCTCTACGAGAACGAAAGGAAGAAGGCGACATGGTGGCTTCAGATCGACGCAAGTGGCTCGCGCTGGCGCTCCTGAGCGCGGTGCAATTCATGGTCGTCCTGGACATCGCGATCGTGAATGTCGCGTTGCCCTCGATCAAGGTCGACCTCGGGTTCTCGCAGGAGAACCTTCAGTGGGTGATCAGCGCGTACGCGCTCGTCTTCGGCGGCTTCCTGCTCCTTGGTGGGAGAGCGGCCGACCTGCTCGGGCGCAGGCGCATCTTCCTGGTCGGAATCGTCGTGTTCACGGCGGCCTCCTTCCTCGCCGGGCTCGCGTGGTCCGAGACGTCGCTGATCGCGGCGCGCGCACTCCAGGGTCTCGGGGCCGCCATCATCTCGCCGGCCGCGCTGTCCATCCTGTCGACGACGTTCGCCGAGGGCCGTGAGCGCAACATCGCTCTCGGCGTCTGGGGTGCAGTCGGCGGCTTCGGCGCGGCAGCGGGCGTGCTGCTCGGCGGAGTGCTCACCGATGCCCTCAGCTGGGAGTGGATCTTCTTCGTGAACGTTCCGGTAGGCGTTGCTGCGTTCGTGCTGACGCCGCTCCTGCTCACCGAGAGCCGTGACGCGCGCGTTCGCTCGTTCGACATCCCCGGCGCGGTGCTCGTGACCGGAGGCCTCTCCTCCCTCGTCTACGCGATCACGCAGGCGGGCCAGGATGGTTGGCTCGCGGGCAGGACGCTCGGCTTCTTCGGAGCGTCGCTCGCGCTGCTCGTCGGCTTCGTCGCGTGGGAGCTGCGCCACCCCGAGCCCCTGATGCGACTCGGCATCTTCCAGATCCGGACCGTGAGTGGCGCGAACGTGGCCGGCTTCATCATGGGCACGGCGATGTTCTCGATGTTCCTGATGCTGACGCTCTACATGCAGCAGGTGCTCGGCTACTCGGCGATGAAGACCGGCCTCGCGTATCTGGCCGTAGCGGGGACGGCGATCCTGTGGTCGGCCGTGGCCGCGCAACTCGTCACGCCTGTCGGCGTCAAGCCGGTGCTCGTAACAGGGATGGTGACGCTGACCGCCGGGCTCGTCTACTTCACGCAGGTCTCGGTCGGCGGCTCGTACCTCGGCGACCTGCTGCCGGGCTTCCTCCTGATCGGGATCGGCATCGGCTTCGCGTTCGTCCCGATCTCGATCGCCGCGCTCGCCGGCGTGCAGGCCTCGGAAGCCGGCCTCGCTTCCGGCCTGATCAACACGTCGCAGCAGATCGGCGGTGCGCTCGGGATCGCCGCGCTGTCAACGATCGCAACCTCGCGCACAGGCGACGCCGTCGCGGGCGGCTCGGCGTTGCCCTCCGCGCTCGTCGATGGATTCACGGCCGCATTCGTCGTCGGCGCGATCATCGCGGCGGTCGGAATCGTGGCTGCGCTGACGCTGATCCGCCGCGAGGAGTTCGAGGTCGCGCCCGAGGCGCAGCCTGCGTTCGATCTCGCAGCCTGAGTGAACGTGTAGTGGGGGAACCGGTGGGTTCCCCCACTCACGTCGCGGGCGCTCGAAGCGTCAGCTCGCGTCGATCGAGCCGAAGAGCCCGTCCTCCTCGTCGTTCGGTCCGGCGGTGAAGAACAAGCGCTCGGCGGGCGCGGTTGCCAGGCCGTTGCCGAACTGAAGCGCCCACAGTCCGTCGATCGCAAGCGGTGCACCGTCGCCGGCGCCGAGCCGCCCCCGGTGCTCGAAGTGTCCGTTCGGCAGCTCTGCGTACGTGTTGATCTCGCCGTTGCCGAAGTTGCCGACGAGCAGGTCGCCGCCGAAGCGTCCGAAGCTTTCCGGCGCCCAGGCGAGGCCCCACGGCGCATCCAGCTGACCGTGCTGCGCGACGCGCGCGACCAGAGTTCCGTCCGTGTCATACGCATCGACGAACCCAAGACCTTGTCCGTGCACGTCGTCAGCCGCATCGTCATCTTGCTTCGCGTACGTCACGAACACGCGATTGGCGATCGTCTGAATGCCGAACGGCGCGTATCCCTCGGGAATCGAAGGATCGACGAACGTCGACGCGGTCGACACGAGGTTCCATGTGCTGTCCCAGACGTCGACTCGGCCGTTGTGGAAGTCGGTCGCATACAAGCGCAGGTGCCCGGCGGTGGAGTCGACTGCGAGACCCTTGTACTTCGCGCCGCTCGACCCGGTTGCAGTGACGACGGCGGCGGCGAGCCCGCCGGTCCAGCCGCGGATCTTTCCGTCCTCGCTCGCGAAGATGAAGCGCGCCGTCGCTCCACTTGGAAGCAAGAACGCTCCGTTCGTTCCGTTGAAGACCACGCCCGTCGGCCCGCCGTCGACGGTCGGATGAACGGCGGTGTTCTTCGTGCCGTCCCCCGCATACAACGTGGAGATATTCGCACCGTTGTCCGCGACCCAGAACGGTGTCGTCGGACCGGCGACGAGGCCCCAGCCGTTGACGAGGCTCGCATCGGTGAACTTCGCCGGTACTGCGCCGTTCGAGACGAGGTTCGTGACGGTGTACGCGTTCCGCTCAGCTCCCCAGAGCGGCGCAGCAACGACGAGCGCGGCTGCGACCAGCGCTGCGGCCACGAGCACACGTTCGAAAATCGTTCGGCTCATTTCTCCTCCCTCACTCGCTGCTCTCGGTTACGAGTTCTCGGACCGCGCCGAAGTGGATTGCTCCGAGGGTTAAACACTGGCCGTGGTGGGTAGGAACGACTCAGATGAGTTCACCGGTCCCCCCGACTGAACTCCTCCCCTACGAGACATCTGTCGACTGGGACGACCTTTCGGGCCTCGACAAGATCGTGGCGATCTACCAGATCGGTGCGAACACCGTCGTGGTCGAGACGTCCGAAGGCCGCGAGGTACGGATCACGGGCTGGTTCGACCGCAGGACAGGCCGGTACGTCGCAGACTTCGAGCGGCGCAGCACATTGACCAGCGGGGGCCAGAAGTTCCGCGTGTGGGCCCACACGCCCGCGTATGCGCGTTGCGTCGCCGACGATCTCGTCGGCTGCCTGGAAGCGGCGATCCTCGCCGTCGATCGCGTCCCCGTCTACTAAACGCGTCGCATCGGGAGGGGAACGGCCGCCGTTTCGGCGGTGTAGACGCAGCATGCGTAGCTCGCTCGTTCTCATTTTCACGGTTGCGGTACTCGCGTTTCCGGCGACGGCACTCGCCAAAGGCCCCGACTCGGCCTCGATCAGCGGACCGGGCATCAGCGGGTCGATTCGGATCGACGGCATCGGTGAGGGTGATCTCGGCACGCCGTTGGGCGCGCTGACGAGCCAGGGCGGCTTCTTCTCGCAAGCGTTCGGTCACCACCCGGACGGCCCAACGAGCAAGGTGCGGCCGGTGGGAGATCTCGGCCCGCGCTACCGCGTCGTCTACTCCGTGCCCACGCCGAATGGGCGCAGGTCGATCGAGGCGGACCTCTACCCGTATGCCACGCCGCGCCCGGTGACGTACATGAAGCCGGGCCAGTCGTTCTTCGGCGCCATGCGGACCTACGGCGGCTGGTACGTCGGCAAGCCGGGCCTGGCGCAGATGCTTTTCGAGGCCGGACTGCCCGAGCACGCACCGAGCGGCGGTGGCTCGCACCTGTGGCGCTGGATCGGCAGCAGCGCCTTCGCGCTTGCTGCTGTCGCGGCAGTCGCGGCGCTTCTGCTCCGGCGGCGGCCGCAATCCACACCTGCGCCGGCTTCGTAGTCCAGATCGGCTCCGCGCGCTGCGGGGCGATCTAAGCTGGCGCGATGGACGCGAAGATCAAGGAAAAAAACGAAGTCGCGAAGGGGACGCTGATGGTCGTCTTCGACTTGCTCGGCCGCGAGGTCGACTTCCGTCCCGGTCAGTACTTCTGGGTGACGCTCCTCGATCCGCCGTACGACGACGAGAAGGGTCCGCGGCGCCACATCACTGTCGTCACCTCGCCGAACGAGCTCGGCGTACTCGGCCTTTGCACGCGGTTGCGCGGCAGCGCCTTCAAGCGCTCGCTCGCCGAGCTTCCGGTCGGCGCGCCCGTCGACGTGGAAGAGCCGAAAGGAAGCTTCGTCCTTCCGGAGGAGACCGATCGGCCGTACGTGTTCATCGCAGGCGGAATCGGCATCACCGTCTTCCGTTGCATGCTCCGCTACATCGCAGAGGAGGGGCTTCCGCACCGCGTCACGCTCGTCTATTCGAACCGTGACCGCGAGTCGACCGCCTTTCTCGACGAGTTGACCGAGCTGGAACAGACGAATCCGAACTTCCGCCTCGTGCTGACGATGACCGACGACGCGGGTTGGGACGGCGAATCGCGACGCATCGACGGTGATCTGCTTCGCGACCACCTCGGCGACGAGTTCGGCTCCTCCAGATATCTCGTCGCGGGACCGCCGGCGATGGCGGAGGCCGTCGTGGAGAAACTCAAGCAGGCAGGCATTCCCGAAGAGCAGGTTCAGTCAGAGGGCTTCAGCGGCTACTGAGCCCTGCTTGGCGCGCTCGGGGCGGTAGCCGCACTGGCTGCGGTGCGGGCCTTCGGGCCGCCCCCTCATCCGCGCAGCGTGACCTCGAGCGCCGTTCCGGCGCCCGGAGACGTTCGCAGCGTCAGAGCGGCGCCGATCGAGCCGATGCGGGCGCGGATGTTGCGCAGTCCCTGGCCGCCGTCCGTCGCGTCACGATCGAAGCCCTCGCCGTCGTCGACGATCGTCACCTGCCGCCGGCCGGCGTGCTCGCCGATTCGAACCTCGGCACGCTGCGCGTGCGCGTGGCGGCGGACGTTGGCGAGGCCTTCCTGAACGATCCGGAACAGCTCGATTTGCTCGTCGGGATCGAGGCGCATCCGTGGATCGATCTCGAGCTCGACCTCGAGCTGACCGTCGGCCGTGAGCAGCTCGACGTAGCGCTGCAGCGCAGTGTCGAAGGGTGCGCTGCCGCCGGCGGAAGAAAGAGCGAGGATGGCGAACCGCGCCTCCTGTTGCGCTGCCGTCGCCGCCTGCTTGATCTGCGGGATGAGCTCCTGCGCCGAGCCTCCCTGCTCGAGTGTCGTCGTGTGCGTCGAAACCGCAAAGAGATACTGAGCGAGTCCGTCGTGGATCTCACGCGCGAGGCGGGAGCGTTCCTCGGCGACCGCGCGCGCGAACTCGGCCGCCTTGATCGCGCGCCAGACGCCGATTCCGAAGACGCAATAGCCGAGTACGCGGAGGAAGTCGCCCGGCGAGACCTCGACGTTCCCGAGCAACGGGGTAAACACGAGATGCAGGGACGAGAAGAGCATCAGTGACGCGCCGAACGCAAGCCAGCGATCCAGGTCGTCTCGGCGCTCGCGGAAGCGAAGGCCAAAGCCGACGATCGCGGCGAGGTTGAAGAAGGCGTTCGCGGAGTAGGCCAGCGTGAGCAGTGCCGGTGGGGAGTCGTTCCCACTGGGCACGAGCGCGGGGAGCGTGCTGTCGATCGAGTGGACGAGGCTCCAGAGTGCGGCCAGCGCGACGACGAGGAACACGAGCCAGTTTCCAAGCGTACGGCGATGCGAGCTGACGACCCCTCGAGCGAAGGGCGCAGCTGCGATCAGCGTCCACGCGATCAGGCGCGCGACGACGCCCGTCCACGCCTCGGCGCGGGTGAGCTCCAACTCGGCAATGGAAGGCGCGATGGCGAACGCGATCGTCGACGCTGAGGCCACGAAGAATCCCAGAGCGAGGAGAAGATCGAAGCGCCGGCGCTCGGTCGTGAAGCGGGCCCCGGCGAGCAGCGCGACGAGCCCGCCTGCGAGTGCGCCGACTGTCTGCAGAACGAGCTTCAGGTGCGGTAGGGCGTAGCTCTCGTGCAGGCGCGAATGACTCAGGAAGAGGGCAAGCGACGCGCCGAGGACCCCGAGGAGGAGGACCTCGCCGAGCAACCAAGCCTGATACGCGTCCCGATCGCGCCGCACGTTGTTCGTTGTCGGCACGAATGCGGGAACCTATGAGCTGGAGTCCCATGAATCCGCGAATCCTGATCGTCGACGACCACCCGCTCACGCGTGACGCGCTCGGCGGACTGCTCGAGCAGAACGGCTTCACCATTGCCGGCCTGGCTGCCGACGGCGAGTCGGCGGTGCAACGTGCGGCCGAGCTCGCTCCGGATCTGATCCTGCTCGACCTCTCGATGCCCGGCATGAACGGGCTCCAGGCCCTGCCCCAACTTCGGGCGGCGGCGCCCGGCTCCGAGGTCGTCGTGCTGACGGCGTCCGGCACCGAGGAGAACCTTCTCGGCGCGATCCGCGGCGGTGCCGCGGGCTACCTGTTGAAGAGCGAGCCGCCGGAGCGAATCGTCGAGTTCCTGCGTGCCGTCGCGCGCGGCGAAGGCGCGCTGTCCGGCTCGATCGCGCGGCGGTTGCTGGAGACGGTGCGCGAGACGGGCGGCCGGGAGACGGGTGTGCCCGACGCGATCGCCGCCGAGCTCACGGCGCGCGAGGTGGAGGTGCTGCTCCTGCTCGACGACCGTCTCGAGACGGATCAGATCGCGACGAGACTCTTCATCTCAGAGCACACGGTGCGCTCGCACGTGAAGAGCATCCTCCGCAAGCTCGACGTCTCCTCCCGTCGCGAGGCGGTTGAGAAGCTCGCGGCCGCGCGTCGCTGATCCCCCACCGTGGGTGAGACGGTCCACCCGGGAGAGGCGATGAAAACCTTCCGCGGGCGGCCCATGATGTGACCAAGCTTCACTGACGCTCTCCGAAGCGGTGGCGATTGACTCAGCGGCGACGAAACGGCCGGCTCTCAGAGCCGGCCGTCTTCATTAGGCGAACCCATCCAGCGCAGCGCCCACCAGTCGCGGCAGCGTCGCGAGGTTGTAGCCGCCCTCGAGGACAGCGGCGGTGCGCGGCGCGAGTGTTGTGCAGCGCCGTGCCAACTCGCGGAAGCCGGACTCCGTGACGGTCATTCCCGCGAGCGGATCGTCTGCGTGCGCATCGAATCCGGCTGAGACGAGGACGAGCGCCGGCTCGAATGCCGCGACCGGGGGAGCGACAGTGTGATCGAAGGCGTGCAGGTACTGCTCGTCGCCCGATCCGGCCGACATCGGGATGTTGAGCGTTGTCTCGCGTTGCTCCTGCGGCCCGCCCGAGCCGGGATAAAACGGCCACTGGTGCAACGAAACGAAGAAGACGGTGTCGTCGTCCCAGAAGATGTCTTGCGTTCCGTTGCCATGGTGCACGTCGAAGTCGATGATCGCCACGCGCTCCGTTCCTGCTGCCTGTGCAGCGCGCGCCGCGATCGCGACGTTGTTGAAGAGGCAGAAGCCCATCGCGCGATCGGCCGGTGCGTGATGACCGGGCGGACGCACGAGTGCGAATGCATCCTGCTTGGTCGCCTCGATCGCGGTGCCTGCCGCGAGCATTGCTGCTTCGTAGCTTGTCTGTGATGCCGGCGTGTCGGGGTCGAGCCAGGTCGGCGTCGCGACGTTGCGCACATGCGTGACGTGCTCGGTGGTGTGGCAGCGCAAGACCTCTTCGTCGCTCGCCGCACGCCCTGCGCGATATGAGAACGACTCGAGCAGCAACGCGAGACGCTCGGGACGTTCGGGATGGTGCCCTGTCGGGTGCAACTCCGCGAGCCGTGGGTGGCTGAAGACGTCTATCGCGCCCTCACCTCGAGGCGGTCGGCGAGCTGGTTCACGCCCCAGGTTCGGACCAGCGCCGCGCCGCCCTTCCAGTCCGGCTCGGCGTCCGGTATGTCCGGAAGCGGCGCAGCCGGATCCATCGCAGCGATCCGCCGGTAAAGCCGCAGCTCCTCGGCCTGCGCCGAGAAGCGTCCGGCCGCGAGCATCTCCTCGAGCGACTCGTACTGCCGCAGCAGCTCCGCTGCGGTCTTCGGGCCCACGCCCTTCGCGCCGGGCAGCTTGTCGGACGGGTCGCCGCGCAGCGCGATGAAGTCCGGCACCTGCTGCGGCTCGACGCCGTAGCGCTCGCGCACCTCCGGCGGCCCGATGCGGGCGAGTTCGCTGACCCCCCGAACCGGGTGCAGGATCGTCGTCCGCTCGCTGGCGAGCTGAAAGGCATCGCGGTCGCCGCTGGCGACCAAGGCGGTGCCGCCGCGCGCCTCCTCGAATCTCACCGCGGCTGCCAGGAAGTCGTCGGCTTCGTACCCTGGAGCCTTGGCGCACGCGAAGCGGAGCGCCGTGCACAACTGCGGCAGCAGCGCGAGCTGCTCGAGCAGTGCGTCGTCGAATTCGCGGCCCGACTGATACTGGGCGAAGGCTTCGTGTCGGTACGTGGGCACCTCGAGCGTGTCCCAGCCCACGAGCACCGCCCGCGGCTGCTCCGCCTCCCACAGCCGTACAACCATGTTCGTGAACCCGACGACGGCGTTGCGGTTGATCGCTTTCGGAAGCGCGTGGTACGCGCGATGCGCAAAGGAGTCCCCGTCGATGACGAGCAGGGGCCGGGTCACAGCGTCACGTGGAGCGCTTCGATCTCGCGCATCAGGCGCTCGGTCGTGTCGTTCGCATCGGCGCTCGGTTCGAGGGGCTTGCCATAGGCGACCTTCCACTTCGCGAGCTGCGCGAGGCGGTCGGTCCCCTTGATCGCCGCCGGAATGAGCGGCGCGCCGGCGAGGTGCGCGATCCGCGCGGCGCCGCTGTGCGGCCGCGCCGTCCACTTCTTCCGTATTCCTTTCCGTTGCCGGGTTCCTTCGGGGAACATGACGACGATCTCGCCCGCGCGCACGAGTTCCACGGCCGTCTCGATCGCATCGATGTCGCGCTCGCCGCGCCGAACCTTGAACGCCCCGGCCGCGTCCAGGACGAGCGACAACGGCCACCAGTACAGCTCCGACTTGGCCATGAACCGCACCCACCGTCGCGGAAGCAGCGGCATCCCGAGCGGCCACGGATCCAAGTTCGACACGTGGTTGGCGGCCAGGACGAAGCCTCCGTGCGGCAGTCGGTCGAGGCCGCGCGTCTCGAGCCGGAAGAGCCCGTAGGCGAGCGGGAACGAGACGATTCCCAGAAATCGGTACGTCCGCGAGGGCCTCGACATCCAGGGCGCATCTTGGCGCCTCCGCTACCCTCGTGCGGATGTTTGAGTGGTCACGGCCGCAAGCACGCTTGTCCTCCTGCCCGGCTGCAAACACTTCGCATGCCGGCGTCCTCGGTCGCCCCGATAGCTTTTGCTATCGGGGCTACCTGCGTCCTTGGCCTGCTCGGTTTTCGCGCGGCCAGGAGGGAAGGTGCTCACGGCCGTGACCACTAAGCGTCTTGTCATCGTCGAATCGCCGGCGAAGGCACGCACGATCAAGAACTTCCTCGGCGCCGACTTCGACGTCGAATCGAGCATCGGGCACATCCGCGACCTGCCGGAACGCGCCGCCGACGTGCCGGCGAAATACAAGAAGGAACCGTGGGCCCGGCTCGGGGTGAACGTGGACAACAACTTTGAGCCGCTCTACGTCGTCGACCCGGAGAAGAAGCAGCGTGTCGCTGATTTGAAGAAGCGGCTGAACCAGGCGGACGAGCTCCTGCTCGCGACCGACGAGGATCGCGAGGGAGAGGCGATCGCGTGGCATCTGTCCGAAGTCTTGAAGCCGAAGGTTCCCGCCCGCCGCATGGTCTTCCACGAGATCACGCGCGACGCGATCGAGCGCGCGCTCGAGGAAACGCGCGAGATCGATGTACGCCTGGTCGACGCGCAGGAAACGCGCCGCATCCTCGACCGCCTCTATGGCTACGAGGTGTCGCCCGTTCTCTGGAAGAAGATCATGCCGCGCCTCTCGGCAGGTCGGGTGCAATCGGTCGCCACGCGGCTCGTCGTCGAGCGCGAGCGCGCGCGCAGAGTATTCGTTGCGGCCGACTACTGGGACATCGAGGGGACGTTCGCTCCGGGGCCGTTCACCGCGCGCCTCGTATCCGTCGACGGGAAGCGCGTTGCGCAGGGCCGCGACTTCAACCTGCAGGGGGTCCTCGGCGAAGGCTTGGTCCAGCTCGACGAAGCCGTCGCGACGAAGTTGGCTCAGGCGCTCGGCGGCGCCGAGTTCGCTGTCAGAAGCGTCGACCAGAAGCCGTACACGCGCCGGCCGGCGCCGCCGTTCATGACGTCGACGCTGCAGCAGGAAGCAAGCCGCAAGCTTCGCTTCACCTCCCAGACGACGATGCGCGTCGCGCAGCGGTTGTACGAGAACGGCTACATCACCTACATGCGCACCGACTCGACGACGCTCGCCGAGTCCGCGCTGAGCGCGGCGCGTGACCAGGCGCGCGACTTGTACGGCGCCGACTACGTGCCGGAGAAGCCGCGTCACTACGACCGCAAGGTGAAGAACGCGCAGGAGGCGCACGAGGCGATTCGCCCCGCCGGCGACACCTTCCGCACCCCGCCACAAGTAAAAGGAGAGCTCACGCGCGATGAGCACTCTCTCTACGACCTGATCTGGAAGCGCACGATCGCGTCGCAGATGAAGGACGCGTCAGGCTCGACCGTCTCGGTGCGGCTCGGCGCTCGAGCATCCACGGGAGAGGACGCCGAGTTCGGCGCAGCCGGAACCACGATTTCCTTCCGCGGCTTTCTGGCCGCATACGAGGAAGGGCGCGACGAAGAGCCGGACGAGGGCGACGACAAGATTCTGCCGCCGCTTTCCGAGGGCGACGGCCTCGAAGCGGAGCGACTCGAGCCGCAAGCTCATACGACGTCGCCGCCGTCGCGCTACACGGAGGCGTCACTCGTGCGAGCGCTCGAAGAGCGCGGGATCGGCCGTCCCTCGACCTATGCCTCGATCATCAGCACGATCCTCGACCGCGGCTACGTGTTCAAGCGCGGCACCGCGCTGGTGCCGTCGTTCCTCGCCTTCTCGGTCGTGGCCTTGCTCGAGCAGCATTTCGAGAAGCTCGTCGACTACGACTTCACCGCGCGTATGGAAGACGACCTCGACCGGATCGCCGGCGGCGAGGAGCACCGCGTGGAGTGGCTGAAGCGCTTCTACTTCGGCAGCGACGGCGACGAGGGCCTGCACGACCTCGTCACGCACCGGCTCGGCGACATCGATGCGCGCGAAATCAATTCGATTCCGATCGGGAACGGCGTCACGCTGCGGATCGGCCGTTACGGCCCGTACCTCGAGCGCGAAGACAAGCGCGTGTCGGTGCCCGACAATCTTGCTCCGGACGAGCTGACGCTCGAGCTGGCGGAGGAGCTACTCGCGAAGCCCTCCGGGGACCGCGAGCTCGGCGTGAATCCGGAGAGCGGCCGCACCGTCGTCGCCCGCGAAGGCCGCTTCGGGCCCTATGTCGCGGAGGCGCCGCCGGAAGGGGCCGACGAGAAGCCGCGAACGGCTTCGCTCTTCAAGACGATGTCGGTCGAGACGGTGACGCTCGACGAGGCGCTGCGCCTGCTCTCGCTCCCGCGTGTCCTCGGAGAGGTCGACGGGGAAGAGGTCACGGCCCAGAACGGCCGCTACGGCCCGTACGTGCAGAAAGAGAAGGAAACCCGCTCCCTCGAAAGCGAGGAGCAGCTCTTCACCATCACGCTCGAGCAGGCGCTCGAGCTGCTGTCGAAGCCGAAGGAGCGCCGCCGGCGCGGCCAGGCTGCCGGTCCCCTGCGTGAGCTCGGGCCCGACCCGCTCTCCGGCAAGAAGATCGTGGTCCGGAGCGGCCGCTTTGGCCCCTACGTCACGGACACCGAGACAAACGCCAGTCTCCGCCGCGGCGACGACCCCGAAACGGTGACCCTCGAACGGGCGATCGAACTTCTTGCCGAGCGCCGCGCAAAAGGCCCTGTTGAGCGGCGGAAGCGTTCTTAACCCGCCCGCAAGCGCCCTTAATAATCCACAAACCTTTTTCTGAGAGGGTCGTCTTGACGATAAAGACCGAGGCGAGTCGATCCGTCTGACGCCTCTCGCCCGAATACGAAATAAAGGGCCGGGGGGCGACGTTCCACCGGGTGGGGTCCCGGCCTGGCAAAGCCAGGAGATCGCCCCTACATTGCGAAGGTTCGAAGTTCCCCGAAGAACGCGAAAGGACTGAACGAGCGAGTTGACGCAGAACCAGCTTCATGAGTTGCTCGAGACTGAAAGCGCCCGCTCGCTCGTCGAGACTGCGGAGGAGCGCGGCTTCATCGAGCTTGTCGATTTCGAAGCATTCACGCTGGAGCACGATCTCAACGACGACGAGATCGAGCAGTTGACGCGCGAGCTGGAGACGATCGGGCTCGACGTCGGTCCGCCCATCGTCGCCGCAGAGAAGGGAAAGACGCGCGAGCCGAAGGTGAACCTCGAAGTCAGCGAGGTCGGCGGCGCGGCCGACAGCCTGCAGCTCTTCCTCGCGGACGTCGGCCGGCACAAGCTGTTGACGGCACACGAGGAAGTCGTCCTGGCAAAGGCGATCGAGCGCGGCGACGATCGCGCGAAGCGCCGCATGATCGAGTCGAACCTGCGCCTCGTCGTCTCGATCGCGAAGGGCTATCGCGGCTTGGGCGTTCCCTTCCTCGACCTGATTCAGGAGGGCACGCTCGGTCTCAACCGCGCAGTCGAGAAGTTCGACTGGCGCCGCGGCTACAAGTTCTCGACGTACGCGACGTGGTGGATCCGCCAGTCGGTGCAGCGTGCCGTCGCGAATCATGCACGGACGATCCGCGTTCCCGTGCACGTCGTCGAGCGGCAGCAGAAGCTTTCCCGCGCGGCGCGCCGGCTCGAGGTCGAGCTCGGCCGCGAGGCGACGAAGGAAGAACTGGCGGAAGCAACCGGACTGCCGATCCAGCACGTCGACGAGGCGCTCGGCGCTGCGCAGGCGTCCGTCTCGCTGAACCAGACCGTCGGTTCGGACGACGAGGGCGAGCTCGGTGACTTGTTCGCAGACCGCGAGGCCGTCGATCCGTTCGACGAGGCCGAAGAGTCGCTGCGCCGGCAGGGCGTGCGGAAGGCGCTTGACGCACTTCCGGAGCGCGAACGGCGGATCCTCGAGCTGCGCTTCGGCTTCGAGGGCGAGCCGTGGACGCTGGAGGCGATCGGCCAGGAGCTCGATCTAACCCGTGAGAGGGTGAGGCAGCTGGAGGGCCAGGCGCTCGCGCGCCTTGCGGCCCTCCGGGATATGATCTCCATCGCCGCCTGATCGAGGCGAGGGCGATACAGGATTGACTGCAGAGCGGGGTCGGCGCATGCGCACGCCCCCGCCGCCCGCTTGCCGCGACCTCTGATCTTCTGGAGAATGGTGGCTGCCGACTGAATGAGGGAGAAAGGAGTAAGCGTGCGGGGTAGGAGACTGAAGCTTTTGATCGTCGCAGTGTTCGCCGTCAGTGCGACGGCCACAGCAGGAGCCGCGCTCAAGACGACGCAGGGAGGGACGCTCGTGTTCGGGGGCTCGGCCGATCCGACCTATCTGGATCCGGCGCTCGCTTCGGACGGTGAGACGTTCCGCGTCACCGAGCAGATTTACGAGACGCTCGTCAAGCTCAAGCCGGGGACGTTGAAGCTGATTCCGTGGCTCGCGAAGAGCTGGACGACCAGCAAGGACGGCAAGACGTTCACGTTCCAGCTCCAAAAGGGCGTCAAGTTCCATGACGGCACCGCGTTCAACGCGAAGGCCGTCTGTGCGAACTTCAACCGCTGGTACAACTGGAGGGGCGCCTTCCAAGACGCCTCCGCGACGTACTACTACCAGGCCGCTTTCGGCGGCTTCAAGACCAACGAGTCGGCGAAGCTTTCGCCCTCGCTCTTCCGAAGTTGCACTGCTAAGGGGACTTCGACCGTCGTTGTGAAGCTGACGCGGCCGTCGGGCACGTTCATCAACTGGCTCGTCCTCCAGCCCTTCTCGATGCAGAGCCCGGCGGCGATGACGCAGTACGGCGCCAATCAGGGCGAGATCAAGAACGGCACGTTCACGGCGACGGGCACGTACGCGTTCAGCCATCCGACAGGCACCGGCCCGTACAAGTTCGTGTCGTGGACGGTGGGTCAGAAGCTGGAGCTGGCGAAGTACGCGGGCTACTGGGGCACGAAGGCGAAGCTCGACCGACTGATCATCCGGCCGATCTCGACGAGCACCGGCCGCCTGCAGGCGCTGCAGAACGGAGAGGTCAACGCATATGACCTCGCGGCGCCCCAGGACGTGTCGACCATCGCGGGCAACAGCTCGCTGAAGGTCATCAAGCGGCCGCCGTTCAACGTCGGCTACGTGACGATCAACTCGGCGCACGCTCCGTTCAACAACGCCAAGGTCCGCCAGGCGATCGCGTATGGGTTGGATCGTCGTTCGGTGGTCCAGCAGTTCTACTACGGCACAGGCGTGGTGGCTGACGACTTCCTGCCGACGGCGTTGTGGGGCCACTCGACGAAGACCCAGAAGTACCCCTACGACCCCGAGAAGGCGAAGTCGCTGCTCCGCGAGGCTGGGCAGACGCTTCCGGTCAAGGTCGAGTTTTGGTACCCGACGAACATCTCGCGGCCGTACATGCCGGATCCGAAGCGCAACTTCGAGGCCTTCGCAGCGAGCCTCGAGCAGTCCGGCTTCAAGGTCGAGGCGCACAGCGCGCCCTGGCGCCCGGACTACGTGGCGAAGGTAAACGCAGGAACCGCCGGCGACCTGAACATGATCGGCTGGACGGGCGACTTCGGCGATCCCGACAACTTCCTCGGGACCTTCTTCAAGACCTACAGCCAGCAGTTCGGCTGGAAGAACAACATCGTCCAGCGGACCCTCGAGCAGGCGGCGCAGGAGACGAACCAGGCCAAGCGGGCGAAGCTCTACGCGAAGGCGAGCCTACTGGTCTCGAAGGCCGTTCCGGCCGTCCCGTACGTGCACACGACTCCGGCACTCGGAGCGCAGAAGAGCGTGCTGAACCTGATCGCGACGCCGGTTGGCGGCGTGTGGTTCGGCAGCACAACGGTCGGCGGGCAGTAAAGGCACGGGGCTAACAACCGGCGGACGACATGTTGCGCTTCGTCGTCCGTCGGCTGTTGCTCCTTCTTCCGATCCTCTTCGGCGTCTCGATCCTCGTCTTCGCCTGGGTGCACAAGCTGCCGGGCGGGCCGCTCGAGTCGCTGCTCGGTGAGCGGGCGACCCCCGAGCTCGTGCAGCAGTACCGTGAGCAGTACGGGCTCGACAAGCCGCTCCCGGTTCAGTACGTCAAGTACGTCAAGGAGCTGGTGCGCGGCAATCTCGGGGTCAGCACCATCTCGCGTCGCGCCGTCACCGTCGAGATCAGCGATCGATTCCCCGCGACCATCGAACTTGCTTTTGCTGCGATGCTCCTCGCCGTCTTCGTCGGAGTCCCGCTCGGGTTCCTCGCCGCGAAGTACCACGGCGGAGCGACCGACCACTTAACCATGGTCGGCTCGCTGATCGGGATCTCGATCCCGGTCTTCTTCCTCGCGATCATCCTCAAGTACATCTTTGCCGTCCGCCTTGGCTGGCTTCCGACCGTCGGGCGCGAGGACGTGCTCGCGACGAGGGACCACCCGACGAACTTCTACACACTCGACGCTATTCTCCAGGCCGACTGGGGCGCGTTTGTAGACGCCGTGAAGCACCTGGTCCTGCCTGGCGTCGCGCTCGGCTCGATCCCGCTCGCGATCATCGCCCGCATCACGCGTGCTGCGGTGCTCGACGTGCAGAACGAGGATTACGTGCGCACGGCACGTGCGAAGGGACTGGCGCCGATCATCGTCGATCGCCGCCACGTGCTGCGTAACGCGCTGCTTCCGATCTCGACCATCATCGGCCTGCAGACGGGTCTGCTCCTGTCGGGCGCCGTGCTGACCGAGACCGTGTTCGCTTACCCGGGGATGGGTTTCTGGCTTCGCGATGCGATCTTCAATCGCGACTATCCGGTCCTGCAGGGCGGGATCATGTTCCTCGCGCTCGTCTTCGTGCTGGTCAACCTGCTCGTCGACATCTCCTACGCGGTGATCAACCCGAGGATCAGGTACAGCTGATGTCGGTCGTCGAGCTCGAAGCCCGCGAGATCCAATTCGACGCGCCGGCAGGCCTCTGGCGCGATGCGTTTCATCGGCTCGTTCGGAACCCCGGTGCTCTCGTGGGCGCGTGTCTAGCCGGGTTCTTCGTGATCGTCGCGCTATTCGCGCCGCTGATCGCGCCCGAAAGCCCGACCTACCAAGACCTCAGCCGGCTGCACCAGGGCAGGCCGGTCGGCCCTTCGGCGGCGCACTGGTTCGGGATCGACACGCTCGGCCGAGACGAGCTCTCGCGCGTCGTCTACGGCGCGCGGTACTCGCTGCTGATCGGCGTTGTCGCCGTCGCTATCGGTCTTTCCGTCGGGCTCGTTCTCGGCGCGCTCGCCGGCTACCGCGGCGGGTTCGTCGATTCGATCGTCATGCGCTGCATGGACGTCATGCTCGCAATTCCCGGGCTTCTGTTCGCAATCGGCATTGTCGCCATGCTCGGGCCTGGGCTCAAGCAGGTCATGATCGCCGTGGGCGTCGTCAACATTCCCATCTTCGCGCGCCTGTTACGCGGATCGATCCTCGCTCAGCGCGAGAACGACTACGTCCTCGCGGCGCGCGCGGTCGGCGTACGCGGGCCGACCCTCCTCGTCGCGCACATCATTCCGAATTCGATCTCGCCCGTGATCGTCCAGGGAACACTGGCGATGGCTACCGCGATCATCGACGTCGCCGGGTTGGGATTCCTCGGCCTCGGGCCGCAGAATCCAGCAACGCCGGAATGGGGGACGATGCTCACCGACGCGAACGACTACCTCACCGTCGGTCCGTTCCTCGCGATCATTCCGGGGCTCGCGATCCTCGTCTCTGTGCTCGGCTTCAACCTGATCGGCGACGGGCTTCGCGAGGCGCTCGACCCGAAGTTGCGTGGGCGTGGCTAGCTCTGGGCGCGAGCCGCTGCTCGCCGTCGACGATCTGCGCGTCGAGTTCTGGACCAGCCGCGGGACCGTCTATGCGGTGAACGGCGTCTCGTTTGACGTGGCGCCCGGTGACACGCTCGCGATCGTCGGCGAGTCAGGCTGCGGAAAGAGCGTCACGGCGCTCGCGATCCTCGGACTACTCTCGCGTGCCGGCCGCGTCGTCAGCGGAACTGCGCGGTTCGGCGGGCGCGATCTCCTTCGGCTCTCGGACCGGGCGATGCGGTCGATCCGCGGCAAGGAGATCGCGATCATCTTCCAAGATCCGATGACGAGCCTCAATCCGGTGCTGACGATCGGACGGCAGATCCGCGAGGCGCTCGAGACGCACTTCGACCTGGACCGGAAGCAGGCCGAGCAGCGGGCCGGCGAGCTGCTCGACAGCGTCGGCATCCCGAGCGCGCGGGCGCGGTTGAAGGATTACCCGCACCAGTTCTCAGGCGGCATGCGGCAGCGCGCCATGATTGCCATGGCGCTCGCGTGCAAGCCGAAGCTGCTGATCGCCGACGAGCCGACGACCGCGCTCGACGTCACGATTCAGGCGCAGATCCTCGACGTGCTGCGCGAGCTCGTCTCGGACCAGGGAGCGGCGCTGATCCTGATCACGCACGATCTCGGCGTCGTCGCAGGCATGTGCGAAAGCGTGAACGTGATGTACGCCGGCATGTTCGTCGAGACCGGCTCGGCCGAGCAGGTGTTCGAGACGCCCCGTCACCCGTACACGCTGGGACTGCTGCAGAGCGTCCCGCGACTGGATTCGCCGCGCGGCCGCAAGCTGCGGCCGATCGAGGGCGCGCCGCGCGACATGCTGCACGCACCGACCGAGTGCCCGTTCGCGCCGCGCTGTACATACGAGGTCCCCCAGTCGCGGGAAGAGGTGCCGAGCCTGGTGCAAGTCGAGCCGGGCCATCACGTCGCATGCTTCAACCCGGTGCCGGCCGACGCGTGGCAGCGGGAGGTGGCGCACGCGTGAGCAGCGACGGCAGCGGCCCGCTGGTCGAACTGGAGGACTTGCGCGTGTGGTTCCCGATCAAGAGCGGCGTCGTCCTCGACCGGCACATCGGCGACATCAAGGCGGTGGACGGCGTCTCCTTGGCGATCAAGCGCGGGGAGACGCTGGGCCTTGTCGGCGAGTCCGGCTGCGGTAAGACAACCGTCGGCCGCGCGATACTGCGCCTGTACGAGCCGACGTCGGGCCGCATCCTCTTCGACGGGCAGGACATCTCATCGCTCGGCGAGTCGGAGCTTCGGCCCTTGCGGCGCCGAATGCAGATGATCTTCCAGGACCCGTTCGCGTCGCTAAATCCGCGGCATTCCGTCGGCCGCATCGTCGGCGAACCGCTGCGTGCCCACGGGATCGCGCGCGGACGAAGCGTTGGCCCCCGCACGCGCGAGCTGCTGAAGGTCGTCGGGCTGCCGCAGGATGCCGCAACGCGCTATCCGCACGAGTTCTCCGGTGGTCAGCGGCAGCGCATCGGGGTCGCGCGCGCGCTCGCGGTGAACCCCGACTTCATCGTCGCGGACGAGCCGGTGTCGGCGCTCGACGTCTCGATTCAGGCCCAGATCGTGAACCTGCTCGAGAACCTCCAGGACGAGTTCGACCTGACGTATCTCTTCATTGCGCACGATCTCGCAGTCGTCCGCCACATCTCGGACCGGATCGCGGTGATGTACCTCGGCGGCATCGTCGAGGTCGCGTCGTCCGACGAGTTGTACGAGCAGCCGCTCCACCCGTACACGATCTCCCTCCTGTCCGCCGTGCCGATCCCGGATCCAAAGGTAGAGCGCGAGCGGCAGACGATCCTTCTGCAAGGGGACCTGCCGAGCCCCGCTGCGCCGCCGAAGGCCTGCCGCTTTCACACCCGCTGCCCGTACGTGCAGCCCACGCGCTGCCGCGACGAGGCGCCTCCCCTGCGTCGGTTGCTGCCGGGTCACGAGGTCGCCTGTCACTGGGCGGAGAAGATCCAGAGCGGCGAGATCAAGCCACACGAGCGCGAGCCGATCTTCGAGCCGGGCATCGCCGAACCTGTGCCTGAGCCGCCAATCGTCTGACTTGTCCCTCGCTTCGCTTCGCTCGCGCTCGGGGCTCGCGCCTGTCGGCGCTCGCATTCGCTGGCAGCCGGGGGAGCGCTGCTTCGGCCATCGTGGGTGAGCGGTGCGGCAAAGCCGCACCACCGGCGAGACGCACCGGCCCACTACCATCGCCGCGTGAGCGAGGTCTTTGCCTGCGTTGTCGACGTCGCGCCGATCCGCGCCGAGCCCGACGATTCGGCTGAGCAGGTGACGCAGGCGCTGCGCGGCGAGCCGCTGACCGTCGAGGAATCGCGCGACGGCTGGGCGCGCGTGCGCACGGCGTACGACTACCCCGGCTGGATCCGCGACGACTCGTTGAGCCATGACCCGGGGACTGTCCCCGGGACGTGGCTCCCGGAGCCGCGTCCCGACGGCGACCCGGTCGCCGAAGCGCGCACCTACCTCGCCACGCCGTACCTCTGGGGCGGGATGACGGAGCGGGGAATCGACTGCTCCGGTCTCGTGCACATGTCCTACCGCCGCCTCGGACGGCTCGTTCCGCGCGACGCCGACCAGCAGGAGGAAGCCGGAACACAGGTCGGCGAGGACGATCTGCGGCGCGGCGACCTGATCACGTACGGCGAATCGGATCGAACGACGCATATCGCCTTCTGGCTCGGCGGCGGCCGCATCCTCCATTCGACGGAACGCGACGGTGCCAACGGCGTCGTCGAAGAGCCGGAGCCGGACGACCTCCGTCAGAAGCGCCGCCGGCGCATCCGCCTGTAAGTGGTCACCTGCGACTAACCGCGCCGCCCCTCTGCTCGTCCTTGTAAGAATCCAGCAGATTTGGCTCATGCGGAGGCCGCCCAGGCCGCCGTCGACAGCGGGAGGTGGATGACGTGACTCGGAGGAATCGGTGGACCTGGTTCGCGAGCTTCGCGATGCTCGCGACCGGGCTCGCGCTCCTCGTAGCCGCCTGCGGCGGCGGTGGCAAGAAGACGGAATCGACGACCACGACGGCAGGCGGAGGGTCATCGCAGCAGAAGACGTTCCCGAATTTCCGGATCGTCTACGACACCGGCACCGACTACCTCGATCCCGGCCTGTCGTACACGGTGCAGGGCTGGCAGGTGATGTGGAACGTGTACCTGAGCCTCCTCGGGTACAAGCACGTCAACGGCCCCGACGGGGCGACGATCGTTCCCGCGCTTGCCGAGGATCTGCCGCAGATCTCGTCGGACGGCAAGACGTACACGCTCACGCTTCGCAAGGGCCTCAAATACTCGGACGGCACGGCGGTCAAGGCGAGCGACTTCAAGTACGCGATCAAGCGCGACTTCCTCGTCGACTCGCCCGGTGTCGGCTTCTTCACGAACATCGTCGGCGCCGATACGTTCTCGGAGACGAAGAAGGGCGACATCTCCGGCATTACGGCGGACGACGCGACGGGGAAGATCACGATCAAGCTCGCGAAGCCGCAGGGCGACTTCCAGAACATCCTCGCGACGATCTTCGCCGCGCCCGTGCCGGCCAACACTCCGGCGAAGGACCAGTCGACGCATCCGATCCCCTCGACCGGCCCCTACATGATCCAGAGCTACAGCCCCAGCCGGCAGTTCGTCCTCGTCCGGAACCCGAGCTTCAAGCCGACCGACGACGTGCCGGCGACGAATCCGGACAAGATGACGGTCAAGATCGTCGAGGACGATTCCGCGGCGCTGCAGCAGGTGATCAACGGCCAGGCGGAC
>WNFZ01000283.1_pt1 | contig 48339 bp, 34 predicted proteins | sample 5400081 | NCBI WGS metagenome assembly WNFZ01 (sample SAMN13153365, study PRJNA577476) | soil metagenome | isolation source: 80 cm soil or saprolite under grassland replicate 1 | place: USA:California | collected 2016-06-15
TGATTTTTACCGGCACCATCGCGGACAATCTGCGTCTCGCCCGGCCCGACGCCAGCGACGAGGAGTTGCTGGCCGCCTGCGAAGCGGCCGGCCTCCTCGGATTCGTGCAACGGCTCGAGCTCGGGTTGCAAACCCGCCTCGGGCGCCGCCGCGCCCATCTTTCCGGCGGCGAGGCGCAACGGCTGGCCATCGCCCGCGCGCTGCTCTTGCGCTCGAAGATCTTGCTGCTGGACGAACCAACCTCGGCGCTGGACGCGCGCTCGCAGGCCACCATCATGGACACCCTGGCCCGCTTGAAAGCGGAGATGACGGTGGTGGTGGCGGGCCATCGCGTCGAAGTTCTCCGCCAGGCCGATCGGCTGGTCATCCTCCATCAAGGCCGCTTTGTCGAACAGGGTGCGCCCTCCCAATTGCTTTCTTCGATGGATCTCTTTTGTCCGTCATCCCTGAGCGAGATGAAGGAAACGGAATCAAACCAGCCTTGCGAGGTGGCTCAACCATGAACGAAACCAACCAGAATCCACCCCAAACGCAAGAAACCTCCGCGCTCAGCCGCGGAAAGCGCGTCGCCTTTCTTTGCAGCCTGGCGATGATCGGCGCGGTGCTGTGGCCCGTCCAGCAGAACTGGCGCGCGCAGCCGCGTGACAATTTCCCGCTCTCCTACTATCCGATGTTCAGCGCGAAGCGGGAGGCGATCGAGACATTTCACTACCTGGTGGGCCGCGATGCGGACGGCAAGCGATACTTGATCCCGCACACGTTCTTCGGCTCCGGCGGTCTGAACGCCGTCCGGCGCCAAATCAACAAGCTCATCCGGGAGGGGCGGGCGGAGGAAATCGTGCGCCGAGTGAGCAAGCGTCTGGCCGCCCGGGAGCGAGGTGATTGGGCGAAGATCATCAGTGTCGCGGTCGTGACGGGACGTTATTCCGTGGATGACTATTTCCACGGCAAGAAGGAACCGGTCTCGGAGAAGATCCGAGCGTCGGGTCCAGTGGAAAGGAGCACAGAATGAAAGCGTTCAGTGAAACCGTGCACGATTTCTGGTTTGAGCCCGCGCCGCCCGCGCGGCTGGCCATCCTGCGCATCCTGGTTGGCAGCTTTGTGGTTTGGTATCTCACCATGGAGCAGGACATCTTCATGCGCGTGGCGCGGTCCACCGACCCGCATCTCTTTGCGCCGGTCGGGATCGTCTTCGGCAGTCCGCTGGACCTGCGGCTGTTTGAATGGTTGTTTCGCGGAACGATGCTCGTCGCAATCTGTTTCACGCTGGGTCTGTGGCACCGGATCACGGGGCCGCTCTTCGCTGTCTCCGTGCTTTGGGTGCTTTGCTACCAGGATTCCTGGTCGATGATTTTTCATTCGATGAACCTGGTCGCCTTGCACGGGATCGTGCTCGGCTTTACGCGTTCCGCGGATGCTTTGTCGCTCGACGCCTTCCTGCGGGGCCGGCCGACAGCCGAGCAGGCCGCGGCGGGTCAAACCGGCTGGCAATACGGCTGGCCCATCAAATTGATGTGTGCCGTGACCGTGAGTGCCTACCTGGTGACCGCGATTACGAAGCTGGCCGGGCCGCTCGGCCTGAAATGGATGACCGGCCGGGCGTTGCGCAGCCAGATGGCGGTTGACCAATTGCGCAAGGAATTGCTCGCCGTGCCGCCCAACCCGGTCTCCTACGCCATCTACGATTGGCTGCCGCTCTTCTCGGCGCTGGCGGTTGGCTCGTTCGCGCTGGAATTTTTCGCGCCACTCGCCTTGTTCAACCGGCGGGTGGGCCGCATTTGGGCCATGAACGCCTTCCTCATGCACTGGGGCATTTTTTTCGTCATGGGCATCACCTTCGAGTACCAATTGACGGGCGTGATATTTGCATCGTTCTTCCGGCTGGAACGCCTGGTGGAATGGCCGCGCCGGCTTTGGCGAAAGCGCGCCACTCAGGCCGAACGGCCGGCGATGGAAGCGGCGCCGAGGCTGGCGCCCGAACTGCGCACCCCGCGGGCCACACTCTTCTACGACGGCGAGTGCGGCCTGTGCGACCGCTTTGTCCAGTTTGTCCTCCGGCATGATCGTCGGGAGTATTTCCAATTCGCCACCCTGCAATCGGAGGCGGGTCGTGAGCGCTTGTCCCGTCTGGGGCTTTCGCCGGCCGACCTGCGAACCGTTGTGCTGGTCGAGGGGGACGAGTCTTACGTGCGCTCGACGGCCACGCTGCGGGTGTGCCGGCGGCTGGCCGGGCTGTGGCCGGTCCTCTACGCGGTCATCCTGGTCCCCAAGGCATGGCGCGATGGCGTCTATTCCCTGATCGCCCGCCACCGCAAACTATGGTTCGAACCTCCGTCCGGCTGTCCGGTGATGCCCGAGGAATGGCGCCGACGGTTTGTCGGCTGAGCCGCCGGGCCGCGCACTGGACATGACAGGAGGTCAACCAGGAAGACGCGAGTTGCGGCGCGAGCAAACCATCATTGGTGTCTCCAAAGAGCGGCGATCCATCTTCTGCCTGTCCCGGGGCCGGGCGGACGCGCCACGGAAGGTCCTGATTGTGGCCGGGCAGCACGGGGACGAGCGGCCCGCGCGGCGGACAGTCGAGGCGCTGCTGGCCTTGCCGCGCGGGGAGGTGAGCCGGCGGTTGCCCAACTTCCAGTTGTCGATCATCCCCGAGGCCAATCCGGATGGTTGCGCCACGCGGACGCGCTGCAACGCGGCCGGGATTGATCTGAATCGGGATCATCAACTGCTCAGCAGCGAAGAGACCGTCGCCCTCCACCGATTCGTGCGCCAGTGGCGGCCGCAAGTGATCCTCGACCTGCACAGTTATCCCTCCCGGCGGCAACACTTGCTCGAGCGAAATGTCGTCTTGAACCAGGACGTGTTCATCGATGTGCCGAACCATCCGGCCGTCCTGGCCCGGTCCGGCCACGCCGTGGCCGACGAAGTGCTTCGGGGACTGCTGCCGGCCCTGCTGGAGAAAGAGGTTCGCGCCGCCCGTTACACGATCGTCGAGCCGTCGGGCCGCGCCCGCCACAGCACGCCCGATGTCGTCGATGCGCGCAACGGACTGGCCTTGCGCTACGGCGTCTTCACCCTCCTGGTCGAAAACCGCCAGCCGCGCCGCGACGAAACCGCCGCGGAGCGCCTCCGCTTGCGCACGGCGCAGGAGCAGGCGCTGTGCGTGATCCTGGAGTGGCTCGATCATCATCACGGATTATTTGTGCCCGAGCCCGTCTCCGAGCCGCCCACGCCGGGATCCGCCGTGCCGGTCGGCTTCAAGTACCGACAACACGAAAATGGACTTCGCCTGGTTTGTCGCGAGGCAGATCAAGGACGGCCGGTGAACGTGACCTTCTCGCGTTACTGCGCCTCACTTGTCCCGCGGCGCACGATCCTGCTGCCGCCGGCTTACGCCGTGCCGACCGGATTCGAGGAATTGCGGGGAGTGCTGCGCCGGCATGGTTTCGCCTCCACCGAGCGCCGGGAGCGTGAGGTGTTTTCAGTGGAAAAATTGCGGATCGAAGCGGCCCGTCCCTCGAGCCGGCCAGGTCGATCGGTGCGCAAGCTCGTCCTGGCTCCGCACCCGATGAGCGTCGAGCTCAGTGATTACGAGGTTTTCCCCACTCGACAACAGGGAGGCGAGGCGCTGGCCGTGTTCCTCGAACCCGAATCCAAACATGGCCTGCACCGTTTCCCGGCCATGCAAGTGCCCCTGGTGGCCCCGTCCTGGTACCCTGTCCTCCGCGTGCTCGACGGGCCAGGGACAGCCGAGTCGTGATCAACCAATTCCACCGCCTATGAGATTCCAACGGAAAGCACGTTTCATCCTCGCCCTTGGGCTGCTGGGCCAGAGCCGAGAGCTTGAAATCTTCCACCGCGTCAGTCCCGGTTCAGTCGGCGAAGAAGAGCGCTTTTACGCCCTGGGTCGAGCCGAACATGGCCGCGCTGTCGTGGCCAATCCCCGGCACGTCCGTGATGCTGAAATGGTTCGAGGGGAAGTAGCGGTCCATGTAGGCGTTGAAGATGTGGGCCCGATCATAACGCGTCGGCCCCTGGAACATGGCGGCGCAATCAGTGTCAAAGCCGTGGTTGTCGTAAATGTCATCCGTGCCGGCAAGCAACTCGACCTGGCAGCCGGGCAGGTGGGTGCGAGCCCATTCCGCCCCGCGCGCCGCCGTGTAGCCGTAGAGGCCGTCCAGGCCGTACTTCCACTCGTTGTAGCCGTCGCCCGACGAGCAGTCCTGCTGGGGAATGGCCCAGTTGTCGTTGGCGTCGTAGCGATACTTGTTGAGGTAAACGTAGGAGGAGGGGTTGGCCGGAACGAATTTGACGAACGCGGAGTTGGGCGCCGGCTGGAGGTCGATGTCGGTAAACGTCGCGTAGCGCTGAGTAAACTGCCCGCCGGCCGAGTGGCCGCAGACCACGACCCATTTGAGGTTGGGAAAATGACCGTTGCGCATCAGCCCGACCATCGTGTCCACGACCGTGTAGGAGCTGATCCCTCCGGAGGCACCGCCTTCGCGCCAATCGTCCTCCCAATAATATTCGCCGCTGGCGGCGTCGGCCGGGGCTTGGAAAAACGGCGCAATGACCATCACCTTGTCGGCCCAACTGGACGGGATGATCTGGTTGATCCGATCAAAGTACCCCTCGGCATTCGCGCCGGCGCCGTGAATGACGATGATTGCCCGGGTAACCCTTGGATCGTAAGCGTCGATGGGGCGGTTGGGCGGATTTCGTGTTAATGCTTCCTCCCCATGAACCTGGTGATTCGGACCGGGCGGTCTTCGGGGCCCAGCGATTTACGATTTACGATTTACGAGCTTCCGATGGAGGGATCGCGGCTCTAGCGATTCGCGCGCCGGGCGATCTGCGCTGGGCGGCGCTCGTAAATCGTACATCGTAAATCGTCAATGGCTGCGCGATCGGCGGCGGTCCGCTTCATGGCCCCAACTCACGTCAAAATTTTTGAGGTGTTCCCTTCCCATGAGCCTCCTGTATGTCGTCCCGGCTTTAGCCGGCCGGTGCCGCCTGAAGGCGGGACTACGAACGGCCCCGGAGGCTGCCCAAGGGCGGGCTAGTCCACTAAGCCATTTTGCACGGCGTAGTGCGTCAACTGAGCGTTGTTCTTCAGGTCCATCTTGGTGAGGATGCGGCCCCGGTAAGTGCTGACCGTGCTGACACTGAGGGAAAGCTCTTTGGCGATTTGACCGACCGTCTTTCCCGAAGCAATCAGGCGCAGGATGTGGAATTCCCGGTCGGAAAGCCGCTCGTGCGGAGCCTTTCGCACGTCCACGTCCAGGTAGGACGCCATTCGTTCGGCGAGGGAGGGACTCACATAGCGGCCGCCGGCCATGACTTTGCGGATGGCGCCGGCCAGTTCCTCGCCGGCGCTTTCCTTGGTCAGGTAACCGGCCGCTCCGGCTTTGAGCACGCGGACGGCGAACTGGTCTTCCGGATGCATGCTCAAGATGAGGACTGGCAGTTTTGGGCGCAATCGCCGGATCTCTCTCAACACTTCGAGGCCGTTGCGGCCTGGCATCGTGATGTCCAGCACGACCGCGTCCCATTTCTCCTTCAAGACGCGCTGGAGCGATTCGTGCGCGTTGCGGGCCTCGCCGAACGCGGCCCGCGGGAAATGATCAGCGAGAATGAGCTTGATACCTTGCCGCACCACGGCGTGGTCGTCGGTCAAAAGAATTCTCATGGCAATGGGTCTTGGCCCGCGGCTGGGTTGGACGGGGAATGCGCACGGCGATGGTCTTCAGTTCGTATTGGTGCCAGCCTGGGCTCAACGCCTCGCTCCATGCGGCCGAAGCCTGGCCTGGCTGTCGCCCCAGGAAACCAGCTCGCGAGCCACCGTCGCCCGGATCCATTGGCAGTCTCTGGCGACGAGCGAAACCGGCTCAAGACGCCGAACTGTAATCGAGGAGGAATGGAACCAACAGGTAGGTAATAACCTACCTCGAACACGAAAATCTCCTCCGAGCCCACGTTCGCGGCGGCAGCGGAAACGATTTGGGGCGGGCCAGCCTTATGGTTGACTCAGGCCACCACCGCCAGTTGTCGCCCGGCCCGAGCCGGAGTCCGTGGCGTTTGCTAGATACGCCCATGAGGCGCGGTCATTCGATTAGTCGACACAATCTCCTGCCCGGATCCTCATGTAGTTCAAACGCCGACAACGCCAACGGAACAGAATCGGACAAAAGAATCGTCCCGCCCACGATTATCGGGCATGCCGCCCCTGCTTAGCCTCAGGCATGCTTAATACATGCCGTATCGGCAATAAGAAAGGGCAACGACGTTTTGTTGCACACCCGGTCAATTTTGTTCGGACCAAGGACAACTCGACCTGGCGGAGCTACCGCCGTGGAATCGCAGTGCTGGCTGCGTTAGTCGTGGCCGGAGGATTTCAGGCGAAGGGCCAGGATGCCGTTTGTCTGCCCGTGTTTTCGGCGTCGGCCAGCGCCGACGACGGAGACGCGCCAGCCAATACGCTGGACGGGTGGCTTTCCACCCGCTGGTCGGCACAAGGGGACGGATTGGCCACCGACCAGAGTGTCTCCGGTCCGCGGCTCAACATCACCCGGACCTCGGTCGCACCCAACGGGCCGGAGGTGAAGCTCAGTTGGAATGACATGCCCGGAGCGATCTCCCAGGTGCAGGTTTCCTCCAACCTGGTGAGCTGGGAGGACACCGGGGGTGCCCTCACCAATACGGGCACGACGCAGACCTGGGAAGAAAATGTATCGAGTCTTTCCCCGGCGGCGTGGCCGAAAAGGTTTTACCGCATAAAACACGCGGGCCCGAGTGCTCCATCGGCGGATTTCTCCGTCAGCTCATCCCAGGGAGTCGTGCCGTTGACGGTGAAATTCACTGACCGGTCGGGGGGTAACCCGGTTGCCTGGAACTGGAGCTTCGGCGATGGCGCCACCAGCACCGCGCAAAGCCCATCCTACGTCTATGCGGTGGCGGGTACCTACCATGCGACCCTGACGGTTCGAAACAGCACCGGTGACACCAGCACCAAGACCGCGTCCATCCAGGCCGCCGCGCTGCCACCGGGTGGCAATTTGCCTTCCGGCGTGTTGAACCTGGCCAACTCGAAGCTCACCCTGCCGATCGACACATCCCACGCCGGGACCCCCGACGAAATTAAGCAGCCGGAACTGGCGACGTTTCAAGATGGCAATTATTTCTACGTGAACAGCGCCCGTGACGGGGTGGTCTTCACCGCGAACTGCGGTGGTTACACCACGAGCGGTTCGGGCTATCCGCGATCCGAGCTGCGCGAGATGACCAGTAACGGCAGCATCAACGCCAGTTGGTCCACCACCAGTGGCACGCACACCATGGAAATCAGACAAGCCATCACCCATCTGCCGGTCGTCAAGCCCCAGGTGGTCGCTGGCCAGATTCATGACGCCGGGGACGACGTGATCGTTTTCCGGCTGGAAGGCTCCCAGCTGTTCATTGACCAGAATGGGGTCAACGGCCCCGTGCTGACCACCAACTATCGGTTGGGAGACATCTTCACGGCGAAATTCGTCGCCCGCAACGGCGGGGTCGAGTGCTACTACAACGGCCGATTCATCTACACCTACCCGGTGAGCGATTCGGGCTGTTACTTCAAAGCGGGCTGTTACACCCAGTCCAACACGACCAAGGGCGACGCCCCCACGGCCTACGGCCAGGTCGTGATCTACAACGTCTCGATCACGCACCAATAGCGGACAAGCGGAGAGTCACACGGCAGCCGGGTGAGGGCGAAAGCAACCTCAGAGCTGAATAGTTATCGCCCTTCGCTACGCGGGTCGGAACGCGCCCAGATTTAATCCCGCACGCCTCAGGGCAACAACACCACGCGATAGAACCGTTGCGGGTCGGAGCCGATGAGATCGGAGATACTCACGCTCCCGCTGGTGGCCGTCGTAACGCCGCCCAGGTTGATCCAGTCGGTCGCGTTCCAGTCGGTCTTGTATTGGAGTTGGTAACGCTGGCCGGCGCTGGCCGTCCAACTGATCGTGGCCATGCCTTTGAGCTGCCCGGCCGCCGAGATGACGGAAGAGGATATCTGTATGGCCGGCGGATCCGTCGTCGGGACCGAGCCGAGGATGAGCAGATCATTGTCGAGGATGTTGATGATGGCGAGGCTGAGCAGGATGTCGTAGGAAGCGTCCGGCGTCAGCGTGAGGATGACGGCTTCCCCGACTTCGATTAGGTTGTCGTCGATCGGTTGTATCACGACTTTTGCGGAAGCGGCCCCTGGGGGAATCGTGACCGAGCCGGACAGCTGGCTGTAGTCAACCCCGTTCACGGCTGTGCCGCTGAGAGAATACTTCACCACCAGGTCCGACGCCGTGCTGCCATCCCGGCTGATGGTGAATTCTCCGGGATCCGGTCCGCTTTCCGAGCAGATGATGTCCGTGGCCGTCACGTTCACGACCGGCTTCGTCGTCACTTGATCGTTGTCCGCGATGGTCACGGTGGCGCTGTTGGGTGAGCCGATCGTGTAGGCGGCGTCGGACGATAGGGTGAGCACGACCGTCTCGTTGCCTTCCACGATGGTGTCGTTGACCGGATTGACGGTGACGGTGGCCGACGAACTTCCCGCCGCAATACTCACGCTGCCGGATAAGGTGGCGTAGTCCGAGCCGTTGGCCGCGGTGCCTCCAAGGGAATACCGGACGGTCAAGCTGGCCGTGGTGCTGCCGCTGCGGCTGATGGTAAAGGTGCCCGGATCGGGCCCGGATTCCGAAGCGTTGGCATCGCTGGCCGTCACGGTCACGGTCGGCAGCGTCGCCTGGTCGTTGTCCGCGATGGTCACGGTGGCGCTGTTGGGCGAGCCGAGGGTGTAGGCGGCGTCGGACGTGAGCGTGAGCACGACCGTCTCGTTGCCTTCGACGGTGGTGTCGTTGACCGGATTGACGGTGACAGTGGCCGACGAACCGCCCGCCGCAATACTCACGCTGCCGGATAAGGTGGCGTAGTCCGAGCCGTTGGCCGCAGTGCCCCCAAGGGAATATCGGACGGTCAAGCTGGCCGTGGTGCTGCCGCTGCGGCTGATGGTGAACGAGCCCGGATCGGGCCCGGATTCCGAAGCGTTGGCATCGCTGGCCGTCACGGTCACCGTCGGCAGCGGCGTTTCTTCGTCGTCCGCGATGGTCACCGTAGCGCTGTTGGGCGAACCGATGGTGTAGGCGGCGTCGGCGGAGAGCGTGAGCACGACCGTCTCGTTGCCTTCGACGGCGGTGTCGTTGATCGGATTGACGGTGACAATGGCCGACGAACTGCCCGCCGCGATGGTCACGTTGCCGGACAAGGTGGCGTAGTCCGAACCGTTGGCCGCAGTGCCCCCAAGGGAATATCGGACGGTCAAGCTCGCCGTGGTGCCGCCGCTGCGGCTGATGGTAAACGAGGCCGGATCAGGACCGCTTTCCGAGGCGATGGCGTCGCTGGCCACCACGGTCACGGTCGGCAGCACGACCTGGTCGTCATCGGCGATGGTCACCGTGGCGCTGTTGGGTGAGCCGATGGTGTAAGCCGCATCGGCCGAGAGCGTGAGCACGACCGTCTCGTTGCCTTCGACGGCGGTGTCGTTGACCGGATTGACGGTGACGGTGGCCGACGAACTGCCGGCCGGGATGCTGACACTGCCGGACAACGTGGCGTAGTCCGAGCCATTAGCCGCCGTGCCTCCGAGGGAATAACTGACCGTCAACCCTGAATCGGTGCTGCCGCTGCGCGTGATCGTAAACGTCCCCGGATCCGGACCGCTTTCCGAGGCGTTGGCGTCGCTGGCCGCGACGGTAACGGTCGGCAACGGCGGCGGTTGACCGCCCGGATTGAGGGCGTATTGAATTGTGCTCGTTGTCCCGGGCGTATCGGCAAACCTGACCAGGCCACCGGAATCGGAAACAACCGACGACAGCGCGACGCCGTTTTTCAGAATGGCATAAGATTGGTTCGGAGCGAGATCGCCGAGGGTGTAGTGAATGTTGGCGGAGGCCGAAGTCGCCTGGCTGGACCATTGCTTTCTCAACTCTCCGCTCTGCTCCCAGAGGGTCGGGTTGGCCAGCATTTCGCCGGCGTCCAGCGCCACGAAAAAGTTTCGCGTGATGACCGTGGTTGCGCTGCCGATTTGCGCGCTGGTCAGGGTGACGAAGGAACCCTGAGTCCCCACGTGGGTCGCGATCGTGTCCTGAATGAAGTCGAAAATGGCGCCGTTATCATCCTGAAAAGTGGCCGAACTGTAGGCGTCGGACAACACCAGATTCACCAGCGGTTGTTGCTGGAAAATGGTCGTGTTCGAAACCGACGTCGAGCCGGCCAACGCGACTTTGACGTCGGCCGGGATCGAGTTTCCGGTCAATCGCGTCAGCGTGGACGTTTCGAAAGAAAGCTCCGGTCCATTGGCCAAAAACGAATTGCCGAGGAACGCGTTCTCGTCGCCGTCGACCATTCTGACACCTTCCGTGGTGCAGTGGTGAACGTAGTTGCTGGTCACGTTGTTCCGTCGCAGGCGATTGGACACGGTGGGATCCAAAGGGTCGGGTTCGGGCAAATCCGTCCCCGGCAGGAACAACAACCCGTTGTCGCCGCTGTAACCGATTTCGTTGTTTGCAATCAGGTTGTTCGCGCTACCGACGGTGACACGGATGCCGGCATTGGAATTGGAGAGGATGACATTGTTGCGCACGGTGGCTCGATCCACGTCAAAGAGGGCGATCCCACTGTCGCCGTTGAGAAAGGTGGTGTTGTTTTCGATGATCGCGTCGTCGGAGTGCCGATGCACCATGATGCCGTTCTCGAAATTGGCCCAGGAACGGTTGTTGCGGATCACGATGTGGTCACAGCGCCGCGAGGCAATGATGCCGTGGGTGCCGCGTCCCAGGCCGCCGTTATGGTGGACATTATTGCCTTCGATAAGCAGGTTGTCGGAGTCGTCGTGCGGATCAAATCCATAGCCGGCGTTGTGATCCAGCTCGTTGTTGAGCCATTGGCCTCCTTTCAGGCCGAACGTGTACACGCCCCAGAAATTATTGTGAATGTGGCTATGCGCGATGTCGCCGTAAACCTTGACATAATCAAAAATGCTCTTGCTCGGGTCCGGATGCGTGCCGGTGACTTTCCACGCCAACCCGTAGGATTCGGCGGCATCATAACCCAGATATGAGATGTCGCTGTCGGCGATGTCCATGCGCGATTCCTGTGGTGTGACCCCGTCGGCCGCCAGGCTGGATCGCACACGAATAAAGGCCCGCCCGTAAGTCGCGAACTCCGTGTCGGGCCCATTGGCCGCGGAATCCCAGGAGATGATTTTGGTGCTGGCGATGTCGATCGTGCCCCAATCGGCGGTCACGGCCACGAAGTTGTTGGAGGCGGTCGAATTGTCGCTTTGCAACCGGAATTCGTTCACATCTCCGCCCAGCGCCGCCCCATGCAAGACCAGCGTGCAGCCGTCGGCGATCTGCAGGTTGGCGCGGAGCAGCCAGATTTTGTTGGCTGAATCGACGAGATCGAGAGGCGCGTTCGCCAGACCGGCCTTGATGTCGCTGAGGGTGGCCGAGCCGCCGTTCTCGACGTAAATTCGATTAGAGGTCGCGGCCCAGCGGAAGGTGGCGCCGAAGGTGGGGCAGGAGAGCAGAAGCAAAAGGGTGGGGCCGACTCCGATTAGCTTGGCATTCATTGCAAAGTTCCTTTCCGGTTGGTCTGTCACTGACTGTGCAGAGACGCAACAACGGGCGATGGGATGCGTGAAGCCGCGCATCCCAGACGACAGATCTGTGCTCATCGCACGTTGCCTGCACGAACGCCCAGCCTGCATACCGCACGCGAATAAAGCTACGGGTTAGCTACCTACCCCTAGGCGGGAAATGGACCCATCGCCACTAAGGTTATCACCCCGTTGCCGAACCGGCCCCCTCAACGGAAGATCACGTCCCGACGGGGGATGGAGAAGGGGTCGAGCGCGGTCGGTGACAAACAGCCCGGGGGTCGGGCCAACAAGTCAATGTTGGAATGAAGACTGCAGATTGTTCGAACGTTAAGAGGGGACGGCGGTTGCCGTCGGAGCTGGTGTGTTCGGGTGTGACGTTGCGTCGGGGCGCGACCTGGCCATGGCAGTGGTTGATGTGCGGCGCGCTTGGACTCGCCGCGGTGGGATTGGCCCTCGTCGTTGGCGACTTGCTCCAGTGGTTCACCCATCGCCTCGAAGCGTTGATTCTGTTGGCCGGCATCGGGTGCTGGCGCTGGAGTTGGTTCGGGCTGCAAGCCTTGCGCGCCATCCTTTATCGCTACTGGAAATTTCCCCGGTTGCGGCGCCAGTCCGAGCGCGCGGTGCGCGAATACGGGCCCGTCCCCGAAGTCACGATCCTGGCGGTGACCTACAAGGAAAAGCCATGGATCACGAAAATCGTATTCGAATCGGTCTACCGCGAATTCAGTTCGCTGCGCGGCCTGGGCCGTCCGCCCCGGCTGGTACTGGTCACGGGGTGCGACGAGGACGACGCGACGATCCGGCCCATTCATGACGCGTGCTGCGAGCGGTTCCGCGAGCCGGCCGACGCGCCCTGGCCGCCGGAGTTGGTGCTGCTGCGTGGTGACACGGGCAAGCGTCCCGCCCTGGCCGACGGGTTGCGTGCCGTCGTTGCCGCCAATCCGCATCCCGACGGCGTCGTCGTGTTCATGGATGGCGACACCCTGGTCCAGCCCGGTCTGCTGCGAAAAGTGCTGCCGATCTTCCGCCTCAAACCGGAGGTGTCCGCGGTGACGACGAACGAAGACGGCTGGGTCAAGGGACCGCGCTGGTTCGCCGAATGGATCTCGCTGCGCTTCGGCTTGCGCCATCGGACCATGTGTTCGGTGGCGCTTTCCGGGAGACTGCTTTGTCTCACCGGCCGTTTGTCAGTGTTCCGCGCCAGCGTGGCGAGCGACCCGACTTTCCTGCGGCAGATCGAGCGCGATACGATCCACCACTGGCTCTGGGATTCGTTCGAGATGTTGAGCGGCGACGACAAGAGCACTTGGTACTGGCTCGCCGCGCGCCAGCGTCGACTGCTCTACGTGCCGGACGCGGTCATCACGACGATCGAAGTGGTCGAAGGGTCGGCCGTGAAACGCGCCCTGGCCAACGTCCGCCGCTGGTCAGGCAACAGCCTGCGTCACAGTTGGCGGGCTTTCAAACTCGGCCCGGGCAAGCTGGGCTGGTTTTGCTGGTACAGCCTGCTGGACCAGCGGGTCGCGGCCGGGACGGTTCTCGTCGGCCCGCTCCTGGCCTCGCTGGCGCTGCTGGCCGGACATCCCGAGATCGGCGCCGGCTATGTTCTTTGGGTGATGTTTTCGCGCCTGGCGCACGCCAGCATCTCGTGGCGGCACGGACGTCGGTTCTCGGCCTTTTATCCGCCGCTCGAAATGCTTTCGGACTGGACGATCGCGCTGACCAAGATTTGGGTTCTCTTCCATCCCGCCAAACAGAACTGGCTCAACCGCGGCGCGCGCACACTGGACACCACCAAGAGCGGCGCGTTTTACCGAGTGAGGGTTGGGATCGCCCACTATCTCTACGGATTCGCCTGCGTCGCCGCGGCCATCGTCGTCGGCCTCTATGCGGGATTCCTGCCGTGGTTGCGAGAGGCCCCGCTGTTCTTCCGCGCCGGGCGCGGGGGGGGCGCGGCTTTGCCGCCGCCCGTTCAGGCAGCAGGGACTTCGCCGATTTGGATGTTCGGCATGGAAATTCCGGCCGCCCGCGACAACGTCCCCTCGAGGTTGCTCACACAGGCAGGAGAGGTTCATCCAGCGATGGACCCCGCGCCCGCGGCCGCGAACCAACATCCGTGACATTTCGGAATCCTGCCTATGAGCGACCTGACCTCGAATCACGATCTCGAAACAAGCCATCTCTTGCTCCGCCCCGGCGAGGCGCCCCAATTGGAACCGCCGAGTCGCAGCGATCGAACCTCGGAATCCCCGACCGTCGAAGGCCCCAAAGGGCGTTGGCCCGTCACGCGGCTCCTCGTCCTGCTCGGCGTCGCGCTGGCCACGGCGGTGATTTTGCGGACGGGCTATGCCTGGGGTTATTACCGCCTGGAACATACCGTGATCAAAAACGCCAGCGTCAAAGGACGCCTCTATAAAATCGGCGCGCGCATCGACGGCCAGGTCAAGTCAGTCGAGGTCCAGCCCGGACAAAGAGTGATCCGGGATCAAATCCTCGTCCGCCTGGTGGACGATCACTTTCAGGCGGCCGCGCGCCAGGCGCAGGCGGAATTGCAGTCTGCCCTGAAACGATGGGAAGTCGAAAAGCTCGCCATTGCACAGGAACGCCGGCGCCTTGGGGTCGCGGTGGCACGTTCGGAAAGCAGCTCCAAGGCCGCCGCGGGAGACGTGGAGGCAGCCGCCAGCACGCGGGACAAATGGGAGCGCGAATTTGCCCGGGTCACTTCCTTGCGCAATTCGGAAATCGCGTCCAAGAGCGAAGTCGACACCGTGATCGCGGAACGTGACCGGGCACGGGCCGAGTTCAAGGTGGCGCAGGAACGCCAGGCCGTGGCCGAATCCACCTGCCAGGAGACTCGATTGCAACTGGAGGGCCTGCACGTGCGCGAGGCCGGGCTGGAAGTACTGGCTTCCGACGCGGACCTCGCCCGCGCCCGACTGGCTCTCTGCGAGGCCGACCTGGCGGCGGCGGTGATTCGCGCGCCGGCCGATGGCTGGGTCGTGGCCCACATCGTCGAACCAGGCGGCTCGGCCAAAGTCGGCGAGCCGATGATGTCCCTCTGGCTCGGCACGCCCTGGATTGAAGCCTGGGTGGATGAAAGGAAACTCGCCCGCGTCAAAGTCGGGGGCCTGGCGGATGTTACTCTCGCGGCGTTTCCCGACCAGCAACTCCACGGGCAAATCGAATCCATCGGCGTGCTGGCGGACATTGAAATGCAGGGGTTGCCCGTGCCGTCGACCCTGCACTCTCTCTTTCCGGACAATGCCATGATCCCGGTCCGCATCGCCGTGCCGGAAGGCCAGGTGCGCCTTCAACCCGGTCTCTCCGTCATCGTGGGAATTCACGACCCGGCTCGAGACGTGTTCCCCAAATGGTGGGCCGCCGCGATCGATTTCCTCCAAAACCAGTGCGCCATGGCGAGTGCTTTCATCGAAAGCCGGTGCGCAACCACGACCGCTTTTATCGAGAGCCTGTAGACCGCAGACAGAATTGAAGAACCAACTTAATCAGAAGGATCAGCGTTAAGAAACCAAGCAGAAAGGGGAATCTAATTACCATGAAAGTCAGCATATTTGGCCTGGGCTACGTCGGATGCGTCACCGCCGCCTGCCTCTCGAAGGAAGGCCACGACGTCATTGGAGTGGATGTGGTTTCTGGAAAAGTCGAACGCCTGGCTGCCGGACTGCCGACCGTGATCGAGCCTGGTTTGAGCGAATTGATTGGCCGGGCCAGCAAGTCTGGAAAGCTGACGGCCACGATGGACGGCCGCAGCGCCGTGTTGAACACCGATGCGTCGCTCATCTGCGTGGGAACACCGAACAGTCCCGGGGGCGGCCTCGATCTCTCCGCCGTGGAACAGACCGCCCAATCCATCGGCCGCGCCATGGCGGAAAAGCCCGATCGCCACGTGGTCATTCTGCGCAGCACCGTCCCGTCGGGAACGTGCGAGAACCTCGTCATGCCGGCGTTGCATCCGGACAAACCGCACACCTCGCTGCTGGATAGTGACCTGGTGATCGTTCCCGAATTCCTGCGCGAGGGCACCGCCATCGCGGACTATGAGGATCCGCCATTCGTCGTCATCGGCAGCGCCGCCGGCCTCCCGGACAATAACCAGGCCGTCCTCACCGCCTTGTTCGGCAGTGTGGTGGACGAGTTGCACTGGCTCCCCTTCCGCGAAGCCGAGATGCTCAAATTGGCCTGCAACGCGTTTCACGCGCTCAAAGTGGCGTTTTCCAACGAAATGGGCGCGCTTTGTTCCGCCATGGCGGTGGACGGTCGCGTGCTCATGCACCAACTGGTCCAGGACCATAAACTGAATGTCTCCCCGGCCTACCTGCGTCCGGGCCTCGCGTTCGGCGGATCATGCCTGCCCAAGGATTTGCGCATGCTCCTTCACCTGGCGAATACCAAGAACGTGGATCTGCCACTGCTCCGCAGCATCCTCCCGAGCAATGATGCGCACCTCAAGCGCGCCATGGACCTGGTTCCCGACAACGGCATGCGCCGCGTTGGCTTGAACGGCCTGGCGTTTAAGGCGGGCACGGATGACCTGCGCGAAAGCCCGATTGTCCTCATCGCCGAACATCTGATCGGCAAAGGTTACGATCTGAAGATCCACGACGCCGCCATCGAGACCTCGCGCATCACCGGGGCCAACCGCGACTACATCGAGAAACGGATTCCGCATCTTTCCAGCCGCCTGGTCAGCACGATCGACGAATTGATTGAACATTCGGAAATCGTGCTCATCACGCGGGACGACGAGACCCTGCTGGCGCGCGCCGCCCAGTTGGGCAAGCGCCTGCTGGTCATTGACCTGAGAGGACGGTCCGTTCCTGGGCGCAAGGGCGCTCCCCTCGAAGTCGGCGAGACCAGGCCCGGCAACGGTGCCTTAAAGGTCAAGTCGGCTGGCCCGCCGAGTCCGCGCAGGGCTCGAAGCGCGCGTTCACGCTCTATGCCGGCTGGCCGGGGTCAGTTGGCCGCCGCGCGCCGAGTATGAGGACGCCACGTCATGGACGACTCGCTCCACGATGGGGCCCGCGTGTCGGCGGGCCCGAGAGTCAAGCCCGAATGGCGGTCGGTCTTCCGGGCGTGCTGTGGCTTTGGAAAATTCACCTTGGCGATGGGACAAGTCGAGCCACGATCATGAGAGACACCCGACCGCCGGAGTTTTCGCGGCAAATCCATTCCGTCCAGCGCGGTCGTGCCCGGGTGCTGACGGCGACCAGCCTGGTGCTGGGTCTTTTGTCCTCGCCAGCGGCGCAGATCCGCTGGGCCTCGTCGGCCAACCGGCTTCACCTGATCGGCCCGGGCAGCGGCACGTTGAGCGACCTGAAAGCGGCCCAGGACCAGGCGCCCTTGGTCCAGGTCTCTCCTGGAGTGTGGCACCTGGGGGCAATCCTGATCGTCGAAGAAGGCGCGCAACTGGTCTTGCGCAGCACCAGGCTGGGCGGCGATGTGGATCGACTCCGGCTGCGGAGTAACAATTCAGCCGACACCAACCGCTTCGTCTTTATCAGCGCAGATTGGGGCTCGATCCGCATCGAGGGCGTCTCCATCACCTCCTGGGACGACGCCGTGGCCGGGCCGGATACCGAATTTGCGACTTACGGCCGGGCGTATATCGGGGTTCGATCCAGGCTGGCCGAAGATGGGGTGACTCCACTGGAGTCGCGGATGGACATCGTTGACAGCGACGTTGGTTACCTCGGCTATGACGGATCAGAGACCTACGGCCTGACCTGGAAGGTGGTCGGGGCGCATCCCGATCCGACCAAGAGCATTTATGACTACGTCAACGTTTACGGCGACATCCTTAACAGCCGACTGCACCATAATTATTTCGGGGCCTATACCTTCGGCCATCAAGGCGGCCGTTGGGCGACCAACGAGGTGGATCACAACGTCGGCTACGGTTTCGATCTGCACGATGACTCGGATGACGTGGTGATCGAGAACGACCAGGTCCATCACAACGGTTGGGACGGCATCATCGCCTCCGAACGTTGCGACCACCTCACCATCCGCGGCAACACTTCGCGGGTCAACGGCCAGAACGGGATCCTGCTCCATCGAAGTTCGAACGACTGCGTGGTCGAGAACAACGACTGCCGCGGCAACGGCACCGCCGGGATGGCGCTGACCGGCGACTGGCGGTGCATCGTGCGGAGCAACCTGCTCGCTGGAAATGTGGAAGCCGGCTTGCGGCTCAACCTGGGCAGTACCGATAACCTGATCCAGGGCAACCAATGCGCCTCGAACAGTTCGTACGGGCTCTTTCTTTACAAGGGGCGTGACGATCCTGAGCCCGGCGATGACGGACGGCCCAAGCGGAATCGGTTCGTGAACAATCTCGTGGTGGCCAACCGCCTGGAAGGCATCAACCTCACCGACAGCGATGACAATACATTTGCGACCAACACGTTTGTCATGAATGACGACACGCTGCGCTTCGAGCGGGCGTTTCGAAATCGATTGGACGGGAACAGCATTCCCGAAAATACGATCGTCAAAACGCTCGGCAGCCCGTTCGACGCGCCGGTTACTTACATCAACAACCAGCCCGTTCTGCGGGTCCAGGTGGATATCTATAGCTCGACGGTTTTTGAAGACGCCGCCGGGCGCATTTTTGCTCCGGAAGAAAAAGGCGTCGTCACGAGCGTCACGCCGGCCGGATCGAGGCTGAGACTCACCGCGGCGGAGATCGGCACCACTTCCACGGTCAGCGCCCGCAGTTTGTGGGGACGTGTGACGCAAGGAACGGCTCTGATCGATCCCAGCAACTGGACGAACCTGAGCGGCTCCGCCCGACAGTGGGTCACCCAGGCCGGCTCCCCCGCGCAGAGTTTGACCTACGCGGTTGGCGATCTCAATGCGCACCGGTCTTACATAGTGCGCAAGGCGGGAACGGATCTGCTCACGCTCGATGCGGATGCCACCGGAAAGATCACTTTCACGGATGTGGCCGGCACCACCAACCAGGTGGCTTACTCGGTGGAAGCAGGTTCGCAAGTGACCCTGGAAAAACGACTCATGGAAGGTTTTGTCGTTTCCTGGACGAGCGGGAAGCTTCAATCCGCCACGAGATTGTCCCCGCCGGACTGGCAGGATGTCCCGACCACCAACGGCCAATTCAGCATCCGGATTAATCCGGCTGAACCAATGAGATTTTTCAGAACCAGTGATCCATGAGGAGACCCTCGATGAAAACTTCCACCAGGCCCGGTATATGAAAGCCAACCACCCACTCCAGCAAGTCTCGGTGGCCTGCGGGTTATGTCTGCTGTTCGCGCCCGGTGTCTTCAGCGCCACGTTCCGTTGGTCCACTGCCTTGAACCGGATTTATGTCGAGAGCGGAGGGCCGGCGACCTTGAGCGACATCAAAACGGCGCTCTCCAACGCCCCGATCGACCTGGTGGACGCGCCCAATAAAATCTGGTTGCTCCGTGCCGACGTGCTGATCCGAGACGGCTCGACGCTGAAGCTCCATGGCGCCCGCCAAGGTGGAGACGTCAATGAATTGCGGCTGCAAAGTGTGAACTCGGCCTCGCCTTGCAGCTGTGTGGTCTCGATCACGGCCGATTATGGCACGATCGACGTTGACAGCACAAAGATTACCTCCTGGGACACGTCGGTCGGGGCGCCGGATACCGACCCTGTAGCCAATGGGCGCGCCTACGTTCGCGTGCGTTCCAGCCTTTCCACCGACGGCGTCACGCCGTGGGAATCGCGGATGGACATCCGGAACAGTGAGGTTGCCTACCTGGGCACGGACGCCTCGGAATCCTACGGGCTGGTCTGGAAGGTGGCCGGCGCCACCACCAATCTCGCCAAATTGAATGTCTATGGCAACGTTGTTAGTTCCCATCTCCACGACAATTTCATCGGCGGCTACACCTTCGGTGGCTCCGGCATGCAGTGGTTAACCAACGAAATCGATCACAACACGCAATACGGCCTGGATTTGCAGCAGGACTCGGACAACCTCGTGCTCAAAGGCAACAATGTTCACCACAATGGAAGCCACGGGTTGCTGGCGTCGGTGCGCTGCGACCATCTCAACGCCGAAGCCAACATTTTCCTGGCCAACGCCAAAAGCGGCATTGTGCTCGATGGGAATTCCGATGACTCGACGCTCGTCGCCAATCGGTGCCTGGACAACGGTGAGAGCGGCATCGCCATTAATCAGAGTGCGCGCAATACCGTGCGCGCCAATTTGCTGTTGCGCAACCAGCAGGCCGGCCTGCGCCTGACCCTGGGCAGCTCGGATAACTTTTTGCAAAATAACCAATGCGTCTCCAACAGCCTGTATGGAATCTATGGCTTCCTGGGTAGTGGCACACCCGGCCCGGATGACGACGGGCACCCCAAGCGGAACCTATTTGTCGGAAATTTGGTGCATGACAATGGCGTCGAGCCGGTCCGGCTCGCCGATTGCGACGACAACATTTTCGCGACCAATGCGTTCACCGACCTGAGCGGGAAGTTGCGTTTCCAACGCGGACTCCGCAATTCGCTCCAGGGAAATGATATTCCCGGCACCCTCTCCGTCCGCACCGAAGGCGATGCGAATTCGCCCGCGTCCACGTTGGTCCGCAACCAGGGGTACCTGACGGTCGAATTGGGCACGAACGGTGCGACCGTTTTTGAGGACGCCAGGGGCCGGATTTACCAACCCGACGAAGGCGCCATTGTTACCGAAATCTCAGCCGGCGGCTCGAGGTTGACCCTGATAACGGCAGAAATCGGCAGTTCGACGAAGGTCATTGCCCGGAACTTTTTGGCCACCGCTGCGCCGGGAACGGCCCATCTCAATCAGCTCGTTTGGGCTCCAGCTACGCGCACGAAGTGGTCGGTTGCGGCGGGCTCGGTCGGTCAAACCTTGTCTTTCACGGTGGGCGACCTGGTCGCGCATAAGGATTACGTGGTAACCAAATCGAATGGGGCGTTGACCAATCTGAACAGCGGAGATTCAGGCCAGATACACTTTGCGGATACGGCCAGGACAATGGACCCGGTGACGTATTCCGTGGAGATGCCAAACACCAACCAGGCCAACGTCCAGTACTCCGCCGCCTTGAACCGGATTTACCTCAAGAGCAGCGGTGTGCTGACTTTAAGTGACGTCAAGGCCGCGCTGCCCGACGCCCCGCTGGATCTGGTGGATGCCGCGAGCAAAACCTGGCTGTTACGAGCTGAGCTGCTGGTTCAAAACGGCTCAACGCTGCGACTGCGCGGTGCCCGCGCGGGTGGGGACGTCAATGAATTGCGACTCCTGAGCCTCAACACCGGGGCGACCGGCATTGTGGTTTCAGTGTCAGCCGATTGGGGCACAATCGACGTGGACAGCACGAAGATTATCTCCTGGGACACGACGGCCGGCGGACCGGATGCCAACCCCCAGATCAACGGGCGGGCGTTCCTGCGTGTCCGATCCAGTCTTTCGAGCGATGGGCTCACGCCGCAGGAATCGCGGATGGACATCAGGAACAGCGAGATTGCCTATCTGGGCACGGACGCCTCGGAATCCTTCGGCCTGGTCTGGAAGGTGTCTGGCGCGACCAACATTTTCGACAAAGTAAATGTGTATGGCAATGTGGTTAACTCCCGCCTGCACGACAATTTCATCGGCGCCTACACCTTCGGGGCCTCTGGCATGCAGTGGCTGACCAATGAGGTGGATCACAACATGCAATACGGTCTGGACTTGCAGCAGGACTCCGACAACGTGGTGGTGCGAGGTAACAATTTTCACCACAACGGAAATCACGGGTTGCTGGCGTCGACGCGCTGCGACCATCTCAACGCTGAAGGCAACCGTTTCCTCTCCAACACGAAAAGCGGCATTCTGCTCGATGACAATTCGGATGACGCGACGGTTGTCGCCAATCAGTGCCTGGACAACGGAGAAAGTGGCATTGCCATCAACCAGAGCGCGCGGAACACGTTGCGCGGCAATCTGCTCTTGCGCAATCAGCAGGCCGGCCTGCGCCTCACCATGGGAAGCGCGCAAAACATGATTCAGAACAACCAATGCGCCTCAAACAGCCTGTACGGGATCTATGGGTTCTTGGGCAACGGCACGCCGGGCCCGGATGACGACGGGCACCCCAAGCAGAACCTGTTTGTCGGCAATCTGGTGCATCACAATGGCGTCGAGCCGATCCGCCTCAGCGACTGCGACGACAATATTTTCGCGACCAATACATTCACCGATCTGAGCGGGAAGCTGCGCTTCCAACGCGGGCTCCGCAATTGGTTGCAAGGAAATATTCTTCCCGAGACCGTAACGGTCCGGACCGAAGGCGACGCCAGTTCGACCGCGTCCACTCTCGTCCGCAACCAGGCGTATCTCATGGTCGAATTGGGCACGAACGGCTCGACTATTTTGCAGGACGCCGCGGGGCGGATTTACCAACCGGACGAAGGCGCGGTGCTGAGCGAAGTCTCAAACGGCGGGTCGAGCTTGAACCTGACACCGGCAGGAATAGGCGCGTCCACCATGGTCATCGCCCGGAGCTTGTGGGCGAGCGCAACGCCAGGCAAGGCCTTCGTCCACCACCTGGTTTGGACCAATAGCAGCAGCAAACAATGGTCGGTCAACGCCGGTCTTCCCGGCCAGATCCTGAGCTTCACGATTGGCGACCTTCTGGCCAACAGCGCCTATCTTGTCCGCAAGACGGGCAATCCCCTGACTCAGGTTCAATCGGACGGGACCGGGCAGATGCACTTCTGGGATTCGATTGTTGCGACCAACCAGGTGGTCTATTCCATCGAACGCTCCTCGAGCAATGAAACGCAATTGTTTGTGGGATCAGTCATGGGGAATCAATTTGTCCTGACCTGGACAGGCGGCCAATTGCAACACACCACCAACCTGAGCCCGCCGAACTGGCAGAACATCCCGACCACCAACGGTCAATTCAGCATCCGCATCAATCTTCGTGAACCGAAGGAATTCTTCAGAACCATTGCTCAATAATGAAGCAGCTCTCTCCTGGAGCCAGGAATGTCTCAGTCAACAATGCATAGCATCGACAACCTGCATGCCAAATTGATGGGGGAGGCCGTTGGTCGGCGGATCCAGTGGATGGTTCTGGCTACGCTGCTGTTTTGTTTCGCGGGGCCTGCGGCCTGGGCGCTTGACCCGAGCCAGCCTCCGGCTGCCAACTTCGATCTCAGTCATTGGAAGTTGACGCTGCCGGACGCGACCGCTTCCGATATTGGCCCGACCCAACTGGAAGCGGGAGCCACCAATGAATTCTTTTACACCGGCCCGGACGGGGCCATGACTTTTTGGTGCCCGGTCACCGGCGGCGTGACGCGTTTGACGACCTACCCTCGTTGCGAATTGCGTGAACTGCTCGACCCCGGCAGTCAAAGCGTGGATTGGTCCGGTTACGGCACAAACATTCTCAATGCCCAGTGTAGAGTGACGCAGGTCCCAAGCAGTGGAAGAGTGATCATCGGCCAGATTCACAGTTTCACGGGCAATGCCTATCCCCTGGTCAAGCTCCAGTTCGACAAGGGCCGGGTTACGGCCAAGGTGCGGGAAAGCCCCAACTCGAGCAACGAAACGGTTTTTGCCCTGGGGAACGTCGGAATAAGCAACCTCCTGACCTATCAACTCAAGTTGGAGGAAGGGCTCCTTTCCATGACCGTCAACGGCAGCAACCAGGCGGTGAACGTGTTTCAAACTGACCCCGCCTGGAACTTGCAGACTTTTTATTTTAAAGCGGGCAATTACTGCCAGGACAACTCCGGGCCGACCAACGAGGGCGCGGTCGTGGCGTTTTACCAACTGGAAGTCGAGCACCACCTTCCCAGCACGGTACCGGTGATCATGTTCACCAATTGCGCCCTCAACGCGGCCGGCGATTACAGCCTTACCCTGCTCGGACCGGGCAGTGGCAACTATTTCGTCCAGACTTCGACCGACCTGAGCAACTGGAGCCATCTCTTGATGACAAATTCGATTTCGGGCGAAATCGCCTTTACCGATGCCATGGCACCGGGCGCGCGTTTCTATCGCGGAGGCATGTTTAGCGCACCAGTCTCTATGCAGAGCGCAGCCGAAGCATCGGGCAATTTGCGTTTCACTTTAATCGGGCCGGGCGGTGTCAACTATTTCATCCAGTCTTCCACCAACATGGTTGAGTGAGACGATCTCATGCTCACCAATTCGGATTCAGGCTGGGTCGAATTCACGGACACGACGATCCCTGGTCTGCGTTTCTATCGGGCCGGCTCGTTTGTAACTGTTCAGGAGTGAGAGACGCCCGCCCTCACCCCGCCCCTCTCCCCCGGGGAGCACTGCCATTGAATTAAGCCTGGCGTTCTCTCGGTGGCCTTAATGACCAATGCCCAATGACCAATGACCAAAGAATGCCCAATGCCGAATGACCAAACGGCGCTCACGCCGGCCCCTGCGGCTGTTTTGGTCGAGCTTTGGGCATTGGGGCTTGGTCATTCATTGGTCATTGGTCATTGGTCATTGGTCATTAGCAGTAAGGGGTCCTCATTGGTCCTTAATTCAACGGCATTGGGGCCGGGGTGAGGGCGAAAGCAACCTCAGACCTGAATTGTTACAACAACTGAGATAGGCCCGGCCTTACTGCTGCCAGGGTTTGCGGCTCGACAGAACAGAAGGGTTTAGGTATGCAGGTCTTCATGGTTATTCTCTCCTATGACCACGCCTGAAATGGAAAGCACGGCCAGCGCGCTGGTCGCCCCGGGCAAAGGAATGCTCGCGGCGGATGAAAGTCTCGGCACGATCGAGAAGCGATTCAAGAGCGTCGGTATTCCAGCTGCGGAAGAGAATCGGCGCGCCTATCGAGAGATGCTCTTTACGACGCCGGGCTTGGGCGAGTTCATCAGCGGCGTGATTCTCTTTGACGAGACCATCCGGCAAAAGGCCTCCGAAGGCACGCCGCTGGTCGAGGTGCTGCGGCGGCAAGGCATCATTCCGGGAATCAAAGTGGACCAGGGCGCCAAGGCCCTGGCGGGTTTTCCGGGCGAGAAAATCACGGAGGGGCTCGATGGCCTGCGCGAGCGGCTGGCCGAGTATGGAGCACTCGGGGCGCGGTTCACCAAGTGGCGGGGCGTCATCACCGTCGGCCCGAATATTCCGAGCCGCGCCTGTCTGCAATCGAACGCGCACGCCCTGGCGCGCTTCGCCGCGCTCAGTCAGGAGGCCGGGCTGGTGCCCGTGATCGAGCCGGAAGTGCTCATGGACGGCGGCCACACGATCGAGCGCCATTTCGAGGTCACCAGGACCGCCCTCCAGGCCGTCTTCCATGCGCTCTCGGAGCAACGAGTCGGATTGGAGGCCATGCTGCTGAAGCCAAACATGGTGCTCACTGGCAAAGATGGTTCGCCCCAAGCCGGCGTCGAGGAAGTGGCGGAACAGACTCTGCGTTGTTTGCGGCATACGGTTCCTGCGGCGGTGCCGGGCGTCGTCTTCCTCTCCGGCGGTCAGAGCGACGCGCGGGCGACGCAACATCTCAACGCGCTCAACCGCCTGGGAAGGGCGCCGTGGGAGCTGAGCTTTTCCTTTGGCCGGGCGCTGCAGGCGCCGGCTCTCAGTGCGTGGAAAGGCCAAAAGGACAAGGTCGGCGCAGGGCAAAAGGCCCTTCACCATCGTGCCCGCTGTAACTCGGTCGCCCGCTGCGGAGAGTATTCCGAGGCGATGGAGGGCATGGCGGCGTAGCATCAGCGAAACCTATGGCCATCGAGGGACACCTTCTCGGCGAGGGCTCGTTGAGGGGGACCTACCAGAGACGACGCTGAAGCGGCTGATTCGGACCAGCGGACAAGGAACGGTCAGCCTTTGCCAATCCAAGTGGACTGCATCCACTGCCCGCGTTGTGGCAGCCGGATGATTCGCATGGTGGACGTCGAACAGCCGCACATCCGGTACGAGCTTTGCACCGTTTGTGGCGGTTCCTTCTTCGACGCCGGGGAATTCAACGATTTAATGCACCGGACCATCCTCGACTTTCTCCGCGATCTGAACGTGAGGGACGAAAGCAGGAGTCCCCTCAGGGAGCCGCCACGAGTTTCAAGGCGTTCTCGCGATAGATCTTTTTCAGCACTCCATCCGGCAGGGCCCATGCGTGCATGGGCCAATGATACTTGGAAAAGTAGGCCGGGTAAAAATGTTCATCCTCCGTTTCCAGGAGCCGGAACGTGACGCGGTACATCTCGGCATTGGGATTCATGTCCGTGCCGTAGAGGAGGCGGTCCTGGTAACGCTGGAAGAAGCGCGCCACCGTCCGTGGAATCGGGGACAGTTCGGCGTAGCGCGCGCCGATGTCCGCGTGCAGGTTCGGGTATCGGTCGACGGCAAATAAGTCGCGTAAATCGCTCCCGACACCGCGCGACCTTGCCCTCCCACCGTTCAAGTCGCTTTCTGCACGCCTACCGCCCGCATGTATTGGGCGCGTTCGAAGGCGCTGGGGTCGGGGCAATTCTTGTGGCTCAAGCTGCCTTTGAGTTGCTCCACTGATTCGTATTCGTGCTCTTGCAGCCAGTTGACCATCTCGCCTTCGACCTCACGGAGGTGATCGATCCCGTGACGCATGAGGACCGAGCAAAGCATCGTCACATCCGCGCCGGCCATCAGCATCTTGAGGGCATCGGTGCCGCGATGAATGCCGCTGGTGGCGGCGAGGCTGGCGCCGACGCGGTCATGGAGGATGGCGATCCATCGCATGGGCAGGCGCATCGCCATCGGGGTGCTATAGAAAACGCTCGGGGTCACTTCCAGTGATTCCAATTCGATGTCGGGCTGATAAAAGCGGTTAAAGAGCACCAGGCCGTTGGCGCCGTGCTGGTCGAAGCGCCCGGCCATGTTGGCGAAATTGGTGAAAAACGGGCTCAGCTTGACGGCCACGGGAATTGTCACCTCGGCCTTGACCGCTTTGAGCACCTCGACGTAATGCTGTTCGAGGTCTGCGCCAGGCAGGCTCGGGTCGGTCGGTATGTGGTAGAGGTTCAATTCCAGCGCATCGGCCCCGGCCTGCTGAATCTGTTTGGCGAAGTTCGTCCAACCGCTCAAGGTGGTCCCGTTCAGACTGGCGATGATGGGCACCATCACGGCATTTTTCGCCTGGGCGATGTGCTTCAGATACGCCTCCGGGCCAACGCACAACTCGTGCGGATCAGGCAGGTAGCTCAACGCTTCCGGGTAACTCTCGGTGCCGTGCGTCGACTGCCAATGCAATTCGTAGCGCTCGAGGCGAATCTGCTCTTCAAACAGCGAGTAGAGCACGACCGCGGAAGCGCCGGCGTCTTCCATGCGCTTGATGTTGTCGAGGTTTTCGGAGAGCGGCGACGCTGACACGACCAGCGGCGTGCGGAGGTTCAAACCCAGGTAAGTCGTCTTGAGGTTCATGGTTTTTCCTTTGGTTCAGTGGCCGCGGCGGGAGCCGGCGGCGGGTCGGGCGGAGGTTGGCCCTCCGCGGCGACCGGCTGCGCCGCCAGGTGCTGGTAGAACCGCCAGCGGGTTTCCACGTCGAGTTGGGCCCGCGTGCGGTATTGGCGGGCCTCTTCCGGTTTGGTCTTGGCCAGCAGGCGAAAGCGGCTTTCCAGGTTCAGATTAGCCACGGCTTCCTTGCCGTCGATGGTTTCAAACGTTTGCATCTTTCATTGTTCCAAGCTGTTCATGCGGCGTTTCCGCTTTCCTGTGCACCATACCCGGCAAACTTCCCAGCGGGCTTCCCGATGGTTGGCGAAGGCTTACCGTTTATTGCTCGGGCGAGAGAAAAGCCGGATGGATTCATGCCTTTGCCCTCCGCGCGCGGGGCGCAGAGCGGCTGATGCGCCACACCCAGCCGCACTCCGAATGGCTCCGGCGGAGAAGGCGGGCCCGCCAGCCGGGCTGGCGGCAATGAAGTCCCTTCACCATCCGCGAGCAACGCCTGACGGCTGATCACCTGGAACTGGATTAAGCAGTTGGCAGTTGTCATTGAGATCTGGTCTCATTATCGTATGCACTCGTTTTTGCAATGCGATCACTGACCCATCTACTCCCCGATCGGCGGTTGACCGAAGCGAGCCGAAGTTCGGCCGTCGAGTGAAGCTTGTTCCCTTTCGCGAGTGTCTAACATCGAAATTACCCATGAGACCTCAACTTAAAATCTGGATCGGAATATTGGCGGGCGGACTCTGCCTGCAGGCGGCGCGCGCGGATGAAAAGCGGTTCACTTACAGCTACGAACCCGAAACGCTGCCGCAGGACGCGATGGAGTTTGAACAATGGATCACCTTGCGGACGCAACGCACCAAGGGCGGCGAGGTCAAGCAGCAGAATTACAACAAATGGGAGGTGCGCGAGGAACTGGAGTACGGCGTTACGGACAATTACAGCGTGGCCTTGTATCTCAACACCGCCGCCGAGAGTTTCCGCGATTTGAGCACGAGCCCGGCGGCAGATCGCTCGAAGTTCGAGTTCACCGGAGTCTCCCTGGAGAATCGCTACCTGGTGTTCAATCCGGCCAACCACGTGGTGGGCTTGACCCTTTACCTGGAACCGCGTTTCTCCGGCGAGCAAGCCGAAATCGAGGAAAAGATCATCCTTGGCCAGCGGCATGGCGATTGGAAATGGGCGTTCAACCTGACCCACGCCACCGAGTGGGAGGAGAATTTCCATCAAACCGAGGGGGAATTGGAAGCCACCTTGGGAGTGGCGCGGGACCTCAACAAACACTGGTCCGCCGGCCTGGAGTTGCGCGACCACAATGAGCTGCCGGATTATCGCCATTGGGAGAACACCGCGCTGTTCCTCGGTCCCGTGGTCAGTTATCGACAGGAAAAGTGGTGGGCCGCCTGCACCGTGCTGGCCCAAATCTACGGGGCAAACTTCGGCGGAGACCCGGACGGCCATGCCCACTTGGAACTGGAAGGCCACGAACGGGTCAACCTCCGTCTCATCTTCGGCTTCAGCTTCTAAGAGCGCGTTTGAGTGCGCCGTGGAAAGGCGCACTCAAAACACGCTCTAAGCCAACGCCCGTGCCGCGAAGGTTTCCCGGCCTTTGCTGGGGGAATGGGACTTTCCGCCCGCCCTCATCCCGGCTGGCACGCCATTGATCGGTTGATCCCAAGAAAGGAGAAGAGAAAGTCAAGGAACGTGCAGCCGTTCTCCGGCCGGAGCTTAAGCTTTGCGGTTGTGAATGGCATTTCCATTGCATTTACCGACGGAGTTGAGGTGCGTGCGGCCGAAACCGGCCTGGCGGATGCCCAGGGCCAGGGGCGGGCGCCCTTGAGGAATCGAGAGCGATTTCTCAATGCCTGCCGTTGTCGCCCGGTGGATCGACCGCCCGTCTGGTTGATGCGTCAGGCCGGGCGGGCGTTGCCGGAGTATCGCAAGCTCAAAGAAAGCCATTCGTTCCTCGAACTGGTGCAGACTCCCGAACTGGCCGCCGAAGTGACCTTGCAGCCGATTCGACGTTTCGATTTCGACGCCGCGATTCTCTTCAGCGACATCCTGGTGGTGGCGGAGGCCCTCGGGCAGCCGTATCACTTCCGCGAAAAAGGGGGCGTTGAGATGGAGTTCCCGCTGCGCTCGGCGGAGGACATTGAGCGTCTCGAGGTGAGCGCGGTGACCGAGCGATTGCACTACGTGGCGCAGGCCCTGCCGCTGATCAAATCCCAATTGGGCGACCGGACGGCGCTGCTCGGTTTTGCCGGGCTCCCTGCGCGAGTTTTGGTCCACGCCGCTGTTCTCCAGGAAAGCCAAGCTGCGCCTGCTCGCCGAGCCGTTCATCCGCCGCGCTCCGGCCGACCGCGAGGAGAGTGTGGGTGAATTCGTGCGACGGCGCCTGGGGTGCGAGTTTCTGGATTACGCCATCAACCCCTTCGTGGCCGGGGTCTATGCCGGCGATCCGGCGCGGCTCTCCCTCCGGCATGCCTTTCCCAGACTGCACGCGCTGGAGCAGCGTTATGGCTCGCTCATCGGTGGCCAAATCTTCGGGGCCGGCGAGCGGCAGCGGCGAGCGGCAGGCTCCAGGCAAGACGCGAAGAAGATTTCCTTCGACGACGGTCTGCAAGTGCTGATCGACGCTTTGCGCGAACGATTGGAGGAGAAAACTTGGCTTCATTCCGCGGTCACGCGCGTGGCCCAGACGCCCCAGGGCTGGGCGCTGACCGTGCGCCGCGCTGGCGAGGAGATGCAGCGGGAGCACGCCGCGGTCTTGTTCGCCGGCACGGCCGACACGTTGGCCGAACTTCAGCTCAAGACCAGGCGCCGCGTGGACCTTGGCCCGCTGGGCCGAATTCAGTACCCGCCCGTGGCCAGCGTGGTCCTTGGTTTTCGCCGCGAAGCCGTGGCCCATCCGCTGGACGGCTTTGGCGTGTTGGTGCCGCAGGTCGAAGGGTGCAAGATTCTCGGAACACTCTTTTCGTCGTCCCTCTTTCCCAACCGCGCTCCTGCCGGCCATGTGACCCTGACGACCTACGTGGGCGGCGCGCGCAGCCCGGAGCTGGCGCTGCTCGACACCGAATCCCTGGTGGACCTGGTCTGCCGCGATTTGCGAAGTCTGCTCGGCGTCACCGGACAACCAACGTTCGAGCATCACATTCTCTTTCGCCGGTCCATTCCGCAGTACGAAGTCGGCTACGGATGCTGCAAAGACTTGATGGCCGAAGCCGAGGCGAGCGCGCCGGGATTTTTCCTGGCGGGCAATTATCGCGACGGCGTTTCCCTCAGCGACTCGATCGTCTCAGGCCACGAGGCGGCCGAGCGCCTGGGAAGGTATTTGGCGCCACGACTGCCGGCGGGGCAGGGCACATCGGGCGAACTTCAGACTTCCGCCGTTGCATGAGACAGCCAGGCGTTTTACTCGTCAATCTCGGTTCGCCCGATTCACCTTCGGTCTGGGACGTGAGGAAATATCTCCGGCAATTCCTCATGGATGGACGCGTGTTGGACGCGCCGTATCCAGTCCGGTTCTGCGTGGTCCACTTCGCCATTTTGCCCTCGCGCCCGAAACAGTCGGCCGAGGCCTACGCGAAGATCTGGCTTCCCGAAGGATCGCCGCTGGTCGTGACCAGCCGGAAAGTGCAGGCCGAACTGCAACGACGCGTGAGTGTGCCGGTGGCACTGGCCATGCGCTATCAAAAGCCATCGATCGAGAACGCGATCGCAAATCTTCGCCGGCAAGGCGTCGAGGAGTTGCTGCTGATCCCGATGTTTCCGCACTACGCCACGTCGAGCTACGAGACGGCCGTCCAGCGGGTAAAGCAGGTGATGCATCGGCAGGCGCCGGGCATGGCGTTGCACATCGTGCCACCTTACTATGACGCCCCGGATTATATCGATGCCCTCGTGGCCAGCGCCGTCGACTACCTCAGCCGGGACTACGAGCATCTCCTGTTCAGCTTTCACGGACTGCCGGAGCGGCATTTGCGCAAAGCGAACCCGACGTGCAGCCAATGCCTGCGCGTGGAGAATTGCTGCGCCAGCCCGCCGGGGGCGCATCCGACTTGCTATCGCGCCCAGTGCTTCAAAACGGTGGAAGCGTTCGTGAAGAAAGCGGGTGTCGTGCGCTATTCCGTCGCATTTCAGTCGCGGCTCGGCCGTGAGCCCTGGCTGCAGCCCTATACCGACCAGGAACTGGTGCGAATCGCCCGGGACGGAGTTCGAAAATTGCTCGTGATTTGTCCGGCGTTTGTCTCGGACTGTTTGGAGACGTTGGAGGAGATCGGGCTGCGCGGCCGGGAGACGTTTCTGCAAGTTGGAGGAAGCGAACTGACGCTCATTCCCTGTTTGAACGCGCATCCGCGCTGGGTAGCCGCCCTGGAGAAGATGGTTTCCCAATTCTGTCGGGCCAGCGCTATCGGCCGCCGGGACGAGCGGGCCTGCGCGCCGGGGACGAAGTGCGGTTGACACGCGCCGGGTTGCTCCGGGTGGGCGGGTTGCTGTCTTTCTTTTACGACCCGCCCTAGCGCCACATTCGTTACACCGTTTCCTTGAACTGGCGTCTGATTTTCTGCGGTTCACCCCTAGCCACCGGCGGTTCGCCCCAAATCGCTGTTCCAACCCCCCGGCATGCATTATAAGGGAGCTTCTCACTTTCCGCTTACCAAGGAGCCAAGGAGCGCGAAAGCGAAGGAAAAACGCCGCACGGACGCTTCGCAGTGAACTAAGCCAAACAAGCATGAAGAACAAATATCAGATCTATTCAGCCATCCTCACCTTACTGGGCACCAGCCTGGTGGCCCGGGCCGACGTCGTTACCGATTGGAATACCGCCGCCTTGAACGCCATTCGGGTCAACCGGACGCCTCCACCCAAGGCCTCGCGCAGTCTGGCTATCCTGCATGCGGCCATTTACGACGCCGTCAATGGAATCAGCCGCACGCACCAGGCCTACCTGGTGCCAAGCAGTGTGCCGGCCAGCGCGAAGCAGGAAGCGGCCGCCAGCGCGGCAGCCCATCAGGTCCTCGTCGCGCTCTATCCGGCCAATGCGCCAGCCTTCGACGTCCTCCACGCCGACACGCTGGCTGCTCTGCGCCATGGCCCCCGGAAAACAATGGGAGTGGCTTGGGGAGAATTGGTCGCCGCTCAAATCCTTGCCGAGCGCGCCAACGATGGATCCGCTGCGACGGTGCCCGCGCCGAACGGCATCGGTCCTGGATATTGGGTGCCCACGGCGCCCGCGCTCGCCGCTTACTTGCTGCCCCAGTGGGGACAGGTGACGCCCTTTGCCATGACCACCTGCTTCCAGTTCCGTCCGCCTGGCCCACCTGCGCTCGACAGTGCGCGCTACGCCGCCGATTACAACGAAGTCAAAGCCCTTGGCGCTGCCACCGGCTCAGCGCGCGCGGCGGACCAAACGGAAATCGCCCTGTTCTGGGCGGACGGCGCCGGCACGGAAACGCCGCCGGGCCATTGGAATCATATTGCCCAGGGCATAGGCTCTGCCGCGGGCAACACCCTGGAGGAAAACGCCCGCCTGTTTGCCCTCTTGAATATCGCCATGGCCGACGCGGCGATTTGCGCGTGGGATGCCAAGTACACCTATTCCAATTGGCGGCCGGTGACGGCCATTCGCAACGGGGAGATGGACGGCAATCCCGCCACCGACGCCGATCCAAATTGGAGTTCGTTCATCGTCACGCCGCCTTTCCCTGACTATGTGTCGGGTCACAGCACGTTCAGCGCCGCTGCCGCCACCGTGTTGGCGCTGTTTTACGGCACGGACAACATGCCTTTCACGACGGGCTCGGACTTCATGCCCGGAGTTTCGCGCAGTTTCGACCGCTTCTCCGCTGCCGCCAACGAAGCCGCCAACAGCCGGGTTTATGGCGGCATCCACTTCCGCTTCGCCAGCGAAGACGGTTTGACAGCCGGCCTGGGGATCGGTGAGTGGACCTTCCAGCACTATCTGCAACCGAAGAATAATCGTTCCCGGAAGTAAAAACCGATCTCGGCTTCGCCGCGCTGCCTCCTGGCAGCGCGGCAACGAACCAGGTGAACGCACGACTCGCGGCCTATGCTCAGAACGCCACTTCTGCAGTTTCCAGGAAACCTTGCAGATGCCGCGCACGGGTCGGATGGCGCATCTTGCGCAACGCCTTGGCCTCGATTTGGCGGATCCTCTCGCGGGTGACTTGGTATTGCTTGCCAACTTCTTCGAGCGTGTGCTCATAGCCGTCCTTCAGGCCAAACCGCAGTTCCAGGACTTTGCGCTCGCGTTCGGATAGCGTCGAAAGCACCTCCTGCAGCTGTTCCTTCAACAGGCTGTAGCTGGTCATCTTGGACGGATCCTCGGCTTTCGTGTCTTCGATGAAGTCGCCCACCTTGGCCTCGTCGTCGCCGACGGGCGCCTGGAGGGAGAGGGTATGTTGCGAGGCTTTGAGGATGCTCTGCACGCGCTGGACCGGGAGCTGAAGCTCTCCGGCGATTTCCTCCGGGCCGGGCTCGCGTCCCAGTTCCTGTTGGAGTTGCTTTTGCACCCGCATGACCTTGTTCACGATTTCGATCATGTGCACTGGCAGACGAATGGTGCGGGCCTGATCGGCGACGCACCGGCTGATGCCCTGGCGAATCCACCAACTGGCGTAGGTCGAGAACTTATAGCCGCGCCGGTATTCAAATTTCTCCACGCCGCGCATCAACCCCATGTTGCCTTCCTGGATGAGGTCCAGGAAAGGCACGCCACGGTTGACATACTTCTTCGCGATCGAGACGACCAGACGCAGATTGGCCTCCGCCATCTCGGTCCGCGCCTGCACGGCCCTGGCCTCGGCGGATTTCAATTGCCGGTGGGCCTTCAGGAAATCCTCGTAGGTCATCCGCGTGAACAGCTCGAGTCCCAGGATTCTTTCCTGTTCCACCTGGCGGATGGCTTGCGCCTGGGCGGAGCGGCGGCCGCTCTCCAAGCCGCGCAGGACGCGCAAGCTGTTCTGCAACTTCTCATGGATGTTGTTCGCCACGACGGTCAAATCATCCAGGAATCTGGGCTGGTAACAGAACTGCGGGAACAGCGCCTGCAGCTTCTTGTTCAGTTTCACCAATTCGAGCAAGGCCTGCTCGCGCTGCCGCTGACTGGCTGCCTTCTGCGATTGCGCGAACCGCTGATCGGCCTGCTGGTCGAGGAGGCGCACTTTCTTGACCAGTTGGCGCAGACGCGCCAGGTGTCCCTTGCGGTCGCTCGCCATCTTATCAAGGACAACCCGGTCGAACCGTTCCTTGGGTGGCTCAGCCGTCAGCTTTTCCGCCAGCGCGGTATGCTCCTTGGCGGTGAAGCCGAGGCTGTAAAGAATCGCGCGGCGCTCCTGCTCCGCCTCCTCCATCCGCTTGCAAATGGCCACCTCCTGTTCCCGGGTGAGCAAGGGCACTCGCACCATCTGTTTCATGTAAAGGCGCACCGGGTCATCCAGAATATCCAGTCGCTCGGCTTCCGGCGCCGCCGTTTCCGCCGCATCCGCGGCGGCGGTCTTGCCCGGCTCGGCTTCGGTTTCCTCGACGATTTCCACCTCCAGGCTGCGCAACCGCGCGAAGACGTCGCTCAGTTCCTGAGCGGTCAGATCGTATTCACTCAACCCTTCACTGACGTCGCTGTTGGTGAGAAAGCCCTGTTCGCGGGCCAATCGAACCAACTCGTCGATTTTCTCGGCCAACGCCGCCTCCCATTGTGGCGCCGTCGCCCGCGGATCCGGGCGGGGCGTCCCGGATGGGATGGCGGTGATCGCGCGGGCAGAGCGAGTTTGCGGGGTGTCCAGGCCGCGCCCGATCAAGGCTGGCCGACTTTGACCGGCGCGGGCTGGCACTTGGAAGCGCCGGGGATGGCGGGGCCCACCCGGCCGCGTGTGCAAACGCCGGCTGGCGTGTTTATTCCTGTCCGCTTTGGGGACGAACACCTGGTTTTTTCGTCGCTGCATGAGTTTAGTATGTATACGTACGAATAGGTTCAACAACTGTAGCACCCGGCCGACGCCCTGCAAACCTCTTCAACGCGCCCTTCACCGCTCCTCCGGCACTGGCACCACTCCGGGAAGCAAGTCTTCCCGCTTTCGTCCCTCCGCCACGATCGTCAGCGCCGCCAGCACGGCCAGCCCGGCGCAGCCGATCCAAAGCGCCTCCGGACTGCGGGCAAACACCATCATCCCCAAACTCGGCGCCACCATCAGGGACAAGGAGTTGGACAAACCCCACACCCCCATGTAGCGTCCGCGCATTCGCGAGGGGGCCAGGCTGGCCACGTAGGCACCGGCGACCGGCGCGTAAGTCATTTCGCCGAGGGTGAAGACCATCATCCCCAGGACGAGGGTCGCAAGGCTATGAAAGAAGGCGTTCAGCAACATGCCCGCACCCATCAAGAGAAAGCCCGCGGCCATCACCGGGCGCGAGGAAAAGCGCCGTGATTGCGTGGTCAGACTCAACTCGAACAGGACCACCAGCAGGCCGTTGAGCGAGAGCAACGCCCCGTAGGTCGCATCGGAAAAGCCAAGCGCCGTGACGTGCAGACCGTAACTCGACACGAATTGATGGAAGACCAGCCCGATGAACAACGTGGCCAGGAAGAATTGGTGAAGTCTTCTGTCCCGCCTGAGGGCCACCCAGGCTTCGCCCCAGCCAGCCTCGGACCGCGTGCTGCGGACGCCGTGGGGCAGCCACGCCCACGCGACCGCGCCGAACAATATCGAAGTCAGCGCGTCGCCCACGAAAAGCCACAGGAAGGAGTGCGCGGCGAGAAACGCTGCCGCCGCCGGTCCGAAGGCCCAGCCGGCATTGAACGCCATCCGGTAGGTGGCATAGGCCGTCACCCGTTGATGTTCCGGCACGAGATCGGCCAGCAACGCCCCGCATGCCGGCAGATAGAGCTCGCCGGTCAGACTGGCCAATCCGGTCAAGAGCACTATGGCGGGCAGGCTGCGCGCCTGCGACAGCCCCATCATGCTCACGGCCGCCAGCACCATGGAGAGTGCAATGGTCTTGCGCCGCCCCAGCGTGTCCGCCATGTGCCCTCCCAGAAACGCCGCACCTAATCGGCCCAGCCCATAAGCCCCCATGGCCAACCCCGCGTCGCCCAGGCTGAAACCCTGGCGCGTCAAATACAACGTCAGGAACGGTACCACGAACGTCCCAAATTTGTTGAGAAAGATGCCGGCGAACAAGATCCAGACGGGACGCGGAAACGATCGGAGCGTCGTCCCGAGAGATTCATGGGTGGGACCGGGTGGAGTTGGGTTGGTCTGCATAAAACCACAAAAAAACCCTGCCGACCTTTCGGAGGGCAGGGTGGGGAAATCGTTGACTCGACTCGCTTAGATTGGTCCCTCCTGCCCGAAGGAAATGCGCTTGGTGGAAACGCGCCAATTTACGCCCGCCATCCGGCCGGCGGCGATGACGGCAATGCCGCACGGGTGCGCGCTGCGCCGCGGGTCATGGTACGTCATCGTTGACATGCTCGGGGGCGAGGGTGAAGAATCCAGGGCCCGATGTCAAGTCCCGCCGAGACGCCCGGCTGGATCCACCTGGTGGATATGGGGAAAACCCTCTGGCACGAGTAGGGACTTTTCCTGACGGGGGTTTCTCGGAACCGAAGTTGAAGCAGTCTTAATGGATGGCTAGGTTCAAAACGGGGGGTCGGGAAACTAAATTCCTCTCATCGTGAAAGGAATCAGCTGAAAGGAACAAGACGATGACAGCCAAAGCAGTTGGTGGAGCGTTGGTGTTCTTGAGCCTCTGGGTCGGTGGCTGCAAAACACCCAAGCAGGCCGAGCTCGGGGATCCGCTGGCGGACTTGACGGCGGACCAGCACGCCCAGTTTCTGGAGGGGAAGAAAGTGTTCCAGCGGGTCTTTACCCCGAGCCAGGGCCTGGGGCCGCTGTTCAATCAAAACTCTTGCGCGGAATGTCATGAGAAACCGGTCGTCGGAGGAACGGGTGATGAGGTGGAAGTGCATGCCACGCGTTTTACCGGAGCGAATTCCTGTGATCCGCTCTTCCAGGAGGGAGGGCCCGTGATCCAGCAGAAGGCGACCCCGCTTTTACGTGCCAAAGGGATCGACAAAGAGCAAATCCCGCCCCATGCGACTGCCCAGGCCCATCGCTCGACACCGGCCGTGTTCGGCCTGGGTTTGGTGGACGCGATCCAGGATGCAACGCTCCTCGCCCACGAGGATCCCCACGACGCGAACGGCGACGGGATCGCCGGCCGCGCCAATCGCACGATTGACGGACGGGTCGGCCGGTTTGGTCGCAAGGCGGCGGTGGCCACTTTATCTGACTTCAATGCGGGAGCGTTTCCGCAGGAGATGGGAGTGACGACCCCGTTTTCCCCGGTGGAAGAAACCATCAACGGCGTGCCGGTGCCGCCCGATACCGATCCGGCGTCGGATCCGGAGATCACCGAGGAAGAGATCGAGAAAGTGAACACGTACCTTCGGTTCCTGGCGCCGCCTCCGCGGCCAGTGCTCACGAATGCGCGCGATCAATCCCTGGCCAAGCGCGGGCAGGAGCTTTTCGCGAATCTGAAATGTGGCGTGTGTCACGTGCCGAAAATGGTCACCGGCCCGAATCCCATCAAGGCCCTGGATCGGAAGACCGTCGCGCTGTATTCGGATTTATTGTTGCACGATATGGGCCCGGGCCTGGCCGACATCTGCCTGGAGCAGGCGCACCCGTCGGATTTTCGCACGGAGTTCCTGATGGGCCTCCGCTTCCGCGAACGCTACCTGCACGATGGCAGCGCCCGAACGTTGCAGGAGGCCATCGAGCATCACGGGGGCGAGGCGGAGAAATCGCGGGACCGATACAAGGCGCTGAGCAACGACGATAAGGCGGCGTTGCTCAAATTCCTGGGAACCATCTAAACGGAGCGAACAATGAAAATGATTTCCTGGTTGATGACCGTGGTAATGACGGGCGCGCTGGCCCTGGCAGCTCAGGGGTCAGAGTTGGATCAATTGAAAGCTGATTTGATCGGCCAAAGCATGGGTGGACGGGAGAAATGCTGGAAGTTTCAGTCGCTGGATCAAATCAAGGACCTCGCGATCAAAAACAAATCGGAAGATTCGCACAAGCGGGTCTACACCCTGGCGCTGCAATTGCAGGCCGCCAAAGGGGCCGCGAAATACTCAGCGGAAGCACGGGTGGAATACGCCAAAGACGCCAAAGCCGTCGGGGGCTGGAAACTCAAACACGTCGGGTTGCTGTCGCTGGCGAAGATGGAATAAGCGGGCTCTGCCCGACGAGCACCGGGGCGGCTGGTTACTCCCCAGACCGTGGGATAGAATGTCCCTGGCTTGCAAGCAGCTGACGCGGCCGTCCGGCCCAGCGGGGCTCGTCCGGCCGAGTCAGTTGGGGTTGGCCGAAAAGAGAGGAATCCGACGAATTGCCGGCAGCCCTTCGTCGCCATCAGGCGCTCCTGGCGTTGGGAGAGAAACCAGGGTTCCAGGGCGGCCCAGGTGCAGCGCCCCGCCGGGAGCAGGGGAAGGCAGGGACGCTGCACCGTTGTGCCGGAGACCTGGATCCGCCCGTTCAGCAGGTGGACAGGAAACCACCTGTGCCGTGGAGGCGGCGAGGAAGGAGGGAGGCGGATCCAGGCTCACATTCGAAATGTTCTTCACGCGATCCGTGGATTTGAAATTGCTGATAACATGGACCAAGTCCCCATGCCGACGGTGTGTTTCGTCTCATCGACACGCATTGATTGACCATCAACCGCGACATACTAGTCCTGGAGCACCGCTTTTCGTAAGTGGGTGAAGACCCCCTGTTGCTTAGGGAAAGACCCTAGCCGCGATTAGTCCACCAACCCGTTTTGCAGCGCGTAATGCGTCAGTTGCGCGCTTCGCCGAAGAGGGCGTTGTTGAATTGGTCAGCGAGAATGAGCTTCAAGCCTTGTCGCACCACGGCGTGGTCGTCTATGATCAGAATTCTCATGGCGATGGGGTTTTCCAGGACGCAACGGCGGTCGCGGGATGCTGACGCTGACCGTGGTTCCCTTGCCCGGCTCACCCCGCACGCGCATTTCGCCACCGAGTAAGGCGGCGCGCTCGCGCATGCCCAGCAGGCCGATGGATTTGGTGTTGTGAACCTGCGCCTCGGAGATGCCACAGCCGTTATCCTTCACCTCGAGCACCAGGCGGCCGTTGGTTTCCGCCAGTCGCACCGTGACACGGGTGGCGTCGGCGTGGCGGATGATATTGGTGAGCGTCTCCTGAGAAATCCGGTAGAAGGCCGTGTTCACGTCCTGGTCCCAGATCGCGTCGGAGATGGTCGCCTCCACGCGACAACGGATGCCGGTCTGGGTTTGGAACTCGTTTGCCTGCCATTCCAAGGCGGCCAGGAGCCCGGCGGTGTCCAGGAGGCCCGGCCTCAGTTCGGTCGCGATGCGGCGGACGGCCTGGATGGTTTCGTCAATGTTTTGGCGCATCGAGCTGGTCTTCTCGTGGAGCGATTGGAAGCCCCGGGGAAGACGGCTGGAGAGCCAGGTGAGTTGCAGTTTCAAGCCGGTCAGCGCCTGACCCAGTTCATCGTGGACTTCACGGGCGATGCGGATGCGTTCCTCCTCGCGCACGTCTTGCAAATAAACGGAGAGGGCGCGCAACTGTTCGTGCGATTGGCGGAGCTGTTCCTCCGCCCGTTGCCGTTCGATCCGGCCTTTGGCTTCGCGCAAGGCCCGATGGACCGACGGCACCAACCGCGAGAGACGATGTTTGAGCACGTAGTCGGTCGCGCCCTTCTTGAGGGTTTCAATGGCCACTTCCTCGCCCAGGGTGCCGGTCACGAAAATGAACGGCGCTTCCGGGCAAATCTCCCGGGCCAGGGCCAGGGCGGTGTAGCCGTCCAGCGAAGGCAGGGAAAAGTCCGAGAGAATCAGGTCGGGTGTAAACTTGTCGAGGCTTTGCCGGAAGGCCGTTTTGGAATCAACGCGCTCGAGGCAAAAGGCCAGGCCGCCCTGGCGCAACGCGTGGCGGATTAAATCGGCATCGGGAGTGCTGTCCTCCAGCAAAAGGATGCGTATTTCATTCTTCACTGAGCGTGAGGGATCCTTCGGCAGCGGGAGTTGCCGTCCCCGAGCGGAGCTGGCAGGCCGGCGCACATGGGGCGGTCAAGCGACCGAGGCCAGGGAGGCGACCTGGGTAGGTCCGTCGCTCGAGTGACCGGGCGGCGGTTCGTTGACCCGGATCCAGAAGGTCCTGACCTCCTGGAGCACGGCCAGAAATTGCTGGAAGTCCACCGGTTTGACCACGTAGGCATTGGCTCCCAGTTGGTAACTGCGGACGACATCGATCTCCTGGTTGGAGGAAGTGAACACGACGACCGGGATGCTTTTGAGTTGCGGGTCCGCCTTGATCTGGCGCAAGACTTCCAAACCGTCGACTTTGGGCATTTTCAAGTCGAGCAGCACGACCGCGGGGTCAACCTCGTGACGCGCGGCAAAGGCGCCGCGCCGATACAGGCAGTCCAACGCTTCCGAGCCGTCGGTGGCCACCAGCACGCCGCCCGCCGGTTGCTGGGCGTTGAGCGCTCGCAACGCCAGGTCCGCATCGTTGGGGTTGTCCTCGGCCAGCAATATCCACCGTTGCTTCGTCATCGTAATCCTTTCAGGACGCGTGAGGGATGGAACAATAGAATGTTGCGCCGCCATCGACGGAAGCTTGGGCCCAGGTGCGCCCGCCATGGCGATGGATGATTCGCCGCACGTTGGCCAGGCCGATGCCTGTGCCTTCAAATTCCTCGGCCCGATGCAGCCGCTGAAAAACCCCGAAGAGCTTTTCCACATACTTCATATCAAAGCCCACGCCGTTATCACGAACGGAAAAGATGGTCTCCGGCCCGCTGTCCATGGCCTCGATCTCGATTTTAGCCCGGGCGCGCGTGCGCGTGTACTTCAGGGCATTGGAGAGGAGGTTGACGATCACCAGCCGGAGCATCATGGGATCGCCCCGCACTTCGGGCAGTTGGCCGATTCTCCAGTCGATGTCGCGACCTTCGCTCTCGCCGTGCAATTCCCGGCGGGCTTCCTCGACCAGCGTGGCCAGGCTGACCGGCACCTGGCGCAGTTCGGCCCGCCCCATCTGGGAGAAGGCCAGCAGCGCATCGATCAGGTGGCTCATATGGCTGGCGGATTGGGCGATCCTTTGCAGCTGCTGACGGCCCGCCTCGTCCAGGCGCCCGGCGGCGGCGCTCTGCAAAATCCCGACGTAGCCGGCGATGTGGCGCAAGGGCGCGCGCAAATCGTGTGACACCGAATAGCTGAAGGCCTCGAGTTCCCGGTTGGTGGATTCGAGTTGCGCGGTCCGTTCCAGGACGCGCCGTTCGAGATCGGAGTTGAGGCGGCGAATCTCCTCTTCGGCTTCCTGCTCTTTCGTGATATCGTGGGCCACTTTGGAGAAGCCGCGCAACTTGCCCGTGTCATCGCGCAGGGCGGTGAGGATGCCCCGGGACAAAAAGAGGGATCCGTCCTTGCGTACGCGCCAGCCCTCGTGGAGCGCCCGGCCTTCCTCCTGCGCCTGGCGCAGGGCTTGCGCGGGCAGGTCCCGTTGAATGTCTTCCGGGGTGAAAAACGTGGAGAGCGGTTTGCCCAGGATCTCCTCAGCCCGGTATCCTTCCAGGCGTTCGGCCCCGGCGTTCCAAGTGACCACGCGGCCTTCCGGATCGAGCAGGTAAATCGCATAATCGGCCACCCCCTCGACCAGCAGGCGAAATCGCTCTTCGCTCTCGCGCAAGGCGGCTTCCGCCTGTTTGCGTTCGGTGATGTCGCGGATCAGGGCGGTGCAATGTGGCGGATGCTCTGTCGGGACGCGGCTAATGGCCAACTCTGCCTGAAACTCGGCGCCATCGCCGCGCCGGAGAGTTAACTCGATGGGCCGTCCCAGCAGGCTGCCCACGCCGGTCAACAAGTAATTGGTCAAACCATCGTCGTAGGCCGCGCGCAGGGAGGGCGGGATGATCAACTCGTCCATGGACCGACCCACGGCCTCCGTCCGGCTGTAGCCGAAGATTCGTTGGGCCGCGGCATTCCACTCCTGCACTCGGCCTTCATGATCGATGGAGATGATGGCATCAAGGGCGGTTTCGAGGATGATGCTCTTGCGGGCTTCCCGCTTGCGCAACGACTCCTCGGCCTCCTTGCGCTGGGTCAGATCACGGGCAATGATCTGCATGGCTGGTTTGTCCTGAAAGACGAAAGGCATGGCGGACAGTTCCACCGACACACGCGTGCCGTTGAGCCGGACCAGTTCCTCTTCGACGAACGGGTCCACTCGTCCTTGCTCGCGCAATTGCCGGATGAGTTCCAACGCGTGATGGCCGTTCTCCGGCGGGAAGAAGTCGCGGAAGGATCTCTTCAAGAGCTGTTCCGGCGCGCTGGCTCCCAACATTTTTGCGGCGGCGGCGTTGCAGAAAACGAGTTGGCCGTCGGGGTGGATCACCATCAACGTTTCGGGGAACACCTCCACCAGGCGGCGGTATCCGGCCTCGCTTTTCTGCAAGCTTTCGCGGGCCCGGACCTGTTCGGAGATGTTGCGGGTGACCTGGGCGTAGCCGTGCAATTTGCCCGTGGCATCGCGCAAGGCGGTGATGACGACATTGGCCCAGAAGGTTTTCCCGCCTTTGCCGACGCGCAGGCCTTCTTCCTCGAAGCGGCCTTCGCCGGCGGCCGTTCCCAGCCCAAGCTGGGGTCGACCGTGCTCTCGATCTTCGGTGGTGTAAAACATCGAAAAGTGCTGCCCGCTCACTTCCTCAGTCGCAAAACCATGAATCCATTGAGCCCCGGAATTCCAGCTGGTCACCCGGCCTTGCTTGTCCAGCATGAAGATGGCGTAATCCTTGACTCCCTCCACCAGCGTGCGGAAGCGCAGCTCGCTTTCGCGCAGGGCCTGTTCCTTTTGTTTGAATGCGGCTCGTTCCTCCGCCTCGCGCAAGGCGCGCTGGACGGTCGGCACCAACTTGCGGAGGTTCTTCTTCAGCACGTAATCAGTGGCGCCGCTTTCGAACGTCTCGATCGTCATTTCTTCGCCCAGCGAATTCGTGACGAAGATGAAAGGAACCGTCGGACATTTGTCCCGGGCGATGGCCAGGGCGGTGAAACCATCGAACGAAGGCAGCCCATGATCGGAGAGAATCACGTCGGGGACGGCGTGCTCGAGTTCGTGCAGAAAATCCTCCTTCGTATCCACCCGCTTCGTGCGGAACGCCAGGCCGCCCCGGCGCAGTTCATGATTCACCATCACCACGTCTGCCGGGACGTCCTCGACGTATAGGATGCGAATCTCGTTCTTCACAACGGCGTCAAACAGCGGCCTCGCACTATCTCTCAACAGAGAGTATGGCGCTTTGTCATCGCGCCGACAGTAGGGTGAACACCCTAAACCAACTCACTAGTCCAGGCTAAATGAAACCCACTAGTCAAGGCGCCGCAATAATCCTCCTCCTCCCGGCCAGGCGGCAGCATGGCACACGGCGATCTCTTGTCGCCACGAAGCAAACCAATTCGCGTTGAGCGGGCCTCTGCGTCGTTGATAATGCTGGCAGAGGGTTGTCCAGAGCGGTCCCGCGGCTCTCGTCGATCAGAGCAGATTTCACAGCCAGTTCCTTCCGTTGTTCTGTCAGTGGCGTTTGGCTCACGGGCGTGAACGTAGCAACGCCGATGGGTTCCGGAAGACGGGTGAAACCCTGCGTGGACACGGGGTATTGACCCCAAGTGGTTCGTCCGTGAGGAGGAGCCATAAACCGATCGTCAGGCGCGGAAAGCAAAACGGCCGATTCACTTCGAACCGGCCGTCTCACCCTACCAACAGACAACTCACCAACTCACTATCTCAACAACTGCACGACTCACCCCTGGCGGGGTGAAAGGATCTCGGTGCTGCTACTTCGCATCCTTCTTCGGATGGCACTTTTCACACACTTTGCCTTCTTCAGCCGCTTTCTGGCAGCATTTATGTTCACATTTTTTGCCAGCTTCAACGGTTGCTTCGCAACACGGTTTCTTGTCGTCCGCGGCGCGCACTGCGCCTTGACCAACGAGCAAAGCCAGCGCGCAGAGAATTGCGCCTAATGAAGTTACGACTCTCATTTCCATTCCTTTGGTTGTTTGGTTTTGGTCAATTTTCAATGGCCACATGTCACTTTGGATGCCAATTCTGCAACGAGAGTTCAAAAATTGATCCGGTTCCTCCCCGGCAGTGGCGCCGCGCCCTGGGTCCCGTTGGTTTGTGACTGGCCGAACCGGGCGAACGAAATTGTCGCCTCCGTCCGTCGACTGTCTGCCTCTGAGCGGGCGGCGCCGAAGCGAATTCCGTACTGGAGATGGGGTCTATACCTCCCCAGTTTGCGGTCTTCACCCACTTATGCGCGGCGGATGCTTTCGATTACCTTGTCCTGCAGTGTGTCAAGGATGGCTAGATGGACGCAGAATGGACAACTGAGCCGGACCCATTCTCGCTGACGCCAGAAGGCTTGCTGTGTTACAGCTGGTCCGCGCGAGAACTGCGGCAAGGTGTTCTATGAGAGGCGGGTCCGTGCAGAATGTCCTGAGAAAGTGCTTCAGGCTTGAAGTTCGCCTGAAATCAGAAGAACGGGTGTGGCCTACGGTGGCCGCGCCGGGTCGGCAGTGGGAACAGGCTCCCGAGGAGCTGAGTCTGCCTCGGGGTGTGATCCACGTTTGGCGCGCCCAACTGGATGGGTCACCATCGCTTTACGATCCATGCTCCGCTCTGCTCGGCGAGGAGGAAGGCAGGCGCGCCGGAAGGTTTCATCTGGACAGCGATCGCCGGCGCTTCGTGGTGCGGCGCGGACTGCTCAGGATCCTTCTTGGCCGCTATCTGCGGGTGGAGGCTGCCCGCATTCGGTTCAGCTACGGAGCCGGGGGAAAGCCGGCCTTGTCCTCGCCTGCCACGAATCTGCAATTCAATGTTTCGCACTCTGGCGGCCTGGCGCTCTACGCCGTGACGTGGGAAGGCGCCGTGGGAGTGGATGTGGAGCGGGTCCGGGCCATCCCGGAGGCAGAACAGATCGCGGCGCGATGGTTTTCCGCGCGGGAAGTCGCCGAGTGGGGCGCGCTGCCGAGTGGCCAGCGAGCGGAAGGATTTCTCCGGTATTGGACGCGGATCGAAGCCTGTGTGAAAGCCAGCGGTCAGGGCATCGCCGAGGCCCTGGTGCAGGTCCAGGCGGCGACGGTTTCGGCCAGATCCGATGAAGCCTCGTCCACGCTCCACCCGGCTGGAGCTCGAGTCGACTGCGTGCTTTGCGATTTGCGGCCGGTGCGGGGCTATGTCGGTGCCTTGGCCTGTCACCGGGGCGGCCCGGTCACGCCGAAGAAGACCGGGCGGGCCGTTTCGTCGGAGCCGCTGCAATACTAAGCTGATGCTGGACGACGTTCCCCCGTTCCATCATCTGGAAACTCAAGGCGGATTGGCCTGCTGAAAATCGCGCCTAGGCTCCGACCTGGCGCTGGACCGCTTCACAGATTTGTTTGCTCCAATGATCGAGCACAGACAGGTCGCTGCCTTCGAGGAGGAGACGGGCCTTGGGTTCAGTGCCCGAATAGCGGAGGAGCACCCGTCCGCCTTCCGGAGCGAGCCTGGCTTCGGCCTGGGCCACTAGGTCGAGCACGCCCTTGAGTTGATCGAAGGGGATCTTCTCCCGCACTTTCACGTTGACCAGGACTTGCGGGAATTTCGTCCAGCACCGGCGCAGCTTTGAGAGCGGCTGTTCCTTGGCCTTCATGATGCGCAGGATTTGCAGCGCCGCCACCAGGCCGTCGCCGGTCGTGCTGTGGTCCCGGAAAATCATGTGGCCGCTCTGCTCGCCGCCGAGGTGGTAGCCGTTCTTGAGCATTTCATCGATCACGTTTTTATCGCCGACCTGGGTGCGGACGACCGTGCCGCCAGCGGTCTTGAAGGCGGCTTCCAGTCCGGCGTTGCTCATGACGGTGGCGACGAGGGTTTTCCTGGCCAGGCCGCCCTGGGCCAACAGGTCCAGTCCGGTGATGACCATGATGTCGTCCCCGTCGGTCAGCGCGCCGGTCTCGTCGCAGAGCAGGACGCGGTCGGCGTCGCCGTCGTGGGCGATGCCCAGGTCGGCGCGGAGTTCGCGGACTTTCTGACAGACGAAGTCCGGATACATCGAGCCGCAGTCTTTGTTGATGTTGGTGCCGTCGGGCTGATGGCCAAAGACGATGACTTCCGCGCCGAGTTCACGGAGCACGCAGGGCGTGGATTTGTAGGCGGCCCCATGGCCGCAATCGACCACGATGCGGAGGCCTTCGAGGGTCAGGCTGCGCGGGAAGGAGGCCTTGGCAAACTCGATGTAGCGGCCCAGGGCGTCGTCGATGCGCACGGCTTTGCCGATGGCCTCGGCGGTCGGGCGAATCGTCTCGATCGCTCCACTAAAGACCAGTTCCTCGATTTGTTCTTCGATGGGGTCATCGAGTTTGTAGCCGTCGGCGCGAAAGAATTTGATGCCGTTGTCGGCGTAGGGATTATGGGAGGCGGTGATGACGATGCCGGCGTCCGCGCGCAGACTGCGGGTGACGTAAGCCACCCCGGGGGTGGGCAAGGGCCCGATCAAGAGCACATCGACCCCCATGGAGAGGATGCCGGAGGAGATGGCGTTCTCCAGCATGTAACCGGAAAGCCGCGTGTCCTTGCCCAGGACGATCTTGTGGCGGCCGCGGCTGCGCGCTTGCTGGGAGAGATTTTTGAAAACGTGGCCGGCGGCGCGGCCGAGCTTGAGCGCCGTCTCGGCGGTGACCGGTTCGATGTTGGCGATGCCGCGCACGCCGTCGGTGCCGAAGATCTTCCTGGTTGGCTGGGGGGTGGCCGTTTTTCGATCTGTCATAGGATGTCTCAGGGGATGGTGGTGGGTTTCACCGCCGCGGTCGAAGGGGTGACGAGCGCGACGCTGGCGCCGGCGGGCACATGGACGTGCACGGGCAGGTCGCCCGTCAGGTGGCGCTTTTCGCCGAGGCGAACGAACACGTGGATGTCCTCATCCTTGATGAACTGCATCAAGGACGCCGGCCCGCGCACGGTGACCGTGGCTTGATCCGGGGTGACGCTGACCGCGGCATGTTCGGCGTTGTCGGTTAAGACCAGGATGGGACGGTTGAGGAACGTGCGGACGAGCTCGGTGGACGCGTTGCTCAGGTTGGAACGGACGGCCAGCCAAATCAATGTCGCCAGGATCAAGGAAAACAACTTGAGCCAAAAATGATCCAGGATCAGGGCACGCAACGGCATAGTTCAATAATCGGTCCCCGTCCGGATGACCGCCGGCGGTGGATTCTTGGCGGAGGGCGGCGGAGGGGTCGCCTTGGCGCTGGAGGGTCGCAACACCCGCATCCAATCAGCGAAATGGCGCGGCCGGTCCGAGGTGACCAGGATGGAACTGAGGAACGCGCGCAGGTTCTCCAGGCTCACCCCGCGGGTCAACTGCCCCTTGTAAGCGTAGGAGAGGGCCCCGGTTTCCTCGGACACGACGACGATCACCGCGTCGGTCTCCTCGCTCAGGCCGATGGCCGCGCGGTGACGGGTGCCGAGCGACTTGTTGAGATCCTGCCGGCGCGTCAGCGGAAAAATGCAGGCGGCGTGGGTAATGCGATCCCCCTTGAGGATGACCCCGCCGTCATGGATGGCGTTGTTGGGAAAAAAAATCGTCTCGAGCATCTCGGGCGTGGCCACGCAGTCGACCGCCACGCCCGATTCGACCATGTCGCGCAGCGGGTTGGTTTGCTGGATGGCGATGAGGGCGCCGATGCGGACCTCCGCGAGTCGTTCGACGGTTTGAATGATCATCTCAATATTTTCCCGTTGCTCGTGGGCATGGCCGAAGAGGGGCAGGTTGCCGACCTGGGCCAGCATGCGGCGGATCTCCGGCTGGAAGATGACGATCACGGCGACGACGAAGAAGGTGGTGATGCTTCCGAGCAGCCAGCGCAGCACGGTCAACTCGAAGAAACTGGTGATGAACGACAGGGTGAGCATCACCGCGAGGAAGCCGGTGACGATGGACAGACCGCGCGTGCCGCGCACGAAGGTAAAGGCGTAATAGATCCCCACCGCCAGGATGAGGATTTCCACGGCGGGCCGCCAATCGAACTGCAAGAGTCTGAGTATCATCTCATCATCGCATCATTATTTCCCCCCTGGGGCCAGGGGGCGTGGCCGGAT